>Ga0206925_1011_pt1 | contig 40227 bp, 28 predicted proteins | sample Alteio_BWOrgHeat_62_FD_152944 | JGI IMG/M metagenome (GOLD analysis project Ga0206925, IMG submission 152944) | Enriched cells from forest soil in Barre Woods Harvard Forest LTER site, Petersham, Massachusetts, United States -... | ecosystem: Environmental > Terrestrial > Soil > Temperate forest >...
AGTCTGACCGTTCATGGCCTCGCCTTCCGCTCCGCTCAAAATCCTCGTCGTCGGTTCCGGCGCGCGCGAGCACGCCCTGGTCAAGGCCGCCCGCCGCAGCCCGCTTGTCCGCGAGGTCGTCGCCACCCCCGGCAATGCCGGCATCGCCGCCGATGCCCCGTGTTTCTCCGTCAAAGCCGATGACGTGCCCGGCCTCGTCGCCCTCGCCCAAAAGGAAAAAGCCGACTTCGTCATCGTCGGCCCCGAGGTGCCTTTGAGCCTCGGCTTGGTGGACGCACTCGCTGTCGCGAAAATTCCCGCCTTCGGCCCCGACCGCGCCTGCGCCCAGCTTGAAGCCAGCAAAGTTTACACTAAAAAATTTCTCCTGCGGAATAAAATTCCCACCGCCTACGGCGAGACGTTTACCGCCACGGCCGCCGCCCTCGCCTACCTCGCGAAAAAATCCCTGCCTATCGTCATCAAGGCCAGCGGGCTCGCTGCCGGCAAGGGCGTGACCGTCGCCGCTACCCTCGCCGAAGCCGAGGCCGCCGTGCGCGACTCGCTCGATAATAAAATCTTTGGCGCGAGCGGCGACGAAATTTTAATCGAGGATTTTTTGCCCGGCGAGGAAGCCTCGATGATGCTCATTGTCTGCCGCGAAAAATATTTGATTCTGCCGCCGAGCCAGGACCACAAGCGCATTGGCGATGGTGACACCGGCGCGAACACCGGCGGCATGGGCGCCTACGCTCCGGCCGTGATTGTGGACGCCCCGCTCCTCGCGCGCATCGAAAAGGAAATCATCCGCCCGACCCTCGCCGCCTTCACCCGCGAAGGCCTCCATTACCGCGGCGTGCTCTATATCGGCCTGATGCTCACGCCCGCCGGTCCGTCCGTGGTGGAATTCAATGTCCGCTTTGGTGACCCCGAATGTCAGGTGCTGTTGCCCTTGCTCGAAACCGACCCGATTAAAATTCTCTGGGACTGCGCCAATGGTGTGCTCGACCCCGCCGCCTGCCGGATCAAATCCCACTTCGCCGCGACCGTCGTACTCGCTTCTTATAATTACCCCGCCAGCCCGCGTCTCGGCGATGCCATCACTTTGCCGCCGAATGCCAATCTTCCTGCGGGTGTGGACATCCTCCACGCGGGCACGAAAAAAAATGCCGACGGCGCCGTCGTCACTAGCGGCGGTCGCGTCTTGAGTGTCGTGGCCACCGCGCCGACTTTGCGCGCGGCGCTCGCCGCCGCCTACCAAACCTGCGACCAAATTAAATTCGCGGGCGCCCATTTCCGCCGGGACATCGGCGCCCGCCAGCTCGCGCGCGAAAAAAGTTGAGCGCAAGTTACCGCCCGATTACGTCGCTGACGCCAGAAAACATTTCCCATTTCCCCGGAAATCTGCGAGATTCATAGTTTACGTCTTTATGCTTCTGCCCCTCTTACTCTCCGCAACCCTGCTGGCGCTCCCGCCGGAAGTTGACCCCGCGCTTTTTCCCGATGTGGAGAAAGTGACCTCGGAGGAAATCGAGCTCGCCGGCCTGTCTGCGCTTTATCCGGGCCGGATTTTGCACGAAGCCCCGCACACGATTGACCACGAAGATCAGGGCCGCCCCGCGAAAGCCTTCGACCTGCCGCGCAACCTCACCTGCCTGCGCGTGTACGACCTCGACACGGCTCTCCCGAAAATCAAACAATTGCTCGACGACAAACCCGCGCTCATCCTCGACCTGCGCTTTGTCTGGGCGGATGCGAAACCCGCCGAGGCCTTCGCCGCGTTGCTCAGCGACGCCGGGCTGGACTACGATACCGTACATAGTGAAGGCGCAACTCTGCCGGAACCCGCCAAGTTTCCTGCCCGCGACCCGAAAATCACCAAGTCCGCGCCCGTGGTGCTCGCACTCGTTAATGGCATGACCTCCGGCCCGCTGGAAGCCTGGCTCGCCGCCTTTCAGGAAAAAGAAAGCGTGCTGCTGGTTGGGACGACGACCGCCGGGCAGCCCGCTCATTATAAGACCAGCGTAAACCATCCCGGCTTTTACATTATTGATGGCGAATTGCTGCCCGTTTCCGGCTCGCTGGTCGGCAGTGGCGTGAAGCCGCGTTTTCAGGTGGATGTCACCCCGCAGGAAAGTTACACGGCGTATCACTTCCTGGAAAACCGGGAGGACATCACGACTCTCCTGCGCCACGACGCCCCCGCCCCGGCGCCCGCCAAGCCCGCTGCCACCACGCCCGCTCCGATACCGCAATCCGTGCCCAATCAGGAAATTTCCGACCCCGTGCTCCAGCGGGCGGTGGATGTCGTTGCCGCTTTACAAGTACTCGGCCGCTTGCCATCGTCAACTACACCGGCGGCGAAGTCCCCGGCCACCACCGTAACGCATTAAAACCTTCGAGCGATAAGCGCCCACCAGTCTCCGGATGTCCGCGCGGAATGTTATCACCTTTGTTTGCACGGCCAACGTGTGCCGCAGCCCAATGGCCGAAGGCCTGCTGATGCACGCCTTGCGCGCCGAGGCCGAGCCGTTGCGCTCGCTCAAACCCGTCTCGGCGGGCATCGCCGCTTATGGCGGGGACGCCGCTTCGCCCAATACCCTGCGTGTTTTGGAGAGCGTGGGCATTGACCTGCGCAACCACGTCAGCCAGCGCCTCTCGCAAGAACTGATTGACCAGTCGTTCGCCATTTTCTGCATGACCTCCACCCACCGCATGCTGGTGGAGACGCAATTTAATCCCACGACTCCGCACATTTATCTGATGCGCGAATTCCTGCCCCCCGGCGCGGACAAGGAAATTTCCGACCCCTACGGCTTCAATCGTGAGGCGTACGAAGCCTGCCGTGACGCCATGGTCGAGGCCCTGCCCTCGTTGCTGACCTTTCTCCGGCGCGAGTACCCGGGCGCGGGGAAGTGATGTGCGTAATTCTTTTGCCTTGGCCTGCGTAAAACGTTTAAATTCCCGGTCATGAATATCAGCCTTGGCGCCGACCATGCGGGGGTGGATTTAAAGGATCTGCTGGCCCAGGCCTTGCGCGCCGCCGGGCACGATGTCGTGGACCGCGGCACTCACGGGAATGAATCGGTGGACTACCCCGACTTCGCAGTGGCCGTGGCGAATGACGTGGCCAGTGGAACCTCCGACCGCGGCGTGTTGGTGTGCAGCACGGGCATTGGCATTTCCATCGCGGCGAATAAAATCCACAAAGTGCGCGCGGCCCTGGTGCACAACGAAGACGGCGCGGAATTTTGCCGCCGGCACAACAACGCCAATATCATTTGTTTTGGTCAAAAATACATTACCCCCTACATGGCGGCAAAGATGGCCCTGATCTTCCTCAACACACCCTTCGACGGTGGCCGCCACGAACGCCGGGTGGAGAAAATCGCCCAGGAAGAGAAGCTTTAAGCTACATTAGCTATTGTTGATAAAATAGTTATATTATATCGAGCTGCGTGATGCGGATTGAAGGTATCGGTGGGGTAAAATATATTTCTAATATATCGCATCTTGGTGCGACATAGAGATACCTGCCAGTGTTACTATTAGGCTACCCTGCCTTGCCTCTCCACTACCCATGAAAACGACCCTTGTTTTCCTGAGCGGCCTCGCTGCCGCGAATCTGTTCGTAAGCTTGCCGGAATTAGCCGCCCAATCTGTAAGTCCGTCGGTTACCTCCGCCAACCCAAGGAGGCCCATCCCCCCGGCCAACGCGCTGGTGCCTGTGCTGATGGGCCGGCCCTACGCCAATATGCCCATTGAGTGGTCGTCCGAGGCGCAAATGCACCAGTATTTCAACACAATATTTTTAGCCGCCGAAGGCAATGGCATGAGCCGGATGATTACCTCGCGCATGCAGTTGCAAGATAGTATGCGTTTGGTTCTCGCAGAAAAGAAAAACGGGGCCGACGCCTCCGCCACCACTTTCACCGCCTTCCAGCCGGATGACCTCGAACTCATCGGCATTGCGAAACACCCGACCCCGGTGGCCTTCGTCAAAGGTTCGCATCAATCCGCTTCTGCCGATGCGCAAACCCGCGCGCTGACGGATTACGAGCAAACCGCGCTTGGCGATTTGCGCAGTGGCAAAGAAGTCATCTTTACGCCGGACAGCGCCGGTGGCCGCATTGTCATCGGCGCCATTCGCGCCGACCCCAGTTGTCTCGAATGTCACTCCAGCGCCAAAAGCGGGGATTTGCTCGGGGCGTTTTCGTATCACCTGCAACCCTCGAATCGTCTGACGATTGACAACATGACCGCGCGCCTCACTACCATGCAGGATGACGTCAAGGGTATGCTGGAAAATATAAAGAAAACGGATCCCGCCATCCACAATGGCCAGATTGAAAGAGTCACGGCAGACATCGCACCGCTCCTCGCCGATGTAGCCGGCGCCGAAGATTACGTCAAGGCGCACCCCGAGATAAATCCGTTTCCATTCAGCAAGGGCAACACCTTTGCCCAACGCGCCCAGATGACCCAAGTGCCGGTCTTTGCATTACCCGGTGCCATTGAAACTGCCTTTCGTGGTGGCCGTGCGAACGTGACCAGCCGGGTGGATGGCAATCTGGTTCGCACCACTCTCGCCAAGCCCAATGCGCAGGGCTTGATGATTGGCGCCGATGGCAAGGTGGTGAGCGGGTATCTGGTGCTGGCCACCAGTTGGCTGACCATAGCCAACGGCGAACTCGCCAATGGCCCCGGTGATGGCACGAACCGGCCCTCCATCGGCGAACTTGGCGGCTACCGCGACAAAATCCGCAACGAACTGGGCCAATTGTCGACCGACCTCGTCGCCGGTCTGGTTTACGTCCACGACAATTATACACCGCCCGATGATTTGCCCAAACCGACCGTAACCACGAGCCCCGCTCCGCCCGCGCGCCAAAGACCCATCGTCTCCTCTCAACCCATTGGCGACACTGCGGCTCCGGCACCGTAACCAATCGCAAAGTCCCGCGAACACGTTCTAGTTCCGACAGCCGCGCCCTCTATACTGTCGGCCAGTATCTCGAAAGCTGGTCGTTAGACTAAATTTAGTGGCTGGCGCGTCGTTACTCAATGGACCAAGTTCCCCTGCCGGGCCTTGGGCCCATTGTCAGCTTTTTGCGCAAGATTATCCTTTAAACCGGAGCCCGTTTTCGACCATACTTCGCCCTTGCATGATTACCGCCTCGTCCATCCTTCCCGCTGAGTCCCTGGCCAAACTTGATCCGGAAATTTTTGCCGCGATTGAACAGGAACGCGCCCGCCAGCAGTCCCACCTCGAGCTGATTGCCTCGGAAAACTTCACCCTGCCGGCTGTGCTCGAAGCCGCCGGCAGCGTGCTGACAAACAAGTACGCCGAGGGCTATCCGGGCAAGCGCTGGTATGGCGGTTGCCAATACGTGGACATCATCGAGCAACTGGCCATTGACCGCGCCAAAAAGCTCTTCGGCGCCGACCACGCGAATGTGCAGCCGCACTCCGGCAGCCAGGCCAATTTCGCCGTCTATACTTCAGTCCTCGAGCCGGGCGACAAATTACTGACCATGAACCTCAGCGACGGCGGCCACCTGACCCATGGCAATGCCGCCAATTTTTCCGGCAAGCTCTACAAAATTGCCCACTACGGAGTCTCGCCCCAGGACGGCCGCATTGATTACGACGATCTCGCTCGCCAGGCCGAGCGTGAGAAACCGAAGATGATTACGGTCGGCGCGTCCGCCTACCCGCGCATCATTGATTTTGCCAAGATGGGCGAAATCGCCCGCAGCGTCGGCGCGCTGATGCTGGCGGACATCGCTCATATCGCCGGTCTCGTCGCCACCGGTCAGCACCCGAACCCTTTTCCACATGCGGACTTTGTCACCACCACCACGCACAAGACCCTGCGCGGCCCCCGTGGCGGATTGATTTTGTGCAAGGAACCCTTCGCCAAGAAAATTGACTCGGCGGTATTCCCCGGCGGTCAGGGCGGGCCCTTGATGCACATTATCGCGGCCAAGGCCGTTTGCTTTCGCGAAGCCGCCAAACCGGAGTTCAAAGAATACAGCATTCAGGTGCGGAAGAACGCCGCCGCCATGGCCGAGGCCTTCCTTAAGCGCGGCTATAAACTCTCCTCTGGCGGCACGGACAATCACCTGCTCTTGATTGACCTGCGCCACAGTCACCCTGACCTCACCGGCAAGCAGGCCCAGCAGTCGCTCGACGAGGCAAATATTACCACCAACAAGAACACCATTCCTGGGGAAACCCGCAGTCCCTTCCAGGCCAGCGGTGTACGCCTGGGCAGCCCGGCCGTGACCAGCCGCGGGATGCGCGAGCCCGAAATGGTGCGCATTGCCGAGGCGATTGACCTCGTCCTCGGAGGTCCCACCCATCCGGCCCGGATTGCCCAAGCCAAGGCCATCGCCTTGGAACTTTGCGGGCGCTTCCCCCTGCCGTACTAACGGTCAAATCATAGTTTTTCAGCTACTGACCATCGGTAGGTTTTCGCAGGAAAAAACCCAGAAACCACCTTCCATTATTGTTTAAACTTTATACTTTCATTTCGAAATTTTAAGGTATAGGGTTATCTTATCATTATCACCTTGCCCTGCGCCTGCTGGCACTCGGCAATACCCTGTTGACCTCGGTTAAATCCTCTTCCCCATGACCATCCGCAACCAAACCTCTCGCAAGGGCTTCACCCTTATTGAACTCCTGACGGTGATCGCAATCATCGGCATTCTCGCGTCGATTCTGATTCCGACCATCGGCAATGTAATCACCACGGCTAAAAAAGCCTCCGCGCAAAACAACGCGGGCCAGCTGGCCAAGGCCTACCTGTCCTACTCCACAAGTGGCAGCAATTCACGCATCATTTCCAGCACCAAGGAAAACAGTGGCGGCAAAGAAGGCGGCACGGCGGCCAAGATTGAAGATGTGGCCTATATTCTGGCGAAGTTCGCCCAAATGAATGAAGGTTCGGTTTGGTTTATCAAGTCCGACGACGCCTTGGCTGGTCAAAATCTCCCCAAGGTGGTCGTCAGCGGCGACATGAATTCAGCCACCGACGTTGACCCGACTTTTGCGGCCGCCAAGCCCAAGAGCTGGGCTTTCGTAGCCGGTCTTTCACCCAATGCTCCCCCCACCTCCACTCCTCTCTTGTGGACCTATGGTCTGGCATCCACGGGCATTTGGGCGGTTGATTCACCTTGGAAAGGTGGCGGCCATATCGCTTATCTCGACGGTCACGTTGAATGGGCGGACAAGCTCGACAAGAACGGCAGCGGCGTCAGCTTCACCGGTTATTCCACCCTCGGTAACGGTATCGCGGGTATGCCGCAGGTCGACTTCAACAACGCCATCAATCCGAAGGCCGTGGTGTTGAATAAAGACGGCAAAGGCGACTAATCTAGCGTTTCCTTGCTGTCTGCACAAAAAAGCCCGGCTGAAATTCAGCCGGGCTTTTTTGTGCCTGCTCGCCTGCTGAAAAATGCCGACAATTAAATGATTTCCCGGTAAAGTTGCGCGTACGCCGGAGTGAATTTTTCCCAGCTTGAATCAACGGCCAGCGCGCGGGCGCGAACGGCTTCGCGGTGTTCGCCATCATCATGCAGTAGCTGGGCGCTCGCCAAGCCTTCCCGCCAGCCGTCGACCGTTGGCTCGAACATAATCCCATTGCCCTCAGCAGGGTGTTCGCCGAGGTCGATAATGACGTCCATGGGGCCGCCTGCGCGTGGCATCACGGGAATCGCGCCGTAGCGCAGGGCGCGTTGGGCATGGTGCGGGCTGGGCTCAATCCGGGCCGTTCCAAGAAAGAAGTCGGCCCCACCCAAAACGCGATGCAGCACTCCCAACTCAAAATTTTCCAACAAAACGACCGAACCAGGCCGGGCGCCAGCGAGGGCACGCCACGGTTCCATTTCGGCCGGCGCCGCGGTACCAAGCAAGACGAGCGCCGTGTCCTGCCGCAAGGCCGGCAACAACTCGCGGGGATCCCCCAGGCCAAGGGCCGCCATCAAAGGCAACTCCGCCGCGATGAGCGCGCCCGCGCGCGTGGCTGGATCCAGCGCCAGCCCGCGGCTCAGCGCCTCCCGACACAAAGCCTTGCCCTGCGGTGCGCCTGCGCGATAGCCCGCTGGCAAAAAGTGATCGGCGGCTGGATTCCATTCCACCTGGTCTAAGCCAGTCAGCAATCCGCGCAAATCATCACGGCGACGGTTGAGAATGCCTTCGAGACCAAAAGCCTGGCCTGGCCCCGGGATTTCCCTCGCCGCTGCCGGGCTGGGCGCAAGCAGAACCTCGGAAAACACCAATCCGCCCTTGAGCAAATTGATTTGCCCGAAAAACTCCAGGGCATCGGGCGCGAATAGATCTTCCGGTAAATTGGTCAGTCCAAAGGTGCGCCGCGGATAGACCCCCTGAAACGCCGGATGATGGACGGTAAACACTGTGCGTCCAACCACGCCAGTGCCGCGCTTACGTTCTTCCAGCCGCAGCAACAAGGGCAGCAAGGCAGTGGGCCAGTCATGGCAGTGCAGGATATCCACCGGGGTTTCCCAGCGGCACAACGCATCCGCCACGGCTTTGCAAAAAATCAAAAATCGTGAATCACTGTCCTCATATTCGCCGCCCGGCGGGCCATAGGGGAAAGTGCGGTCAAACGATTCATCACGCCGCACCAGATACAGCGTGAGATTCTTCGCCACTGGCAGGCGGAGCGTTTCGGCGCTGACGCTGGCATCACCCAGTTCCAGTACATGCTTGTACACCGATTCGGCGCCGGCCGCGCGCGGGTCCGCTAGCACTTGCCGGTATCCGGGGAGGAACACGGAGACTTCATGCCCCTGCCGCGCCAGTTCCGCACAGAGCCCTCCCACGGCGTCCGCCAAATGGCCGACCCGCACCCACGGGGAGAATTCACTGGCGACATGGATGATTTTCATGACTCGGCTTTGGACGCTATCGCCCCAACGGGGATGGTTTGCCGAAATCGGCTCGAAACCAAGCGAAAAGCATCATTCAGACGACCCTCGGTCGCGTTCACAGTTCCAGCATTTGTCGAAACCCGCGGGCACGACCGACTGACAATGCGGGCAAATCCATTCTCTGCCAGTGGCGACGACGGGTGCGGCTTGGGCCGCAATCAAACTGCGCGCCCGGTCAAAATCTTCGTCGTTGAGCACACAGAGTGCAGGGCAAAACACCTCCATCGGAACGAACGGGAGATAACCCCACAACTCATTACGGACGAAACAAGCAATGCCGGCTTCATCCAGCAATGACTTGCACAGGCCAACCCGGGCACTGTCGATATGCGTGAATACGGCCTTCATCGAGAAATTATTTACCAATCAAATGCTCCAAAGCTTCCAGATAACGTCGCTGAGTTTGCTGGATGATTTCCGCTGGCAATCGCGGCCCGGGCGGGGTTTTGTTCCATTTCAGAGTTTCCAGATGGTCGCGCACGTATTGTTTGTCAAAGGCGTGTTGAGCCCGGCCCGGCTGGTAGGAATCCGCCGGCCAGTAGCGGGATGAATCCGGCGTCAGCACCTCATCAATCAGGTAAAGTTTTCCTTCCACGTCGGTGCCAAATTCAAATTTGGTGTCGGCGAGAATCAAGCCGCAGCGGGCGGCTTCGCGCGTGCCCAGTTCAAAAATTTTCAGGCTCAATTCGCGAACCTCGACATAGCGTTGCGCGCCGAGCAAACCCGAGCACTGGGTCGCTGTCAGCGGCTCATCGTGTCCGGCATTGGCTTTGCTGGTCGGGGTGAAGATAGGCTGAGGCAGTTTGTCGCTTTCCTTCAGTCCGGGTGGAATGACCTGGTCAAACAACCGGCCCGTCTCGCGATACGTCTTTAATCCACTGCCGGCCAGGTAGCCGCGCACCACTGCCTCCACCGGCAGGGGGCGCAGTTTGCGCGCGATCATGCTGCGCCCAAGCAATTGCGGAAAATCCTTCAGCCGCCGCGCCACCTCGGCCTCGTGATTGGGCAGCAGGTGGTTGGGGGTCAGCTTGGTGGTGCGTTCAAACCACCAGAGGCTCAATTGGGTGAGCAAAATCCCCTTCCCTGGGATGCCATCGGGCAGAATAACGTCGAAGGCCGAGAGCCGGTCGGTCGCCACCAAGAGCAGGGCGTCACCCAGATCAAAGAGTTCGCGCACCTTGCCCGAGCCGATTTTCGGCCATGGCAGGCCCTCCACCGTCGTCAGTGCGGTCGCCGGGAGGGCGGCTTTGATTTGGTTGGTCGTCCAAGCCATGATGAAGCCTTGCCCACTCCGGAGATTTTGTCTATCTTATCCTGTTCCGGGTTTAACACCCGGGTTCTTTGAGATGCTCGGCGCCGGCTCAACCCGCGCCGGCATGTCAGCCAAATTTAAGGGGGTGTTCCGGATTCGATCCTGGAAAGACGCTCTTGGCTGCAGGCCAGAGATGGTGGTTGGCTCTGTCAAAACTCCACCAACTGTATAGTTGGCAACAACGAATACGCACTCGCTGCTTAATGCAGTGACGGATCGCCTGGAAACCTGCTAAGGGACGATCCGCAACAGCAGGCATAGCGGCGCCGGGGTCAGCAGCAACGCCGTCGTAAATTACTGTTAACTCGGATCGGGGCAGCCTGCGTGGGGCGGCCTCCGTCTTAAACCAAATCACCCGCTAAGCCTGTAGATGCCACTAGCCGAAGTTCAGGAGACGCGGGTTCAACTCCCGCCACCTCCACCACTTTAACCGCTGATAATCAGCGGCTTAAGTTTTAGCCAAAGCTAGGTTGCCCAGTTGACGTGGCAACCTAGGCATGAAACACTCAACATTCGTCATCAGCCGGTTTGAAAACCGGAACAGCGTCACGTCTTGGCGGGTAGATGGACGGCTTCACGGCCTCCGTATCCGCCGCAACTTCAAGACGCGCGAAGAAGCCGCCGCCGAAAAAGCGGCGTTGGAAATGAAGGCCATGCAGGTCGCCTCGGGTATGCGGCCTGCCACTACGTTCCTGACCGATGCTCAATTACGCGAAGCGGAAGATGCTTTCCGCCGCACAGAAGGCCGGTCGCGGTCACTGCTCACCTATCTCGACTATGCACTGTTGAATTACCCCGAGACTGCCAAAGATTTTCCGCTGGCAGAAGCTGTGGCCGAATACCTTGCGGCCAAGTGGGCGGAATCCAAACGTGGTCTCGTGTCCGACCGTCAGGTTCGGTCAATTACCTACGAGCTCAATGCGCTCAAAGAACAGTTTTCCGGGACACCACTTGGACTCATTTCGTCGGGTGCCCTCGTGCCCTATCTGGAACGTGGCGCGCCAACGTTGAAAACTTACAACAATCGGCGCGGAGTGCTTTCGACGTTCTTCAAGTTCGCCTATCGGAAAAACTGGATTACTGCCAACCCTGTTGAAAAAACTCCCCACCACCGAATCCGTCACCGGCGGGGTTCGGCGGTCACGATCACGGCGGAACAAGCAGCCAAGCTCATGGCGCATGTGGAAACATTCAAGGGCGGTGTGTTTGTACCCTACTTCGCACTCTGCCTCTTCGCGGGCATCCGGCCCAGCGTGCTCTGTGGAGAAATCGCGAGGCTGCGGCCCGAGCATGTTCGTCTCGATACCGGTGTGATTCACATCGAACCCGAGGTGTCGAAGGTTCGCATGAAACGTCACGTGACTATCCAACCAAATCTTGCTGCATGGCTACGGGCCTTCCCGTTGGAACGGTATCCCATCATCCCCATCAACGTGGCCAAAGCCCGACGCAAAGTTTTCGCGCAATTTGGCCTAACCCACGATGTTCTCCGGCATACATTCATTTCGATGTTTGTGGGAAAATTCCGCTCGATGGGTGAGGCGGCGCTGCAAGCAGGCAATTCGGAGAGCATCATCCGCAAGCACTATCTCGACATAAAAAACCCGACGGAAGCTGAGCAGTTTTTTAACATTCTGCCGCAGAGCGACGAAAAGACGATTGCCTTTCCGGTTGCAGTTTAACGGGGGTTTACCCGCTTATATGTGTGTATGAATACCGAAACACAACCTACATCCCCGGTTCTCACGAACCAACTCACCGATGTCGTGGGGCTTCGTCTCTGCGGCATCTTCCCCAAGGACAAGGAACCCTCCATCCGCACCCTGCGGGAGTGGACGAAACTTCGTCGCATTCCCTTCCACAAGGTCGGGCACTTCATCTACTACGACCCCGCCGAGGTTGCGGTGCATATCCGCACCAAACTGAAAGTCCCGGCACGGGGCTAATGGGCCGCCCTGTTGTAAACGACGCCGCACTGGTTCCCCCAGTGCGGCGTTCTGCTTTTCGAGCAAAGAGAAAAGCGCAGCGTAATGCGCATTTGAAATTCGCCCCGCCGTCCGCCTGTGGACTCGTGGGCCTATTTTGAGCGTGTGGGAAGAGCTAAAATGGCGATGTAACCCAATTACACCCATGAAAAAAACCAACGATGATTCATTCTTCACTGAACCGAACAGTCCAGAGCAACAGGGCCGCGAGGTCGCCGTCGAGGCGATGTCGCAACTGATGATCTGGGTTTCCGAAGTCCCGAGCCTCGAAGATCGCGGCCTGCGGGCGACTGTCGTGCTGTTCTGCGTGCGGCCTGATTTGATTAAAGGGGCGACCCTCGAACAAATCGGCCAATCGTCGGGACGGACTAAACAACACATCCATAACCTCGTGCGGAGCTTTCGGAGGGCCACCGGCTTCAAGCCATGAACACACCAATCAGCACCGCCGCCAGCGCGGAAAGCGAGATCAACCGGCTTCATGACGAAGCCTCGCGGCTTTCCATGGCATCCAAAGAATCGCTCTTTGGAGCGCTGGCGGCGGCTTGGCAGGCGGGCCGTCTCCTCACCGAGGAAAAGGAACGCGTGCGTCAAAAGATGGGCCGGGGTGCATGGCTGCTGTGGGTTGAGCAGCGTTTCCATGGCTCCATCCGTACTGCGCAGAATTACATGCGTCTGGCGCAAACGTTTCCCGATGTTTCGGCCCTGCAAGGGCTGAGCCTACGGCAGATTTACTATCGGCTCCAAATACCCACTGAGCCTAAATCCCGGCTGGAATCCGCGCGGGGGCAGCCATTGCCTGCACGCATTCTCCTAGCGGGGAAGCTTCTGGAGGAGGTGCGCGCCTGCGTGGACGCCCGCTATGCGACAACTGAACAGTTGGACTCCTGCCGCCGCGACCTGCGGCCATTGTATGAACAGCTTCGGCGTCTATTCGAGGCCAACAATGGCGGAATCATACTGAAAAATGCCCGAATCATCCAAGACAAGGCCAGTCAGCGGTGGTAAATTAGCCCTTGGTGAAACCTGTGGTGAATCGCTCGAAAGACGACGAATCGCTTTTGCGCCGATTGGCGGAAAACAGCGATGAGTCTGCCACGCTGGCAATGCTCATTCAGCTTTGCCGGGAATCGCCGGAATTGCGGCATTGGCTGTGGGAAGACTTTGTCCGGGAGGCCAAGGTGCGGGAGGATTTCGCCAAAATCGTGGGTAATCCTGCCGCGCCGCCGGTTCGCCGATTTATCGAACTGACGAGTGACGGCCCCGCCTGGCTGGAAGAACGCCGCCGCTTGCGTGAGCAAATGCCTGCTGGCATCTACGGCGGCCTCAAGTGGGGTGAGGTCACTCGCCTAATCCGGCACTTCCAGGCGGGCACAATTGACCTCGGCGTTTTTCTACTGGCCCAAACGTGGATCAAAGATGGTAAACCGACGCCCCTGTTGCGATGGGCCGGACTCGAATTCCTTGAACGGGTCTTGCCGTCGGGCCGTCGCCGCTTGCTCCTGCATATGGAATGGGCGCTGGCTTTCCTCAACGGCTTTGAGAATAAGGCCAATCGCCGCGCCATGCTCGGCTATGCCGACCGCTGGAAAATGCACGTCCTGTTCTACATGCTGGGGCATCCCGCCGCGTCGTATCGGACGCGCGACCTCTGCGCGCACGTTGCAACCCACGGTTTCAAAATAAGCGCCAAAGACATGCGACGGTTCTGCACCCGGCATGGCATCCGGCGCGACATGCGGCCCGGCCGCCCTCCCCGGCAACCCAAAGCCAAAGTTGCGGCGAAATACTTCAATCCCACCGGTACACGCAAAGGCAAACAGGCGGCGGCCCGTGAATAACGAACCCACTATTCCTCCACCACCCATCCATAGCTGCGCCTCTTACCGCCGCAGTCAAGGTGGAGAGCGCAGCGGACCTTGACGGCGGCGATATAATTGAGGCGCGAGGGGGGTGACGCGTTGAAACCAATAAGATAACTTTGACAATTAATCAGCCCTTGCTGGGCCTATGGGTAAAAGCCAACTTGGTGGGATCAAGAAATCGTCGTGTCCCTCTCTCCAATTACCCGCTAAATGAACATGTGAGATTCCCTGCCAGGTAATTGAACCAGCGTGTTCAGTCACAATTATCTGAAATTGACTAGACACCACTTCGAGAAACGTGGCCAAGGCTTGGAAGATTCTACGTACTCCATCGATGTCAGATGAATGACTTGTTTGGTTATTAGTTTGAGGTGCTTGCTCCATTGAGGGCCACGCCTCGGGAAAATAGACTTGGCTCGGTTGATCAATAATAAGAAACCTAGGAACCGCGTTTTGAGTAGTGCCAATAAAGTGTTCATGCAAGGCCAGGATGCCCGCGATGTGATAACCCACCCAATTCTGGCCACTGCCGACTTCCCAAAGAAAATCTTTTCGGCCAGATAACGGAGTAAATTGAAGGGTGAGTTCAGGTAAATTTAGACGGACATTTTCAGTCGCATGTTCAAGCTTCAATTGTTGAGCGTAGTCAGAGATGCGCGCAGAAATCTTATCTAGGGCGGCATTCAATCGATCACGCTGCGCTTGAGGATCAAGCTCTTTTTTCAATTCGCTGATTTTCTTAAATAATTCGTCCACCTTGGCGCGGAGCACGCCGTCATCCCGACTAGCCTCAAAATTCTCCAATGCTTGCTCAATTCGACCAACAAAAAGATAAATTTGCCGAATGCGCTGCCGCTGCTCCGCATCGGCTGCTGAGTTTGTTTCCAGTGCTTGACGCTTGCGTCGGGTTTTCGAGAGGTGTGCTTCTTTTTCGCGCATTTCCTGTCGTAAACTGGCAATCTCTTGATGCAATTTAGCCGGAGCTTGCTGCACTGATGCAGTAAGGTTCTTTAGTTCGCGCGCGAGTGTTTGCAATTGATGAATAGAAGATTATATCAGTCAAGACATCGTTCTTGCGAACGGTTTTTAGAACATTTCCCCCAGCATTGTCTGGATTATCCCCGCCGAGATTTAAGTCAGTTACAATCAGGTCATATGCGCCAAAGTTGATTAAAGTTTTCGAAGAAAAATCTTTTTGATGATCCAAATGTAGCACAAAGCCATGCTCGCTCAAGAACTCTTCAAGCGGGGGCTTGTAGTCCTCATCCATGATGGCCTGGTTGTCTTCGAACCAAAGGACATGGTAATGATGTTTCATTTGGAAAGGGTGATGATAAATTCGGCCCCTCTGCCCTGGACTGGGGAGCAAATTATGCTTCCGCCTAATCTTTTAACAATTTGTTTGACGTGATACAATCCAATGCCAGCTCCAGTGGTTGTTGTAAACCCAAAATCGAAAATTCGCTCGACGTTGCGAGCATCGATACCAATACCATTGTCTCTAAATGAAACAGTCAAATCTCCATTAGCTTCCTTTTTCATCGTAATTCGCACTGACGTCGCCTTTGCTTTGCTCGAATTATCCAAAAGGTTGTCAACGAGCATAACAGTTTCAAGGGGCGAAAATGTGTGGCTAAAAGCATCGTCAGATGTGGTTTCTACCGTCACTTCCATTTTATTTCCTTCCTCGGATTCGGGAATCACGGCATACACATTTTCTACATATTGTTTGATAAATTGAATCAGATTTTCATTCGGAAGCTCCTCTCGAACCATATTAAAGCGGGCCTTGGTGGCATAGTTTGCAATTATCTGAATTTTTCGATTTTCAAAGCTAATCATGGATAGTGTTTTGTTGAGCACTTCCACTGGCTTGCCTGCTTCAATAGAGCGGCGAAGCTCCTTGATTTTTTCTGCAACCCGTCCCGCTGAAAATCCAATCTGATGCTGCAACCCAGCCATGCCACGATCTTCTGCCGTTGCTGCTGCTCGCAAAAAAAGATTTTCTTTCGAAACCCGTTTGGCTTCTTTTTGAACATCTTTCAAGCGGGTATTGAGTGCGACATGCTCTTGCAACTGTCTTTCGATAACCCGCTTTTGCCTGGCCATCACCTTGCGCACTTCCTCCACGGCTTGCCGCGTAGATCGACCAAAGGTTGGTGTAAAATCATTAAATTCGAGAAGAATGCGCTCTGCCCGCTCTTTTTCTGTTTTTGCCAATTCGGAAATAATGTCAGGATGAATTTTGAGTGACTTGATCTTAGACGAATCCGCACCAAGAACTGCATTTAGAGTTTCAAGGATTTTGAGATTTTTCTCCCTTTCGGTGAGTGAATAGATTTCATCCTTCGGGCTGAATTTCCACTCCTTATCCGCTGCTGCTTGAATTCTAAGCATTTCTTGTTCGGGTATTTTGTCCCAATCAAGTCCGTCTACAACATATCGCTCAAGGCGACGGTGGGTATGGTAGTAGAAACCATCGGGGCGGGTTATAAGTTGCTCGACCCTGTCGTCCCTCACAATGCCCTCGCGGCTGGAGATTATTTTATAGTCCCCCGCCGCGTCGCTGATTTCGATTCGGCCAACTACTTCGCGCGCGCCTAGATTTCTGCCATAGGCTTGGACTTTGTGACGGTCTAGTCCTAGCCAATCATCTTTTTGCTCCCCATAGGGGGCGACCCTGAAGCCATTTATAAATAGAAAAATTGAGCCAAAATCTACTTTGTGCATCCCAGTCATCCGTTTGAAATATCCCTTGCCGTAAGCATTCAGATAATAAATCACGACCTTCACTCCCTTTAACATCTCGAAGTCATGGTTATCCTCGACAAGTTCTAGGACGGTGTCTAGCATATTTGTCTGTGAGTTGCTGTATGCTCGTCGCCTGCTTCGGAAGCCAGTCTGGCCAATGTGGATAATGGGTAGGAACTCCGTCGATTAAATTGTGACGCATGGTCTCGAATGCCATGTCGCTGCGTTCAATGGCAAAGACCCCCTCCCAGCCAGCCTGTTGCAATCCAAGCGAAAGCCCTCCGCATCCGGCGAAAAGGTCGATGTAGGTTTTGCGTATTGGTGCTTGGTGGCTCATCAATTTGTGGCACCAGGGTTGGCTCGAGCGCGGGCGAGCTAATCCAAGGGCCTGTGTCAACCATAAGTTTTGTGCCTGGCCTGCTCAATCCCAATATTGCTGCCATGTTGCCTTTTGTCGCGACTTGGCTCCTGGATGGGACCCACATGCCCTGAATTTAGTTTATGGTAGCCCTTCGGGGGCGACAAAACTAACCAAGACAGTTATTACTCTTCAGAAACAAGGAAAAGGGCCGGCGGGGTTGATACGGACTTTGCTCTTTTGGCCTCCGGGACGACCCGCAGTGTGATCACGGAATCTTCCATGATGCTGGGGAACGCGACCAGAACGCCGCCTTTCACCTTCACCCCGGCGTCTATCTTGACGGGTTAGTGGGTTCTGCTACTGTCGCGATGCCGTGGTAAAGTTAGCCATACCAAAGCCGCCCAAAAAGGCCGATTGGCCTGCCTGGGTGCGCTACCATGAACGCCTGCGGAAATATGACACCCAGCGTGTGGCCTTGCATTTGGCGACACCCGAGCAAGTCCAACGGGAAAACAGCATTTTCTCAAAGAAGGCCATGCAGACGGTTAAGATTGATTGGGGCAGCGTTTTTTCTAGTCTGCGTTCGTGAGCCATTTGCAGTGCCGTCTAGAAGACTTCCTGTCCGCGTTAGCAATCGTACCGGATGACAATGCATGGCCAGTCTTGGTTGGTAGATGCCAAATGACTTTAATTTCCGAGCGGATGAAGCAAAAAATTGAGGTTGACTATTCGCTATTCGCGAATAGCGTATTTACATGCTAACCAAGCCTCAAGACATCGTGGTGGCTCTGAAACTGTGCCTCGGCGCAGCTTCGCAGAGCTATGCCGATTTGGGCCAATCGCTCGGAATGAGCGCTTCGGAAGTCCATGCCGCAGTGCGGCGGCTCATTGATGCCCGTCTGGTTGATTCCGCCACAAAGGAGGTGCGGCGCGAAGCACTTTGCGATTTTCTGGTGCATGGCGTTCCCTTTGCCTTTCCTGCCCACGCGCAAGAAGTAACTCGCGGGATGCCCACGGCATGGGCTGCGCCCGTGATGGCGGACAAACTGAACGCGGCGGAACAAATCCCCCCTGTCTGGCCTGACCCGAATGGCAAGATGCAGGGTGCATCCGTGCGGCCGCTCTATGCGAGCGTGCCGGGTGCTGCGCGCCGTGATCCCGCGCTTTACGACCTTCTCGCTCTGGTGGATGCCCTTCGCATAGGTCGAGCCCGCGAACGCAACATCGCGGAAAAAGAAATATCCAACCGTTTGAAAGCCCATGTCTCAGCTTAATCTCGGCGCTCTGCGGACGGTGGCGGACCGGCTCGATAGTCTCGGGCTGGATTACGCCTTTGTCGGCGGCTCCATTGTAACGCTTCTGCTGGACGATCCCGAGTTGTCGCCAGCGCGTCCGACCGATGATGTGGATGTCATCGTGGAAGTGGCGACAACTCATCGCTATTCTGATGTGGAAGAGAAACTGCGAAGCCTGGGATTCAACCATGACATGCGCGAGGACGCGCCAAAATGTCGTTGGGTGCTGGGTAACTTGACGGTGGACATCATGCCAACTGACGGGGCGTTTCTTGGTCTCAATACCGCATGGTTCAAAGAAGCGTTGGAATCCGCCGTGGTGCGCGAGTTTGCGCACACCCGATTAAAACTCATTTCCCCCATCGCATTTCTTGCGACTAAGCACGTCGCGTTTGGCGACAGGGGCCAAGGCGACTATTTTGGCAGCCACGACCTTGAGGATTTTATCACCGTGATTGACGGTCGGGAAAACATCGTCGCCGAGATAAACAATGCTCCGGCGAAACTCCGCTGCTACGTTATCGAGTCCGTGCGTAAACTAAACAGCGTACCAACATTCAACGAAGCATTGGCGGGCCACCTTTCCGCAGATTGGGCGAGCCAACAGCGTCTTCCATCTCTGCGTCAAAAATTTCGTGACATCGCCGCGCTCATTTAGTAATTACCACCACCGAATGGTGCCGCAAAAAAATCCGAACAAGGTTGCCCAAAGGTTGCCTAAAATGATGTTTTTAGTTTCTCTTTTTTGAAAATAGGTGTATATTTCTTCAAGTTCTAAACCATTAACAATCAACTAAGTCCGCGTTATTGAGCGACTTAGCTTTGCGGTGGAGACGAGGTTCAACTCCCGCCACCTCCAAATTTTTGTAGTCAATGACTTGAGTAATTTGTGTGCCAAAATAATTTCGCGCATAAATAATCGCTGAAATTGAGGAGTCTGAAACCTCAGCTGACTAGCAGACGCTGCTCAGTGATCAACACCCTCAGACTCATCGACGTTCTCTGTTTTTTTCAGAATGTAATAAGTGTTCGATTCAAAGCGATACAAGGAAAACACCTAGCTAAAAATCAAAATTGCTGTAGGAAGTTACAATTTGCAGAAATTATTAAAAAGTAACTTGCACGATTGCTTTTGTGGAGTAAGTTGCCCGGCATGCTGCCAAAAACTTTCACGTTAGCTCGCGTTAGCTTTTTTGGCCTAATGCGATTTTGTCGCATGATATTTGCGAGTGTTTTGATTTTATTTGGATTGCTTGCCCTGACTGTTTCAAGCTCTGGCGCAGACGACACCGTAAATGGCACCCTGACCGGCAACACCGGACAAATCAGCGGCAACGTAAACACCAGTGCCTTGCAAATTACTGGATATTTGGTGGATAGCAACGGCACCATTTATAGTCTTCCTGCTGGGTCTAACCCCCAATTTTCCAATCTCACCACTTCCAATGCCACCCTTATCGAGGGGAACTTGTATGCCGGTTACTCCACCACATTCGGGACATGGTCGGACGGGGTTTCGATTTGGAACGGCACCTTAATCAATTCATATTATGGCTATACTGACATAATTGGCGCCAGTTCGAAGGTAAACTGGAGCTGGCAGAAAGACGGGATTGGCACTGCGACCAATCAAATGACATTAAACGGCGACGGCAACTTGACTTTTTTTGATTCAGTCTCTGGTAACAACTTTGCCATTATCCCCGCCAATTCAAGCCTGGTTGTTAACTGGTTCAACGGCACCAATGGTACAGAAGTTATTTCCCTGGCAACTTTGGCCTTCAATCACGACACCTTTTCAGGTGGATCTTCGGGCGGAAATCTAAGCCTTGGAGGCGGCGGACTTCTTTTTGATGCCAATAATACTTCGCCCAGCGGGCAGGTCATTCACATTGGAAGCGGAAACATATCATCCAGCCCCAGCAATGGGATGGTCATTACGGACGGCAACACTTCGAATAGTATTAATTTTATGCCAACGGCGTCGTCGGCCGGCATAGGATTCAGCAACGGAGCAACCATGGCGGCCTCAGGCGGACGGATTATGCTCGGAAATACCACGCCGAATTTCAGCATTGGCAATGCCACCGTCAGCGGGTGTTACACTTATGCCATTGGCGACGGAGCTTCCGCCATCAGCATTGGTGCTATCGCGGTAATGGGAAACAGCACCGCCTCCGGGGCATATACCGTGGCTATTGGGAACACAAGCACGGCGTCGGGCAATTACGCAGTTGCATTAGGCGGCGGCAATGCTACTGCCGTCAGTGCCATTGCCATCGGTGTTGGTACCATCGCACAGACTTGGGCGACGGTGGTGGTCGGGCATTACAACGCACCGATCAGCGGAAATACCACCGCCTGGCAATCTACAGATCCTGCTTTCATCGTCGGCGTAGGCACCAGCACAACCCCTGCAAATGGCTTGGTTGCTTACAACAGTGGAAATGTAACTTTCGGCGGTAATCTTTCCTTAAACAATCCCGCTTACGTTTCGCCCACCAATGCCACCCAACCGCAGGAATTGCTCATCCAGGGCGCGACCAACGTGAATGGCACTGCGACTTTTAATGGCAACGCGACCTTATCCATTCCGATTCAAAACGGCGAAATCTCCATGGGAGCATTCGCCCATTGAACAATGCCCAGGCCTTCGACCATGAAACCGGCAAAAACCAATCTATCCTCGGCGTGTCAAAAGTGCATGGCGACAATGGCTGCAATCGCCACACTGGCCCTATTCGGATTAAGCCCGACAGCCAATATTTGCCGGGGCCAGAATGTCACCGTGGGCAACTTGACCGTGACGGGATTCGCCAACATCACCAATGGGTTGGCTGTAAGTAATTTGTCCACCTACTACAGTTATGCGGGTGGCCAGATTCCTTTTTATATTCCGGGCATGTTTTATTATAACGACACCAACGGCACTTATAACATGTTGACGACTTCGAGTTGGGCTTTCGTTCCGAATGCGTTGGACTCCGTCGGGCCTAATTTCGCCTTTGGCACCTGGTCAAATGGGACAGCCAACTTCAATGGCGCGGATTTGAACATTCACGACAATGGAGATGACACCTCCAGTAACATCACCTTTTTGGGCACCAGCCCCAATGTGACCTGGTCATGGCTCGAAACCTCTGGCAATGCCGTCATGCAGATGAAACTCGACAATCGGGGGAATCTTACAATCAACGACACTTTTACGAGTAATTACATTTCGTTCAGTCCCGGCAATCTCACCTTCATACTGGGCGAGAACGGAACGGCTTATGACACCATGTCCTTGTGGAATTACGCTTCGGGGGCAGGCGCGGCGATCACTTACGTCAGTTCCGGCGGCGCCTATCCGATTGTGTTCAATGGAAATAACTCGGCTGCACCTCTAATCAATCTGGGTAATGTCAGTTTTCAGGGAAACAGTTCGACCGATACCCTAGTCATCAATAACGGCGGCAATTCCTCAACGACCATTGATCCCAATCTTCAAACGCTCACTTTTACCAACGGATTTGCCATCAATTACAACTATTATACGGCACAAATTTCTCTGGGAAATAATGCGTTTGTGCTGGGGCAAAATGTAAGCACCGCTGGTTCTGGTACGTTCGCAATGGGCTACGGCACCTCTGCTGGATATTCGCCCGATGCGGTCATTGGATATGGCGCCTATGCCGGTTACATTGGCGACGTCTCGATAGGATATGAAGCAGCGACTTCGGAAAACACTTCTGTGGCCATTGGCAATAATGCCTTTACATTGCATTATGCCACAGCCGGCGGCGACAGCGTGGCGATTGGGCAGTACACCATCGCTTATATTTGGGGAGAGGAAGCGGTTGGCCACAATAACGGCTGGGGAAGTCCGAACACGTCGTGGGGTGCAACCAATTCGGCTTTTTTTATCGGAGTTGGCAACTCCACCACGGCGGCAAACGCCTTGGCCATATTAAATAACGGCAATGCCACCATCAGCAATCTCACCACCGTAAGCCAATCGGTTGCCGTGGATGGCGCGACCATGTTCAACGGCACAACGACCTTTTCCGGCAACGTTTATTTCAACCAACCTTGGGGGAGTTTTCCCATGGGGGGATTCGGAAATTAGATGAGGAAATAATATCCAACAAATATTTTTTCAATTCGTCATGCACCTTAAACATATTTTGCCAAGCATGGATCGGGCTGCCGTCAGTACAATAAGTTTCGCACACAAGCTGTGTGCGCTTGTAGCACTGCTAGCCTTGGGCACTGGATTGAAAGCCGCTGATTTGCACGTAACCGGCAACCTTTTTGTAACCAACGGGGCAAATATCGGAAACTTAACGATTAATAGCACATTGAACATCGGCGGTTCGCCCTTTAACGGCTCTATTACCTATAATGGTTATGAGTTCTATTTGCAGTACGCCAGTAATATTACCGGCGGTAATCTTACTTTTAACACGCTTACCGCCAATAACTGGGAACAAAGCAGCGGCAACTTCATTGTTGTTGGCGACAATATCGGCCTGGGTTCGTGGTACGACGGAACAACATTCTGGCCTAACGCGCAAGTCGGCTTTCTGGATCAAGGCGACCATGTGTCGAGCAATATCAGCTTCACGTCAACTGTCTCTTCGGGCGAATGGGTGTGGCAGCAAAACGGCAGCCTGTCCTGGGCCAATCAAATGGATCTCGATTCAAACAGCAACCTGACGTTAACCAATTCAGGCAATTACTCTTTTGTCAGCTTGGTCCCGAGTAATTCCACTGCTTCCCTCAACACTGGCAATGGAACCGTCACTCATGGCTTTGAATCGCTTTACATTAGTTCCGGCAGCATTTTCCTGGACCCGTCAACTCCCGCCATCACTCTCGGCGGAGCGTCCATGTCAAATAACGCATGGGGCAGTGCGATTTACTTTAACAGCACCGGGGTGTCGTACAATTGGATTGAGGCGGATCCCGCCAATCTTTCCATAAATTTCAGCAGTGGTTTTTATATCAGCACCAGTGGCAACAATAATATTAATTTGGGCAGCTATGCCCTGGCCATTGGCGACAATACCACCGCCACGGGCTTCAACGCGATGGCCATCGCTGGCAATAGTAGTGCTAGCGGTGGTTATTCTTTTGCCGTCGGAAACAACAGCATCGCCTCGGGTAGTAATGCCATTGCCCTAGGCGGCGGAAATGCCACAGGCAACAATTCCATTGCCATTGGCACAGACACCACCGCGCTGACTGACAATACAACGGTGATCGGACGCTATAATATTCCGATTTCTAGCACCGGCGATCCCAGCGAAGATCCAGCCTTCATTGTTGGAATTGGCAACAACACGGCAACGGCCAACGGTTTAGTTATTCTGAATAATGGTACAGCAACGCTGGGCAACACCACTACGCTGGCCAACCCGACCTATGTGTCACCGACCAGCGGAACCCAACCGCTGGAATTACAAGTTGATGAAGATGCCACCTTTAACGGCGCTGCGACTTTGGCTGGCAATATTGTGATCACCCAACTTCAGGGCGACGTTCCGGTCGGTGAATATGACGCTACGAATAGCAACTGAAGCGTGCTGCACTCATTTCATTTTCCAACACAGCAAACCAATGAAATACCGCATCGCTGGTACGGCGTTAATATTCTGCCTGTTCGCCATAATGGTTATGGCGTCTTATCCGCCTCAGCCCGGCTGGTGGACCGCAGGCAACACCACCATAATCTCGGCCAATACCAGCATTAACAATACTGGGGTCTTGAATTTGGGTCAATTAAGAAACGTAGCCGTACAGGCGCAAACTTACCTGAATAACATTCTGACAACTGCTGGCGGAGCAGGCGCGGCGGTAAATGCCACGCTCACAAATATCACAACGGGCAATATCTCGGGCAATTATTCCCCCGCCAACCTCGGCCAGCTCAAATATACCGCCAAACCTTTCTACGATCGGCTCATGGAGTTTGGTTATGATACGCGGGCCAACCTCATCGCGCGCGGCGTCGCATCAAACTGGGCTTTCGAATATCCATGGGATCCATCTACACCGATTGCCGAAAACTATGCTCCGGCAGATCTCGGTCAACTTAAAATGGTTTTTAGCTTTGACCTGACCAGCAACACTTCGGGAAACATTTTCACCGGCAACGCCACCACCAGCTATAGCTTGCCTTACAACCTGACTCAGTTGCTTGGCTTATCCAATATTACGGACACGGATGGCGACGGTGTTGCCGACAGCAGTGACTACACCCCCTTGGATCCCGGCTTTTCAGGCACTACGCTTCCCAATATTGGCGCGAATGCCACGGCCCACCCCCAAATCACCCTGATATCGCCGATGGACGCAGCCTTCGTCTCATCGTCCAGTTCCCCCTGACTTAGCAGGCGGTCACCAGAAAACGCAAACGTCCACCATTGGATAATTGTCTCATAACGTCCTTATTTACAACATGAAAACACTTCGTATTCTCTGTGTTGCGACTGGGATTGTTTTTCTGGCCATCAGGCCGATTTATGGTCAGTCGCTAGATGTATCTGTATCCGCCGACCAGGCCTTGCAGGAAAACCGCCAATTAGATTCGCTTGGTGGCATTGAGATGATTCCCGTGGGCGGCGAAGTGTCAACAGATGAGCGAGGCGCGCTGTTGGCTGCCCTTGATCAATATTGGAGCGGGAGCGATCGGGAAAACTTCACGTCGTTAGAGCAGTTCTTGCAGCAAAATCCAAACACCGCTTACCGCGCAGCCCTGCTCATTAATTTAGGCTATCTGGCTTACCATTATGGCTACTATTCGCGGGCGGTGGACTTCTACGAAAAAGCCTGGGCCCTGACCAAGGCGTTGCCCAAAACTGATTCGCCCGGGGAACAAAAAGTTATCGCCGATGCCGGCGTTAAATTGGCGGGAATGTATTCTCGACTTGGTCGTCGGGTGGATTTGGAAAACCTGCTTCATGAACTTGATCCTCATCCTAAATGGGGTGCTGACTGTTACGCCTATCAATTGGCGGAGCTAAGCGCGGTTACGATGAAGATGAAACCAGAACACGCCTTCAACTGTGGGCCCTTTGCACTGTGGAATATCGCCAAGACCAACCCTGAGTCGCATATTAATCAGTCGGCCCTGCTTGAAGCCAAGGCCACGCCGGATAAAGGATTTTCCCTAGCCCAATTGGAATCATTGGCGAAAGGGGTTGGGTTACACTTGCAAGCGGTTCGGCGTAATGTTGGTGCAGAAATTCCCCTGCCCGCAGTTGTCCACTGGAAGTCTGGCCATTATGCTGCAATCCTAGAAGAGAAAAACGGTTATTATCATGTCAAGGATCCGACATTTCTGGCCGACACCTGGATTTCCAGCAAGGCGCTTAATGAAGAATCAAGCGGACTTTTTCTAATTCCGTTCGATTCGCAAGTTGCCAGCCTTCCTAATGGCTGGCAGTCGCCGGGCGTGGATGCCCAGGAAACTTTCGGGCGTGGCATACTTGCCCCGGTCAGTGAAACCGACCAATCCTCCGGCCAGGTCTGCCAAGCGCCCACGCCAGTACTTCCAGGGATGGCTGCCGCTGGCTACAATGGGCATGACGCCTCAGCATACGTGATTGACACCCCAGTGGCTTACACACCGCCAATTGGCCCATCCGTCACGTTTCAGCTCAGCTATTACCAAGATCAAGTACTTAGCCCTGGCCCGGGTGGCATAGTTGGCAATGGCTCTTTGTGGACCATGAACTATTTCAGCGCCGTGCAAGACAACAATAGCACTGTCGCAGAGTTTACATCTGATGGACGCATTGAAACCTATACGCCCGACAATTCCACGCTGGAGATTATCAGCGGAGCCGCCATGGAACGGGTAACCAGCGGCAACACCACCACTGGATTCAAGGAACATTTTCAAGATGGTTCGGAGTGGGATTACATGCAACGTCAATCGGGCAACACGACCACCCCCTATTACTTCCTTACAAAAATAATCGACGCCCAAGGAAATAACAGCACCCTGACTTACGATGGTTCCAATCGGCTCACCAAGGTCACGGATGCACTCGGTCAGAACACAACGCTCACTTATGGCAACGTTTCGCATACGACTTGGCTGACTGGAATCAGCGATCCTTTCGGCCGTACCGCAAATCTGACCTATGATGGTTCGGGAAGATTGCTGACCATCACGGATCCGGTGGGTATCGTTTCGAGCTTTACCTACTCCGGCGCAAATATCACGACGATGACAACGCCTTATGGCAACACGACAATTGAGAACAACTTTGAAAATTATCCGGTCGATGGTAGCTATGGCGTTACAACGCTATTAATTACCGATCCCACTGGGGCTCGCGAGCGTGTTTCGTTTTCGCTTTATTCGTCATTTTTGCCATTTGGCTATACCGGCAACGATTCACCAAATTATTATAGCAACTCTTACAATGTCCAAGACTCTGACTTTAGTTACAACGTGTCGGAGTTTTTCGACAAGCACGCGATGGACGGGTTGTCTTCGTCCAATGTGACTTCCAATTCCTGGCTGGGCAATGCCCTTGGAAGCAATGCCTACTGGCAATTGGGCACGCAAACCAAATGGCTCTTGGATCCAACTTGGACCTATTCCATCGGCGTACCGGCGAGCGTCAAGCCACCCTTAGAAAATCGCATTTATTACTTGTATGAAAATCAGCCTAGCAATTGGGTAATCGGTACCTTTTCAAGTCCAGGCGGCGCCTACCGAGTGGTCCAGGACGAAACCGGCACGGACTCAGTCCAAGTCTACCAATATACCCATAATGCCCTTGGCGAGCTTTTGACTGCCACCGATCCGCTCGGGCGCGTCACGACCTACACCTACGGAGCTAACCATATCGATCTGACTACGGTGCAGCAAGGCAGCGACACGGTGGCAACCTATGCCAATTATACGAATCACCTGCCGGGAAATATCACCGACGCCGCCGGGGCGAAGACGCAGTTGACCTACAACGGCACCAATCACCTGTTGATCGAATCGCAGAACTTTGGCACGGGCAATACGGCATTGAGGACGACTTATTATAACCGCGATGCAAATGGCTATGTATCGAATATCACGGTTGCTGGCACAGGTATTACTGGCAATGCTGTTACGGCAGCTTTCACCTATGCTAATGGCCTTGTGCAGAGCGCCAGCGATGCTCGAGGATTCACGACCAACTACACCTACGACGGCCTTCAACGCGTCACGGCCGCGAATTATACCGATGGCACGTCGGAGACATGGAATTACACTAACACCACCATCAATGGCGCGGCAGCGTCCCATTCCCTGAGTCTCAGCTCGCACACCGACCGCCAGGGCCAGACGACCACCTATACTTACGACGGAGACGGCCATGCCTTGACGGTGACTGACCCCGGCAGCCGGATCACTAGCTACGATTGGTGTGGCTGTGGAGCTTTGGAGTCCATCACCGATGCCAGCGGACGAACGACCAGTTTCAATTATGACATCGAGAGCCGCCTAACTAGCAAAACCATCAGCACTGGGTCGGAAAATAATGCATACACGTACACCTACCAGCCTGAATGCGGACGCTTGGCAAGTATTGGGCTTCCCAATGACGGCGGCAACGCAACGGTAACGTATGAATATAACCTCGACAACTCCATCGCTTCGCAAACTTACAGCAATTCCACGCTTACGCCCAACGTGTCATTCACCTATGACTCAACCTACGCTCGCATGACTTCGATGACTGACGGGGCAGGCACGTCGAACTACACTTACGGCAGTGTCGGGAGTGCAGGCGCTCTGCAACTGGCGTCGGCGAACGGCCCATGGGCGAACGATACCCTTCATTACGATTATGACGGCCTGGGGCGGATGGTCGACCGGCAGGTGCTAGCGGACAACTCCACCGTCCTCCAAGACGAGACCTACATTTATGACGCCCTTGACCGGGCGACGACTCTCGCTGACGCGGGGTCAGGGGGCAATCTAGGCAACTTCACACTCGGCTACTCCGTGGGCAACAGTTCAGAACTGACAAGTGTGGCATACCCCAACGGCATTAACGTCACGCTGGGCTACTTAGCCAACGCCAATGGGGCGTTGCTGGCGAACATCACCAATAATTACACTACGGGCAACACTACCACGCTCTTTTCGCGCTTTGACTACGCGCGCCGCAATGACGGCCTGATAACCGCCATGCAGCAGCAGTTTGGCTGGGCTCCCGCAGTGACCGCCAACGTCACGGGATCAACCCAGAAGCAGCTTTACACTTATGCTTACGATGGCTCGAATTGGCTAACAGGGGCCAAGCTGGGTGCAGCGGCCAATACGACTACTCTCCAGGATACCTATGAGAACTCGGCCTATGCCTACGACGGCTCCGGGAATCCGACCTCTTCAACGGTCAACCTGGCGGGTTGGGCGGGGAACTACAATTCTGCCAACGAAATGACCGACCGCGGCCACTCCGGCCCGGTGCGAGTAACGGGGTTCACCAACGAACCGACGAACGTAACGGTCAATAGTGCCGGAACCCGAAAATGGTCCATGCCGGGAGGGCAGCAGTGGTTCTTTGAAAGCTTGGTGGATATGGCCTCCGGCACGGGCAACGTTTCCATCGTCGCCACAGATGCCGTCGGCAACAGCACAACCCAGGTGTGGAAGGTCAATGCTGCCGGTAGCGCGGCTGAGAACTGCACCTATGACGCCAGCGGAGACCGGTTGACGGAAACCACGGAACCAGGTACAAGCATGGCAGTGGCCACCAACGCCACGTGGGACTGCGTCGGGCGGCTGATATTTATGCAGACCGGCCCCTACAGCGCCTATTTCACCTATGACGGTCTCGGGCGACGGGTGGAACAGAAATTGGTCGTCTACGGCAGCACCATTAACGACGAGCATTTGCTGTGGGATGGAGATCAAATTGTGCAGAAGCGAGCAGGTGGCACCGATTCCAGCAACATCGTCAAAAAGTATTTTAATTACGGCTACCAGACTATTTCCGGCAACACCGCGACAAACTACTTTTACACCAAGGATAACCTTGGCAGCATCCGTGAAGTTATCGCCAACGACGGGCATACGGTGGAGGGACGGTTCAGCTATGATCCTTGGGGCGGAACGACGTATTTGGATTACACGAACGGAAGCATCGCCCAGCCTGATTTTGCCTACGCCGGCTATTCCCAATGGCATTATGTAACCGATGCGTATTTTACGCGATTCAGAGTGTATGAACCCAGTTCTCACCAGTGGCTGTCGAGGGATTCGATCGGGGAGAAGGGCGGGCTAAATTTGTATGGGTATGCGGGGAATGATCCCATTAATTTTAATGACCCCGAGGGCCTTGCTGCCACAGCAGCGGCAAATTGTCCCGACCCATGCAAAGATTTAGCACAAAAAATTAAAGAGGTGCGTGATGAACTTGCAAAACGGGCTAACGATTTACGTACTAACCCGCTTAACCTTCCGGCAACTGGCCCCATGTCGGTTGCTGGGCATCAGCAACAGTTTGGAAATAAGCAAACTCAACTGAGAGACTTGCTGAACCAATTTGGATCTAACAAGTGTGGCGACCCCATACCCTCGGACGCATGGTCATATGCAACGATGCCAACACCCGCACCAGCGCCCAAGCCAGCACCGCGAGTACCATATGTTCCCGTCGTTCCCGTCGTTCCTATTATAACTCCAGGAACGCCAGGACCCGGAACTGTCGCAGAAGGGGCAGAAGCGGCTGAGGGTATCGAAGGCGGAATTACCGTGGGTGAAATCCTTGAAGGGGGAGCGATCATCTTGGCGCCAGTAGGGCTGTAGGCTTGTCTAATTGAGAAAGAGACTTTAATAATGACTTTTGCTGATGGACATATATTCAAGATGGAGGCAAGTTTGGTGCCTTTTGGCACTCAATACTGTACGACAACGCGCTACAGATTTATGGCTTGATTTTATCCCGGAAGGTGAGTCGCTAAATTGGTTGTCAAAAGGCCTCACAGAGTGGTTGCCTCTTCCGGAATTTTACGATGATTACAGCGTCGTTCATTACGACTTGCTACGGCAGTTCGAGAAATTTTACGGCCTGAATGCAGCAATCGAGCTAATGAATTGGTGTGACAATATTCTCATCAAAGGCGGGCCAGACCGTGTGTCAGAACAGCTCTGGTGGCAGGTGATCATGGGTGATGTGTTGGCGGGGCTTGAACCTGGCATCGGTTCAAAAGCGGTAAAACTCAAAACGGAATTGTTTTCGAACTGTGATTCCCGGAAAAAGCAAATGAGAGTGAAGAATGATGAAATTACCGACGCAGAAAAAAATCTTTTGTCTGCCCACTGGTCGGACGTGGAAAGTCTTGATTCTGGAATCTCTTTGATCGCTACATCAAACCAATTTGTCCTAGCATGGCAGCAGATCATGGGTGATGCCTCCATTGAACAATTACGCGAACTTTATTCAGTGGGAAAAGAGGCGGTCAAGCAAATGCCAGGTGGGGCCGATCCAATGATGCTCGGCTTTCCAGGGACATGGCCCTCGCTGCTAATTGCCAAACAACGCTCAAACAAAAAAGCAAAAAAAATGTCCATACACCAATCATAGCGAAGCGGTGTCTGGTATTCTAGTCGCTGGCAGTATATGGCTATACGCGGCTGTCCAAGCTGAAATTGCCTGGATACGTAACGCTTAGTTTAGTGCGTTAACCCCTCCCCAATCCCCGCAATTCGGTAAATGTCAACTTCTTGCCATCAGTAATCCGATCTGGCCCATTTTCAACGGCGAAATTTGTGGTATAATGGATCGAGTTTCATGAGCAACCGGTCGTTCACACCCTTTGTTTGGCCATTACGCCCACATTCTGCGGTCGCGGTTTTTGCGGCTTTATGCGCATTGGCCCCGATGGCATGGGGGGTCATCCTCTTTGACACCGCCGATCCAACGGCCAACACGGCTGAGCCGACGGGCGACCTCGCCGGGAGTGGCTGGCAATATGAAGGACAGTGGGGTTCCTTTCTTGGAACGCCGATCGCACCACAGTTTTTTATCTCGGCGGCCCACCTTGGCCAGCAGGGCAGCGTATTCACCTTTCAAGGATTGAATTACACGATAGTGCGGTCGTACAGCCTGGCCAACAGCGATCTGCTCATCTGGCAGGTTGCGGAGACGTTTCCCTCTTTTGCGCCGCTCTACACGAAATCGGACGAGGTCAACCAACCGCTGGTCGTGTTCGGACGGGGCACCCAACGCGGCGACGGCGTTTATCTGAACGACATTTTGCAGGGTTGGAGTTGGGGCGCGGCGGACCATGTGCAGCGTTGGGGCGAAAACCTCGTGGCCAACATCACCTCGTCGGGCACTCCGGATAATGATTTCCTTTACGCGACTTTCGACCAGAACGGATTACCCAACGAAGCGCAACTCTCAGCCGGTGATTCCGGCGGGGCTGTTTTCCTCGACGACAATGGAACCTGGAAGCTCGCGGGCATCAATTACGCGGTGGACGGCCCCTATTACACCGACGGCAGCGGTGGCGGAGCGTTCAACGCCGCGCTGTTCGATGCGCGGGGATTTTGGATCCAAAACGACACACCGCCGCCAGATTACGTTCAAATCATGGATGCCAATCCCCTACCCTCGGGCTTTTATGCGACTCGAATATCGAGCAAGCTGGGCTGGATATACAGTGTGATTGATCCCACAGGGAATGTGGCGAGGGATGGAATTCCCAACCTGCTCAAGTATGCATTGGATCTCAACCCCCTGGCATCGGCTACTGCCTCTCTTCCGAAAGCAGCCTGCGATGGAACTTCCCTGTCACTGACCTATACGAAAGTCTTGGCTGCTACAGACATCACCTACACGGTAGAGCAATCCACCGACTTGATTAACTGGACCACCGCAAACTCACAAGACACGGTGCTTGCAACTAATAACGGTATCCAAACCATCAAAGCCAGTGTGGTGATGGGCGCGAATAATCCGCTCTTTTTGCGCCTGCGGGTGACACGTCCATGACAAAAAAATGGAGCGGGTATATCCGGTAAATTTAGGGTGTCAATTGGGGGTCAAATGACAGGTATTTTCGCGCAACTTCGTGCAATCTGTTGCTGCGAGCCGCACTTTACTAATTATTGGAGTTGTGCATCTTACGCTTTTTCAATGACTTTCGAAAAACCCACCGACCGGGTTCAACTCCCGCCACCTCCAAATTTATGATAATCAATGAGTTAAGTAATTTATATGCCAAGTGCTTCGGCATATAAATTACCATGCTGGTTTTCGATGGCATTAACGCAAATCAAATTAAGATCAGTCGCCTACATAGAAAAGGGAGGCCGAGTGCTGTGTCTACCGGCGCCGACGGCGACGCAACCCCAGGGTCAGCGCCAGCAAACCAGCGACCAATCCACAAACGGACGGCTCCGGAACTATGACGAATTGCAGCGAGGTGCCGCCGTTGCCAAACATGAAATAGGTGAGTCCTTTATACATGTCGCCAGCACCGATGTTGATGGCATGGAACTGATCAGAGGTGAAGCCGTCACTGGTCAAATTGCTGGAGGAAGTTAGCAAGGTATAAACATTACTAGTCGATGAATTAGTGGTGTCGAAATAACCGGTGTCCGCGAAATCAAAAACAATCGAGGTGCCGGGGCTGCTGGCGTTGGTGAGGGAACCGAGTACATTTAGCGTATCAGTAATGTTGGTGGCCAAGCCGGTGGTGCCGATGTTGCCGGTGCTCAAATGCCAGACGTTGGCCGAGGCGCCATCCGCATTCCAACTCAAATTACCCGAGACGGTAAGGCTGCTGAAACCGGAAACAGTGCCACTGTTGACGGAGTTGGCCAAGCCGGGCGAGAGCGTGGCGCCATTGGTGACGATCACATTATTCACCGTGCCATTGCCACCCAGCGCCGCGTGGCTGCCGGAAACCGTGATGGTGCTGGCGGTAACCAGGCCATTGACCACCAATGCGCCGTTGCTCACCGTGGCACCACCCGTAAAGGTGTTGTTACCGCCCAAGGTGAGAGTACCGTTGCCAGTTTTAACTAGCGCACCGCCACCACCGATTCCGCCCGTGGACACGGCATTAAAGCCAGCGGTGTTGATCGTCGAAGTCGTGGAAGCGCCCAAATTCACGATGGTGCTGGTCGTCAAATCACTCCCGGAAACCTGGAGCGTACCGCCATCCAAGTTGACATTATAACTACCGAGGCCAACTTGAATGCCATTCACCCCGCCAACCGACAACGTGCCACCGTTATTCAGATTGAGATTGGCCGAGGAACCACCACCTGCCGCCAAAATCAAACTCCCGCCGACACTGACCAGACCGCCACTGTCGACATTGAGGTTACCTGCGCCCAAGTTGCCAACTGTAAGAGATCCCTGAATTGTCCATTCCGAGCCAAAACCAGAAACGCTGGTTGAAGAAAATCCGCTCATCTGGGCGGCGATCTCGGCACTGCCAATTAAATGAACTTGGCCACCATTGAAAATGGTCAGGGCCGCGGCACCGTTGAAGCCAACCGCCAAGTTGCCATCAACATTCATGGTCGAACCAGTGCCCGTGACAAGCACTGTACCCGTGGAGCCCGACACACCACCAAAATAGCCATTGTCTTCGGTCACCACTGCGGAATTTTGCAGAATCAGTCCGGCATTATCGCCTGCACCCACTCCCAACGTGACGTCGGCGCCCGGATGGCTGATCGCACCGTTGGCAGTACCGTCCACAATCAAGGTGCCATTACTAACCCTGGTTCCACCTGCATAAGAACTACTGCCAGTAAGCGTTAAATTACCATTGCCAGCCTTCGTGAGTGCGCCGCTGCCAGTGATGGCACCAGCAAAGCTGCTATTCGAAGCTTGATTAAATACCAGTGTGGCATTGTCAGTAATGCCCGCGCCAAGGTTGCTCGTGTTGCCGGTGAAAATCAGAGTGCCGTCATTGACCGTGGTGGCTCCCACATAAGTGTTGTTGCCGCTGAGGGTCAGGCTGCCGGGACCATTGTCGGTGAGCGAGCCAGCGCCGGAGAGATTTCCGCTATAGGTATTACTGATGCTATTGGCCACGGTCAAGGCCACTGCGGCACTGTTCGTGTTCACCAAAGCCAAATCTTGCGAACCTTTCAATCCACCCAAAGTCGCGCTGGTCAGGGTGCCAAAACTCAAGGTGCCACCAGCGTTGTTGTAGTTGAGCGTGCTATTTTGCAGAGCTGCGATGTTGTTGAGGATGAGGCGGCCGTTCCCAATCAACGTGTCGCCGGAGTAGGTATCCACGCCGGAAAGTGTAAGATTGCCACTACCAATCTTCGTGAGCGTGCCAGGGCCAGAGATAGGTCCTGCAAAAGTGCTGTCAACGGCCTGATTGAACACCAAGACGGCATTGTCGGTGATACCTGCGCCGAGGTTGCTCGTGTTTCCGGTGAAGATTAAAGTCCCATTGTTAATCGTGGTCCCGCCCGTATAAGTATTATTCCCTGCCAGGGTCAGATTGCCCGTGCCATTGTCCGTTAATGAGCCAATTCCGGAAAGATTTCCGCTGTAAGTGTTGCTCAGGCTGTTGGCCACGGTCAAAGCCACCGCGGCGCTGGTGGCGTTTGCCAACACGAGGTCTTGCGAGCCTTTCAGTCCGCCCAAAGTAGCGCTCGTGAGCGTGCCAAAGCTCAAAGAACCGCCGGAATTGTTGTAGTTAAGAGTGGTGTTTTGCAATGCGGCGGAGTTGTTGAGGACGAGGAAACCGTTGCCAATAAGTGTGTCACCGGTGTAGGTATTCGCGCCGGAGAGGGTGAGATTGCCGGAGCCGATTTTTGTCAAACCGCCCACTCCGTTATTGCCGATGGCATTGGCATACGTCACATTGTTTACATCGGTATCAATCGTAGCACCGCCGGTGCCAAAGGTTATTGTATGCGTCGAAAGGTCAGTGGTCACCGTCGGTACATACTGGAGCGTGCCGTTGCCCAAGGTCAGGCCGCTGAAGCCAAACGTGCCGACAAAATTGAGCTGCAATATGGAGTTATTAACTGTGACTGGACCGGTGCCTGCGGCGCTGGTCCCGCCGAGCGAAACCGTGCCTCCATCAACAAAGGTGCCGCCAGTATAGGTATTTGAATCCTCGAGCAGAACGTAGCCGGGCCCGTCCTTGATTAATTTACCTGCCCCACCACTAATCGTTCCGCTGATAAATAACTGCCCATTGCCCGTGCCCATTTGATGAATCATCACGGTGCTGCCACTCGCACCGTATTCGCCAGTGGAAAGCACGAATTGGGCATCGCCAATCATGAGTATGCCGCCGGTCGTGATCGTGAGAACGCGCGTAGCGCTGCTCAAGGCGAGCGAGCCCGAAGTTTCAGAAGTTGTATCCAGAATGAGCGAGTTTACCGAGTGATTGGTCCCCGTCATGGTAAAGCTTGAAAACGTTGAATAATTTGTGGTGGCTGAAGTACCACTGCTGGGCAAGCCGTTGGCATCGCCACTGGTAAATGGCACCAGATTCCCGCTCCCGTCGACCATGGCAAATCCGTAGTTGGTGCCGTCGTACACGGTGGCATAGCCCAGGATGCCGTTGGTAAGTGCAGGATTCGACGCGACACTCGCACCTGGAGCGGAAACATCAATAAACACCACCCCATTGTTTGACGTCCAAGTATTGCCCAAAGTAAGTGCTGTGCCGCTGCCGCCATTGCTGTTTACCACAATGCTGCTTCCAGTATTGGCCGAGAGTGTAACGCTTCCCAGCGTTTGCGTAGAGGACACGGTGTTGTTGCCCTGCACTACCAAAGTGCCACCACCCAAAGCCAGATTGCTGGCAGCGGAAACCACCCCGGTGGGATTGGTGGATAGGTCCAGCAAGAGGGTTCCCTCATTTACTGAAGTCGTGCTGGTGTAGGTATTGACCGCGCTGAGGGTCAGATTACCCAAACCGGTCTTGGTCAATCCGCCGGTGCCACTATTGCCGATGGCGTTGGCAAAGCTTACGTTATTGCCGTTGGTGTCGATGGTGCCGCCGCCAGCAGCCAGAGTCACCGTGCGTGAGGAAATGTCCACGGTGCTGCCGGATGCATATTGCAGGGTGCCGCCACCAAAACTGAGACCGCCCGTGCCGAGATTACTGAGGGTAGAGAAATTTATAGTGCCAACATTCAGATTAGTGCCACCGGAATAAGTGTTAGTGCCATTCAACGTCACCAAGCCCGTAGTGGTTTTGGTTGCGGCTCCCGAACCAGCCATTACTGCATTGTCCGCTTCGAAGCCCGATTGCAGCGCATAAGAAGTCGCCGTAAGGGTACCGTTGGCCAACGTGCCACCCGCCAAAGTAAACGTCCCGGCAGTAACCGTTGTTTGGCCATCCAAGTCCAAAACACCGCCGCTGATGGTCACGGCCGAAGTGCCATTGCCCAAAGTACCCGAACCGCTCAAGCGCAAGGTGCCGGCGTTGAGGGCGGTAGTGCCTGTATAGGTATTAGCCGCAGCCAAAGTTAGCGCACCATTGCCGATTTTGGTCAACCCGCCCACCCCTGCATTGCCGATGGAGTTGGCGAAAGTCACATTGTTACCATTGGTATCGATGATGGCAGTGGAGCCAAACGTCAAAGCCAGCGAGGAAATGTCCAAAGTGTTGCCGGGCGCATATTGCAACGTGCCACCGCCAAAGCTGATGCCGCCGGTGCCAAAATTATTTAAGGCAGAAAAATTGATGGTGCCGGCATTGAGGTTCGTGCCACCGGAATAAGTATTTGCTCCGGCAAGTGTCAAGAGACCCGTAGTGGTTTTGGTTAACGCGCTCGAGCCAGCCAGAATGGCGTTGGCACTTTCCGTGCCGCTTTGGAAGGCATAGGAAGTTCCAGTTAGAGTTCCATTAGAAAGCGTGCCACCAGTTAAGTTAACGGATCCGACCGAAACACCGGCAAACCCACCGAGATCCACGGTGCCACCACTGATGGTCAATGTACTGCTGGTAGATCCCAGCGCCCCGGCGTTGCCTAATAAGAGCGTGCCTGCGCTAATCGTGGTTCCCCCGGTGTAAGTACCGGCTGCATCCAGGGCCAGGATGCCATTTCCAGCTTTGGTCAAGGAACCAGAGCCGTTGTTGCCAATGGAATTGGCTAAAGAGACATTATTGCCATTGGTATCAATCGTACCACCACCCGAACCAATCGTTATAGCGAGTGCAGAAATATCCGCAGTAACCCCGCTGCCAAATTGCAGCGTGCCGCCACTAAGGCTAATGCCGCCCGTCCCAAAATTGTTTATCGAAGAGAAATTGATCGTACCAGCATTGATGTTGGTGCCACCGGAATAAGTATTGGCACCGGCCAGCGTCAGTAGTCCCGTAGTGGTTTTGGTTAAGGCACTCGCGCCGGCTAGGATCGCATTGGCGCTTTCCGTGCCGCTTTGGAAGGCATAGGAAGTTCCGATCAGAGTGCCATCGGAGAGCGTGCCACCACTCAGCGTAAACGTACCCACTGAAATCCCCGTGGAGCCACCCAAATCCAAGGTGCCGCCACTGAGGGTCAAGGCATTGCTGGAAGCCCCCAAATTTCCGCTGCCGCTCAACTGCAGAGTGCCCGCACTGATAGTCGTTCCACCCGAGTAAGTGTTCGCAGCATTGAGCGTAACGGTACCGGCGGTGGTTTTACTCAATGCGCCCGTACCGGCCAGGATGGCGCTGTCGGTGCCGCCCTGGAGTGCAAATGTACCCGAGCTGGTCAAGGTACCGGTGCCAGTAATCCTGCCGCTTGAGAGCGTCAGGCTGCCCAAAGTATTGTTCAAGGTGCCCATCGCCAGTGTGCCACCCGAAACGGTGACTGCAGCCGTGGAAGCAAGCTGGTTGTTTGCGCTAACGGCCAGCGTACCACCGCTAATCGTGTAAATCAGGCTCGCGAGGGTGTTGTTTAACTGGAGCGTGCCGCCGCTGACTGTCGTTGTGCCAGTATACGTCTCGGCATCATTCAGGATCCACTGACCGGCTCCGCTCTTGGTCAAGCTGGTCTTGTTAGTGCTTTGGTCTGCAACTGCCGGGTCAAAAATATTGGTGCCAGCATTGCTGCCGGTGAGCGTCAGCGTGCGCGTGCCAGTGCCGCTGATGGTAACGCTGGAGGTGTTGCCTAAAGTGAGGTTGCCCGTTCCAGAGGAATCAAACGCGCCGCCACTGGTGCCCAGACTAAAGTCGCGATTCGTGGTCATATCAGTGGCGCCGGTAAACTGTAACGTACCACCATTGAGGACGAGGTTGGTCGCAGCCGCACTGGAAGACCCCACGCCGCTGTTGGAACCACCGTTGGTTAGATTGGCGACGCTGAGCGTGCCCGCGCTGATGGTCGTGATTCCGGAATAAGAATTCACGCCGTTGAGCGTCGCAGTGCCCGAGGTGGTTTTGTTCAAGGCGCCGGTACCAGCGAGGACTGCGCTGTCTGTGCCACTCTGTATCGCAAAAGTGCCGGCGCTGTTCACCGTCAAAATGCCTGAACCCGAAACAATACCACCGGAGAGCGTCAGACCGCCCAAGGTATTATTAAAGGTACTCATCGCCAACGTGCCGCCGGAAACGGTGACGGCAGCGGTGGACGCAAGCTGGTTGTTGTTACTGACAGCCAGATTGCCGCCATTGATGGTGTTGATCAGGCTCGCGAGGGTGTTGTTTAACTGGAGTGTGCCGCCACTTACGGTGGTCGTGCCCGTAAACGTTTCGGCCGTGTTCAAATTCCATTGGCCGGTGCCGCTCTTGGTCAAACTAGACTTGTTGGTGCTTTGGTCAGCCAACACCAAATCAAAATTATTACTGCCGGCATCATTACCAGTGAGCGTAAGCGTGCGCGTGCCGGTGCCGCTATTCACAATGCTCCCGCCATTGCTCAAAGTTAAGTTGCCGATGCCTGAGGCATCGAGCGCGCCGGCGGTGGCTCCTGTGCCCAGCGTGAAGAGACGATCGGTGGTCGCGTCAGTAGCGCCAGTGTATTGCAGCGTGCCACTGCTGAGAACGAGGTTGGCCGCAGCAGAAGTTGAGGCACCCAGGCCACTGTTGGAACCGCCATTGGCAAAATTGGCGACGTTGAGCGTCCCGCCACTGATTGTATCTACTCCGGTGAAAGTATTGACACCGCCCAGTGTCACCGTGCCCGAGGTGGTTTTATTCAATGCGCCGGTACCAGCGAGAATCGCACTAATCGTGCCACTTTGAAGCGCGAAAGTGCCGGCGCTGTTTACCGTTAATACACTGGCTCCACCCGTTACATTGCCACCGGTGAGTGAAAGATTCGCAAATGTGTTATTAAACCCGCCCATGGCAAAGTTGCCGCCGGAAACAGCCAGGTTGCCCGTCGAAACCAACAGGCTGCTGCCGTTCAACGTCAAGGTGCCGGCGCTGACCGTGGTGTTACCCGTATAAGTCTCAGTGGTGTTTAAGATCCACTGGCCCGTTCCGCTCTTGGTCAAACTGGACTTGTTGGTGCTTTGGTCAGTTAGTACCAAATAAAAATTATTGCTGCCGGAATCATTTCCGGTGAGCGTAAGCGTGCGCGTGCCGGTGCCGCTGTTCACGATACTCCCGGCATTGCTTAAGGTTAAATTGCCTACGCCTGAGGCATCGAGCGCACCGGCGGTGGCCCCAGTGCCCAGCGTAAAGAGACGATCGGTGGTCGCGTCAGTAGCGCCAGTGTATTGCAGCGTGCCACTGCTGAGAACGAGGTTGGCCGCAGCAGAAGTTGAGGCACCCAGGCCACTGTTGGAACCGCCATTGGCAAAATT
>Ga0206925_1020_pt1 | contig 39868 bp, 29 predicted proteins | sample Alteio_BWOrgHeat_62_FD_152944 | JGI IMG/M metagenome (GOLD analysis project Ga0206925, IMG submission 152944) | Enriched cells from forest soil in Barre Woods Harvard Forest LTER site, Petersham, Massachusetts, United States -... | ecosystem: Environmental > Terrestrial > Soil > Temperate forest >...
TACAAGAAAAGAAGACCGCGCAGACCCTCCTCACCAAAAAACAATCGCATCAACCCATCACCGCGCTCACCGCGTATGACTATCCCACCGCGCACCTCGTCGACCAGGCCGGCATCGACCTCCTCCTCGTCGGCGACTCCCTCGGCATGGCCGTCCTCGGCTACGACAGCACCCTCCCCGTCACCATGGACGAGATGCTGCACCACACCCGCGCCGTCCGCCGCGCCGTAAAAAGCGCCCTGCTCGTCGTCGACATGCCCTTCGGCACCTACCACGCCTCCGCCGAACAAGCCGTGCTCAATGCCACCCGCTTCATCAAGGAGTCCGGCGTCGAAGCCGTCAAGATCGAAGGCGGCCGCAACCGCGCTGCGCTTGTCGCCACCCTCACCCAGGCCGAGATCGCCGTCGTCGGCCACATCGGCCTCACCCCGCAGTCCGTGCATCGCATGGGCTATCGCGTGCAGGGCAAGACCATCTCCGCCATCGACGACCTCCTCGCCGACGCCCTCGCCCTCGAAGCCGCCGGCGCCATCGCCATCGTCCTCGAATGCGTCCCCCGCGAAGCCGCCGCACACATCACCGCCGCGCTCAGCATCCCCACCATCGGTATCGGCGCCGGTCCCGACTGCGACGGACAGATCCTCGTCTTCCACGACCTCGTCAACCTCACCGGTGGACACACCGCGAAATTCGTCCGCCGCTACGCCGACGCCGGAGCCCTCTTCACCGAGGCCATCGAGCACTACCGCGACGACGTCACCCAGCGCGCCTTCCCCTCCGACGCCGAGAGCTACCACCTCCCGCGCGAAGCCGCCGAAGCGCTTTCCAATCCAGAAGAAATTCAGTTGCTACACCGCTAACTTTTCAACCTGTCATTCTGAACGAAGCGAAGAACCTCACTCCGCCAATCGCGGCACCCCTGCTACTCGAAAGCGAACATGCAGATCCTCACCACCATCCCCGAAACCCAGACCGCCTGTCGCACGCTCCGCACAACAGGCACTCTCGGCCTCGTTCCCACCATGGGCGCCCTCCACGCCGGACACCTCTCCCTCATCACCGCCGCCAAGCGCGACTGCGCTCACGTCGCCGCCAGCATCTTCGTCAACCCCCTGCAGTTCGGCCCCAACGAAGACCTCGCACAATACCCCCGCACCTTCGACGAAGACTGCGCCAAACTCGAAGCCGCCGGCGTCGACCTTCTCTTCGCGCCCACCGTCGAAACCATGGTGCCCAAAAACTCCGCCACCTTCGTCGAAGTCGCCGGCATCGGGGACCGCCTCGACGGCGTACACCGTCCCGGCCACTTCCGCGGAGTCGCCACCATCGTCGCCAAGCTCTTCCACATCCTCTCGCCCGACCGCGCCTACTTCGGGCAGAAAGACGCCGCGCAGCTTGCCGTCCTTCGCGCCATGACCCGCGACCTCAACTTCCCCGTCGACCTCGTCGCCTGTCCCATCGTCCGCGAACCCAGCGGTCTCGCCATGAGCTCGCGCAACGAATACCTCAGCGCCGACCATCGCCAGCGCGCCAGCATCCTGCAACGCGCTCTCACCGCCGCCACCGATCTGCACAAAGCCGGCAGACACAACACCGCGCAGCTCATCGCCACCACCCGCCAGCTCATCGCGCAGGATCACAACATCAATATCGAGTACGTCGCCGCCGTCGATCCCGGCACGCTCCTTCCGCTCGACAGCACGGCACAAGGCGCTCTCCTCGCCGTCGCCATCAAGCTCGGCACCACCCGCCTTATCGACAACGTTCTCCTGGAGCCCGCCCATGTCCAATAACGCGAACAGCGCTCTTCCCTTCAAGATCACCCTCGGCGTCACCGGCGGCATCGCCGCCTACAAATCCGCCGAGCTCATCCGCGCCCTGCAGCAGCATGGTCTCGACGTTCACGTCGTCATGACCCGCGCCGCCGAAGAGTTCGTGAAGCCGCTCACCTTCGCCGCCCTCACCGGCCACGAAGTCATCACCTCGCTCTGGAACGAACAAAACCACGGCATCGACCACATCAATGAGGCCCAGTCCACCGGCCTTCTCCTCATCGCCCCAGCCACCGCGCACACCCTCGCCAAGTTCGCGCACGGCCTCGCGGACGACTTCCTCTCCACCATGTATCTCGCCACCACCGCGCCCGTCATCGTCGCGCCTGCGATGAACGTCAACATGTGGAACCACGCCGCCACGCAGGCGAACCTCACCATACTGCGCACCCACGGCGTTCAGATCGTCGAGCCCAGCAGCGGCTACCTCGCCTGCGGCATGACCGGCAGCGGCCGCCTCGCCGAACTCGACACTATCGTCGCCGCCGTCCTCGCCCGCATCGAACGCGCCGCCATCCCGCAGGACCTTACCGGAGAAAAGATTCTCATCACCGCCGGCGGCACCCGCGAACCCATCGATCCCGTCCGCTACATCGGCAACCGCTCCAGCGGCAAGATGGGCTACGCCCTCGCCGCCGCAGCAGCAGCACGCGGAGCAAAGGTCACCCTCATCTCCGCCCCCACATCACTCGCAACACCCGCCGGCTGCGAACGTATCAACATCACCACCGCCGCCGAGATGCACGCCGCAGTCCTCGCCCATCTCCCCGAAGCCACTCTCGTCATCAAGGCCGCAGCCGTCTCCGACTTCCGCCCCGCGCAAGCTGCCTCCAATAAAATCAAGCGCGAAGGCGAACTCACCCTCACGCTCGAACCCACCGAAGACATCGCGCAGAGCATCGTCGCCCACCGCAATCCCAACACATTAGTCATCGCCTTCGCCGCTGAGACGCCATCCGACCCCAAAGACCTCCTCGCCAGGGCCCGCGCCAAGCTCACCCGCAAAGGCGCCGACGCCATCGTCGCCAACGATGTCTCCAACCCCACCCTCGGCTTCGACTCCGACGACAACGCCGCGATCTTCATCACGCCAACAAACGAAACGGCCTTCGACAAACAGCCGAAGGCCGAACTCGCACATCGCATTCTCGATCAGGTCGCCGCGCTACGTATCACTTCGCATCTTCTTGTTTAGAAAAATTGCAATAACGCGCGAAACCGTGACCCGTACCAGAAATACTTAAGCCGTCAGCTTCACCTTGCCGCTCTCACCCACGCTCACGGCCCCGCCCGTCATTGCCGCTGCAAGATACTTCATTCCCAGCACAATCTTGCTCGCATTGGCCTCCCAATACTGTCCGCCGGTCACATCCACACGCAGCACAGCGATTGCCGGATCATCTACACCCTCCGGAAACCACGCTTTATACATTGCATTCCAAAGCTCCTTGAGCTTCGCGCGATCCTTGCTCACCGTCGCTACACCCTGTAGCGCCACATACTTCGAATCCCCCGGATCCACATAGCTCAGCAGCACCACAGACGTATCGCGAATCTCATCCATCTTCTCCGATCCATCCCGTGTCAGAAACCACAACGTCCCGTCAAATGGCTTATCCTGCGTCGCCATCGGCCGGGCATGCAACCCGCCATCCTCAGCCGTCGTCGTCAGCATGCAGATGCGTATCCCCTTCACCAGCTCCCCAATCTTCCGGATACCCTCATCCCATCCCAGCGTCTTCTCAACCTCACCCGGCTTCTTCGCATTGCTCATAATCATCTCCAATGCCGGAAGTCTCCAGCGATATGGTTGGATGCAATCTCTTCAAAATTTGCATTCTGACCCTCGAGCGAAGCGAAGGAAAGAATTCCTCTGTTCATCCCGTCACAATTCCTGTCCATTCCCTTTAGCTACATGCCGATTTTTAGTCTGAAAGCACGCCGTTCCCCATGCGAGCAACGCGAGCCAAACCCGTCCGCACGCGGCGCCGAGCCCACTTCGACGCAGCCGAAGTAGAATAAAAGCATGTTTGAGAATCTTTCCGATAAACTGCAGCGCGCCTTCAAAAACCTCCGCGGCCAGGGCACCATCACCGAGGAGAACATCTCCGAAGCCCTGCGCGAGATTCGTGTCGCCCTGCTCGAAGCCGACGTCAACCTCGATGTCGTCAAGGACCTCATCGACCACGTCCGCACCCGCGCCCTCGGCACCGAAGTCGCCACCGCGCTCTCTCCCACCGAGCAGATCATCAAGATCGTCAACGACGAGCTCATCACCATCCTCGGCAAAGACACCGCACGCTTTAAATTCTCCTCGCAGCCACCCACGGTCATCCTGATGGCCGGTCTCCAGGGCGCCGGCAAGACCAGCACCTCCGGCAAGCTCGCCATGTGGCTGAAGAAGGGCGGCCACCGTCCCATGCTCGTCTCGGTGGACGTCTACCGTCCCGCCGCCCGCGAGCAGCTCCGCATCGTCGCCGAACAGACACAGACTCCCATCTACATCGGCGACACCAACAACGAGCCCTCCGACAGCAAGCTCGTCCTCCGCCTCGCCAAGGAAGCCAAGCGCGAAGCCACCAACAAGGGCTGCAACATCCTCATCGTCGATACCGCCGGCCGTCTCCACATCGATGCCGACCTCATGGACGAGATGGCGCAGCTCAAGTCGCTCCTCAACCCCAGCGAAATCCTCTTCATCGCCGACGCCATGACCGGCCAGGACGCCGTGAACTCCGCCGCCGACTTCCACAAACGCCTCGGCCTCACCGGCATCGTCCTCACCAAGATGGACGGCGACGCCCGTGGCGGCGCAGCCCTCTCCATTCGCCACGTCACGGGTCAGCCCGTCAAGTTCATAGCTCTCGGCGAAAAGCCCGACGCCTTCGAACCCTTCCACCCCGACCGCATCGTCAGCCGCATCCTCGGCATGGGCGACATCGCAACATTGCTCGAGCGCGCCGAAGAGAAGCTCGACAAGGGCAAAGCCGAGCAGTTCGCCAAGAAGGCCCTCAGCGGCGACGGCTTCTCGTTAGACGACTTCCGCGAACAGCTCCGCCAGATCAAGAAGATGGGCAGCATGAAGTCGATCCTCAAGATGCTCCCAAGCGTCGGCCCTTTCGCCGGCATGCAGCAGGCCGTCGAAAACGTCGACGAGAGCCAGTTCACCCGTGTCGAAGTCATCATCAACTCCATGACCCAGAAAGAGCGCGAGAACCACGAGCTCATCTCCGGCTCAAGACGCAAACGCATCGCCAAAGGCTCCGGCACCACCGTGCAGGACGTGAATAACCTCCTCCGTCAATACACCCAGATGCGCAAGATGTTCAAGATGGTCGGCAGCGGCGGCGGCATGAAAGCCCAGCAACGCATGATGAGCCAGATGCAGGGCCGCCAGAAGTTCGGGCGATAGGTGTTTTGAGCCCGCAATGCAGGCCCCAAATTAACTTACCTACAATTAAGCAAGTGGCGGGTCTAGAAACGCCATCTCAAGACAGCCCAATCGGATAGTTTTTCGGACCGCTGCACCAACGATTCGGGCGACCAGTCGGCATGATCATCTGCAAATTTCCTAGCCGCCTTGAAACAAGAATCCTCCTGATACGCCTTGCGCTTGAGGCCGTAGGGTCCATTACTGAGTTCCTGGTTCATCTTTTGAGTCAGGGGCAAAAGGTTCGCCAAAAGATCTTTATTTGACTCGTGCTGCTCCTTTGAAAACATCTCCCAGCCTTCGCGCGGCTTGTCAGGAAGTACGTGTTCAATCCAGAAGTCGATGTTAACAACATCTCCTCCCAGAAAAACATTCCACTCCTTCAGTAGATAACCTGTGATTGTTGAGCCATACAAAGGGCGCGTTTTTATCGACTTCTTAACATCTTCTTCGTCCGGCCATACAACGGTTTTGTGGCCGCGGATTGCTGTTTCGACCGTATCTTGATTGATGTATTCTCCGCAATCGACCCAAAGTCTTTTGAATACCGCATGTAATCCAGTAGGTTCATGGCCACAGATGGCTCTACGAACAAGAAATGATTCAACTAGTTCGAGTATTTGCGTGCCATCAGTTCCGCTTACTGTCCCGTCGCTGATGCCGTTAATAAGTTGCATTAAAAACGGAAACGTCGAGGAAGGAATAATTTCAGAAAGCCGCTTTACGCAGGCAGCTGGTGCTGGCAATAGCTGTTTCAAATTGGATCCCCGAGAGAGATCTAGGAAGGCATCTTGAAAAACTGCAATTTCCTTCACGATCTCTGCCGGATCATCTTTTTTGCGCCAACCATCACGAAGATGCGAATAAACTTCTGATTTTTTCAAATTTGGGTTCAAAATTAATCCATATGGAAAAAAATAGTCATCGAACAAGCTACTTTGTCTATCAGCAAATTTCATATAGAACGGTTGCCAAGAAGTTTGATCAATGACTTCAACCTCTGCTGGAGATCGACCAGCGACTTTTGAGAAAATCTCATTCCTAACCAAATCTCCGGTCGTCATTGGCTGTTGCTGAGAGTTGAGACTGTCAAAAATTTTCGGACCATTCATCGGATCCCAAACGTCGATTTGAACGACAGAAAACGATTCAACCAGTACTCGATAGATGTCTCGTAGACGTTGAACGCCGGCTTCTTCAACTTCTTTTTCAAGGAAGCGTAAAGCGGAACTGTAATTGCTGCGTAATCTTCCTCTGTCAGCTCCAATTGCCGGCAAAGGAAGATACCTAAACGGCGCGACTCTATTTGAAAAATTTTCATCGGCCATCAGACTGGCAAATACATGATTGAGCTGCGCTCGGTCGTCTTTCGAAGATTGCAACTTGGAATTGGTGAATAAACTCGTGTTGCGAGATATCACAAGATACTTAAGGAAGAGACTGCTCGCCTCGTCATACTCACCATTAATACAAAATGTACGAACTATTCCACACAGATAAAGGAATATCGTCGTTAGCCGCTGCTGACCATCAATTACCTCATACACCTTGGGATCAGAAGGATTGCTAGGGCGCCCGTAAATGATGACCGCGCCGAGAAAGTGAGAATCAGCTCGCCCGTCAACAACCGCAAGGATATCGGTGTTCAACTGCGAGAGTCTTTTCGGCTCCCACTTATATGGCCGCTGAAAGTACGGGATTGAAAAAACAATGTCACCTGAGATCAGATCCGAAATGCTCGCTTCATCTGAACTGTTAGTTAGTTTTTGCCTCTTTTGCATAAATCCTCAATGCGCAAATTTGCGCGTCTACCCGCGGCACGTTTAGCCATGCGTATAAACATTAGCTCACCTTGGCGCATCTTCATGCCAAACTCTCTAAAATAGAAAAACTAAATCCCAAATTGGCATCATACGAATCAAATATTTATCCATAAACCAAGCACCTGCAAATATTTAGCGGCACTCAAAAGTTAAATCCTTGCAGGTCTTATTTTTACGCCCTCATAGGGGGGGGGGGGGGGGGGGGAGGGGGTACCCATGCCCAAAGAATGCCGTCACATTAAAAACAACGGAAACCAGTGCAAGGGAATGGCCCTGCGCGGCCAACCGTTCTGCTACTTCCACGACCGCATGCAATCCCGCGAGCGCCGCCTTCAGAACCAGCCTGCGCTGGTCCTCGCCGACACCGCTCTTCCCGCGCCCATCGCGATCGAGATTCCCATGCTCGAAGACGCCGACGCCGTCCAGGTCGCACTCTCACTCGTCGCCTGCGCCATCGCCTCCAACCAGATCGACCATCGACGCGCCGGAGTCCTTCTCTACGCCCTGCAACTCGCCTCCGGGAATCTCCGTTCCACGAAACTCAACTACGATCTCGCATACGCCGTCACCGACATCATGCTCTCCGACGACGATGGCGACTTCGTCGCCACCTGAACTTGCCCCGCACTTTCTCTCGGGACTACACTCTCCGCATGAAGACTCTCCGCGCCGTCCTCGCCGTTGCTCTTCTCGCCCTCGCCGCCAATTCCTCTTCGCACGCCCAAACCACCGCACACCCGGTCCAGAACCCCAATCTCGATCCCGAAGCGCTCCGCTACGCTCTCCCCGCCGACATCCCCTGGATCAAAGGCGCCGACGCAGACCGCGCCACGCTCCTCGGCAATCCCGACAAGCCCGGCCTCTACATCGTGCTCGTCCGCTGGCACGCGCACAACAATAGCCGCCCGCACTTTCATCCGAACGACCGCTACGTCACCGTGCTCTCCGGCACCTGGTGGGTCGGCACCGGCTCCGTCTATCAGCCCGATAAGATGGTGCCCATGGCCACCGGCTCCTACATCACCCACGTCGCCAGGCAGATCCACTACGACGGCGCAAAAGACGCCGACTGCGTCATCGAGATCGTCGGCTACGGCCCCGCCACACCCACAGACGCCGAAACGAAGTAGCCTCCCGTCGGACGCGGTTTACCTTTGTTCAGCGGCTGCGCTATGCTTCTCCGCATGAAGATTCTTCGTTCCACATTCGCTCTCCTTCTCCTCATCGTCGCCGCAGTCCTGCCCGCAACCGCTCAGGACTGGGCCAAGGCCGCGCTCGATAAATCCCCGCGTCACCGCGAGTGGGTCTCCGTCAAGCACGGTGATCGCACCGTGCAGGCCTTCGTCGTCTATCCCGAGGTCAGCACCAAAGCCCCTGTCGTCGTCCTGATCCACGAGATCTTCGGTCTCTCTGATTGGGCCCGCCTCCAGGCCGATGAGATCGCCGCGCAGGGCTACATCGTCATCGCGCCGGATCTACTCTCCGGCCTCGGCACCAACGGCGCAGGCACCTCCGGCTTCGCCACGCAGGATGACGTCACCAAGGCCGTCTCCGGTCTCGACGCCACGCAGGTCAACGCCGATCTCGATGCCGTCGCAAGCTACGGCAAGGCTCTCCCCGCCGCCAGCAATAAGCTCGCCGTCGTCGGCTTCTGCTGGGGTGGAGGCAAGTCCTTCGCCTTCGCTACCCACCGTCGCGACCTCAGCGCCGCGTTCGTCTTCTACGGTCCTCCGCCGGCAGACGTCATGGCCATCACCGCTCCCGTCTACGGCTTTTACGCCGGCAACGACGCGCGCATCGGCGCCACTGTTCCCGGTACCGTCAAATCCATGAAGGCCTCCTGCAACAAGTACCAGCCCGTCACCTACGACGGCGCCGGTCACGGCTTCATGCGCGCCGGCCAGCAGCCCGACGCCACCGACGCCAACAAAAAAGCCTACAACGACGCCTTCACCCGCCTCACCACGCTCCTGAAGACCATGTAGTTTTTGCGCTGCAAATAAAAAAAGGATGACGCCAACCGGCGTCATCCTTTTTTATTGCCTGATCTTTTGATTTGCCATTCTGAAGCGCAGTGAAGATCTCACTCTGCTCATGCTTCACAAACACAAAGGACACGCCGCAACTATCGCTGCGTTGCGTCCGACCCCAGCTGCTTCACCAGCTTGTTGTACAAGCCAAGAATCAGAAACGGCGCCACCCACTGGCCCACGAACAAAGCCTCATGCTCCTTCTTCGCTGCCTTGAACGCCATGGATGCAGCGATCGAAGCGATCGCCGCTCCTAAGTACACGCTTGATGGAACCTGCGACGTGTACTTCTCAATGGCTGCTGTCACCTGGTCTTCCTGCGCTTCACCGGCTGCTACACGATAATCTGTCATATGAATCTCCTCCGGTGACTTTGCCACCTGTTCAGTAGAGATGCACATCGTCACGCCGCTTTCCGCGCCATTCGCAACGCGATTCTGCCGCATCCAGTAAATCAGCCGATTCGTTCACCGCGTCGAAGTGCGAAAATAAACCTGTGCCGCTCCAGGACCAGCTCGACGCCATCACCACCAAGACCCGCGCGCTCGTGCAGGCCGACCGCCTCGCGCCCTCCGAACGCGCCGTCGCTGAGCTCTTCGCCACCGGCATCGAAGACCGCATCCTCAAACCCGGCGACACCGCGCCCGAGTTCACACTGCCCGACACATCCGGCAAGCCCGTCCGTTCCAGCGATCTCCTCGCGCTCGGCCCGCTCGTCATCAACTTCTTCCGCGGACGCTGGTGCCCCTACTGCATGACCGAGCTCGAACTCTGGCGCGACTTGCACACCCGCCTCCGCGCCGCGCACGCACTCTTCGTCGCCATCTCACCGCAACTCCAGCGCCAGAATGACTTCACCGTCCAGCAGCACGCGCTCCCATTCCCCGTCCTCACCGACGCCGGCTGCAACCTCGCTGAAAAGTTCGGCATCGCCTACACCGTGCCCGACTATCACCGCGCCTACTACCGCAGCATCCTCATCAACATTCCCTTCGTCAACGGAAACGAAGACTGGCGCCTCCCCCTCCCCGCCGTCTTCGTCATCGGCCAGGACAACCGCATCCGCTTCGCCGAAGCCTACGCCGACTTCCGCGTCCGCCCCGAACCCACCGAAGCCCTCGACGCCCTTTAACGCTCCTTTGACCCCACGCCGTAAACGCAGTAGAATCAAAGAGCGGGGTGGAGCAGCCCGGTAGCTCGTTGGGCTCATAACCCAAAGGTCGTTGGTTCAAATCCAACCCCCGCAACCAATCAGAAAAGGGTTTAGCGAAGATTCTCGCTAAACCCTTTTTCATTGCCTGTAGATAACCCACAGTAAGCGCTCTCCGCAGTAGCTTTCCAGCCTTGCCCACCCGATACCAGCCTGCACACACACACACTGAATGCCAACCCGCAGTAGCGAATACATGGGTCACGTGTCCATGCCCAACGTGAAATGCAATAATTCCATTCCATAACTTCCAAATTTCAAAATATTAAAAATTAGTAATGCAAACTAAAAATTGTTGACACCCCTAATAAATTATTGCTTCAATGTGCTCGCACTGAAGGGTGGACAGTTTGAGGAGCATTGTCCTTCGGGCCTACATCGCTGAATTCTTTCCCGGGCAATTTCAATTTTTGCCAACCGAGAGGATAAGAACATGCCAATTTCAGCCCACCCCGTCTCAACCCTCACCCTGCGAAACTTCTGGAAGACCCTTCCAGTACTCGCCCTCGCCTGCATTGGCTGCCTGTCGGCAGCAGCACAACTGCGCATAGCACCCAATATTTCCACCTATGCTGGCACCGGTGGCAGTTATGGCTTCGCCGGCGATGGCGGTGCCGCCACCAGCGCCAAACTCGGCGCGCCCAGCAGCGTGGCGATCGACAGAGCAGGCAATCACTACATTGCCGACTCTGGAAACAACCGCATCCGCATGATCGACCCAAGCGGAACGATCTCGACCATCGCCGGCACCGGCACTTCGGGTTACAGCGGAGATGGTGGCGCGGCAACCAGCGCCAAGCTGTATAACCCTATCGGTGTCTCGCTGGATACCGCAGGCAATCTGTACGTTGCGGACGAGTTCAACAACCGTATCCGCAAGATCACGCGAGCAGGCATCATCTCCACCGTAGCCGGGACCGGAACAGCCGGCTACAGCGGCGACGGCGGCGCAGCCACCAGCGCAAAGATCAATATGCCCTGGGGCGTAGCTGTAGACGCGGCCGGCAATCTCTATATCGCAGATACCAGCAATGCCCGCATCCGCATGGTGAATACCAGCGGCACGATCTCCACCGTCGCAGGCAACGGAACCGCAAACTATAACGGAGACGGCACGGCCACCAGCGCCGAGTTGGACTTCCCAACCGGAGTCACCGTAGACGCAAGGGGCAATCTCTACATTGCCGACGCCTTCAACTCACGCATCCGCAAAGTCACAGCAGGCGTACTCACCACAATCGCCGGCACAGGAAGCTACGCCTACACCGGCGATGGCGGCCCAGCCACTCTCGCCGCGTTGAAATTCCCTTACGGTGTTGGCCTGGACGGCCTTGGCAATCTCTATATCGCAGATGAAGCGGCCTACGTCATCCGCGAGATCGATACAACCGGCACGATCAACACAGTCGCCGGCACCGGAACCTATGGCTATGCAGGCGACGGCGGCGCAGCCAGCAGCGCACGTTTCGAACAACCCTATGGAGTCACGGTGGATGAATCCGGAAACCTCTTCATCGCCGACACCGTAAACTACGTCATCCGCGAAGTGGAGAGCACGATCGCCCTGTACTTCCCACAGACGGCAGTAGGTCAAAGCAGCACCACGCGCTACGTAAACCTGATCACAACAACAGCCGAAAGAATTACCAGCATCACCGCACCTGTATCGCCAAACGGCCAGCCTGATTTCACCATCGGCGCGATCACCGGCTGTTCCATCGGGACCGGCGTTCTGAATCCCGCCGGCACCACTTGCACCGTGCCAATCACCTTCAACCCGCAGTATCCCGGCCTGCGTGAAGTACCGCTGCAGGCCATCACCAGCGCCGGCAACATCAACTTTGCTATGGACGGCGTTGGTGTTGGACCGCAAGCCGCATTCCTTCCGGGAACCATCACCACGTATGCAGGCACTGGCGTAGGAGGCACCAGCGGCGACGGCGGCGCAGCCACCAGCGCAAAGATCGATGCTCCCTGGGGCATGGCGATGGATCTGCAGGGCAATCTCTACTTCGCCAGCTCCGGCGGCACTGGCAATGATATTCGCAAGGTCGATACCGGCGGTACCATTAGCCGGTTTGCAGGCAACGGAACAGGTACTGCCGGATTTAGCGGCGATGGTGGCGCAGCGACCAGCGCTGAACTGAACAACCCTTCCGATGTAAAGGTAGATGCGTCGGGTAACTTTTATATCGCCGATACTGGCAATCAACGGATACGGAAAGTCACTCCGGCCGGTGTCATCTCAACCTACGCGGGCAATGGCACTGCCGGCTACAGTGGTGACGGCAGTGCGGCAGTCAATGCCGAGCTGAGGACTCCTGCTTATGTGGCCCTGGATAGAAACGGCAATCTCTACATCACCGATACAGGCAACTGTGTCATCAGGAAAGTAGATGCCGGTGGCACCATTACAACTGTCGCCGGTAACGGAACCTGCGCCTATAGTGGAGACGGTGGAGCGGCCACCAGCGCGGAGCTTTACTTCCCCGGTGGAATCCAACTGGACAAAGCAGGCAATCTCTACATTGCAGATGGCAACTGCGCTATTCGCAAAGTAGACCTCTTCGCCACCATCACAACAGTCGCTGGTGGAGTCTGCGGTTACGGTGGCGATGGCGGCTTGGCGACGGCTGCGAGACTGTACTATCCCTCCGATGTAAAACTGGATGCCGCCGGCAATCTTTATATTGCCGATGACTCAAACGCTCGAATTCGCAAGGTCGATGCCGCAACAAACATTATCTCCACAATGGCCGGTACCGGAACTGCCGGCGATAGTGGAGATAACGGGCCAGCGACCTCTGCCGAGCTTTATTCACCGCGAGGCATCGCGCTCGACGTCAACGGCAATCTCTACTTCTCCGATAACATCACGTTCCGCATTCGCAAGATCACCGCGGGCCAGACGAACCTGAACTTCGCAACTCCAACCGCCGTTGGCACCACCGACAGCGCAGATGGTCCGCAGACGGTAACGGTCTCGAATATCGGCAATGACTCGCTGATCTTCGCAGTTCCGTCGTCGGGCACCAACCCAAGCATCGCGAGCAGCTTCGCGTACAACAGCGGAAGCACCTGCCCGCAGCTGAGCACGTCCAGTTCGCCCTACACTCTCGGTGTCGGCGCGGTCTGTACATACTCGGTGGACTTTATCCCAGCGGCTACCGGCAGCATCTCCGGTTCGCTGGTCCTGACCGACAACGCCCTGAACACCGCTGGATCCACGCAGACGGTGACACTCACAGGAACCGGCAACTAACTCCGGGTGCGGGCAGACATAACGGTCTGTCCGCACTCCATCACCTCTGCACAAACGTATGAAAGGCCCAGGAGCCTCCCTTCTGGGCCTTTTCCATTGCAACCCAAAGAATCATTGCACCCAACTTGACATATTCCGATATAGGAATGTATTGTTCTCTTCATGGCAAGAGCAAGCACCACCTCCGACGCCTTCAACGCAGTGGCCGAACCCCGCCGGCGCGAGATCCTGATCTATCTCGCCGGCACCGAGCGTCCCGTCACCGAGATCGTGACCGCCCTCGGCATGGAGCAGCCCTCCGTCTCCAAGCACCTGCGCGTGCTGCGTGATGTGGGCCTGGTGCACATGCGCTGCCAGGGCCGCCAGAAGCTCTACCGCACCAACGCCGAAGCGATACGCCCTCTCCACGAGTGGGCCGGCACCTTCGAGCGTTACTGGAAGCACCAGCTGAATCGCGTCAAGGAACGCGCGGAAGCCATGGCCCTCCAGGCCGCAGCAGATTTGAATTCCCCAGCTTCAAAATCCAAGGAGAAGAAATGATCCCCACCGCACAGTCCCTCGAAAACCTCACGCTCACGATCAACCAGGAGATCCACGTCAAAGCCCCCATGGACGTCACCTTTGCCGCGCTGCTGGAACAACTTGGCCCCGGCAACGAAACGCCGGACGGCAAATCCCTCAACATGAAGATCGAAGCCTGGCCCGGCGGCCGCTGGTATCGCGACCTGGGCGAGGGCAACGGGCACTTCTGGGCCAACGTCAAAGCTATTGTGAAGCCCACGCTGCTCGAATTCGTCGGTCCTCTGTTCGCGTCCTTTCCCTTCGTCTCCAACGTGCAATATCGTTTGACCGAAGTCGATGGTGGAACCCTGATCGCCTTCCGCCACGCCGCACTCGGCTTCGTTCCCGAAGAGCAGAAGGCAGGTATGGACAAGGGCTGGAGCTCGATGCACGCACGCGTCCGCGAGCACGCCGAGGCCGGCCGGTAACAGCCGCGCTTCGATCTCAAGCTGCAAGCGAGGAGAAGCCCATGTGCCCTCTATGCCTGACCACAGCACTCCTGATCGCCGGGAGTGCCACCTCCACCGGTGGACTCTCGGCGATCGTCATCCGCAAGTTCGGCCTGAAGAAAGCCGCAGACGATGCCCCCGCACCCACACCATCCAAGGACAATACCGATGCCCATTGCACAGTCCCTACTCGCTGAGTTCGAAGTACAGGCGCCCATCACCCGCAGATTTCTCGAGCGCCTGCCCGAAGACAAATTGACGTGGAAGCCCCACGAACGCTCCATGTCCGCAGGTCAGCTCGCATTCCATCTCGCCTCTTTACCCGGCGGAATCATGCGGGCTATTCAGATTAATCCAGCGCAGGCTCCGGGATTCACCTTTCCCCAGCCCAAAAACTCTGACGAGATTCTCCATGCGTTCGATGAGAGCATCGCCGCAGTGGAAAAGCTGATGCCGGGCTTCGATGACGAGGCCATGAAAGAGACCTGGAAGCTGGTTGCCGATGGAAAGGAAGTACTGACCCAGCCCCGTGGAGAGTTCGTGCGCGATGTGATGTTCAGTCACTGGTATCAGCATCGCGGCCAGTTCAGCGTCTACCTCCGCCTGTTGGACATCCCCGTTCCCGCCAGCTGGGGACCAAGCGCCGATGAGCCGCCGGCATTCGTGCAAAAAACTAAAGCGTAGACTCCTCAACCCAACTGCTGCAAAGGAGGTAGAAGATGGCAACAACAATCCCGGAAGTGAAACGCCCGAAGGTAGTGCCGCACGATGAATGGCTCGCCGCCCGCAAAGAACTCAAGGCCAAAGAAAAAGAGCTCACGCATCTACGCGATGCGATAAGCCGCCAGCGCCGAGCTCTTCCCTGGGAAAAGATAGAGAAGCCCTATACATTCGACTCCTCCGGCGGCAAGGTCGCGTTGGCCGATCTCTTCGATGGCCGCAGCCAGCTCGTCGTCTATCACTTCATGTTCGGCCCCGGCTGGAAGGAGGGCTGTCCCAGCTGTTCCTTCTGGGCAGATCACTTCGATGGGATGACCATTCACCTCGCCAATCGCGACACCACGCTGGTGGTGATCTCGCGTGCTCCGCTCGCAGAGATCCAGGCCTTCCAGAAGCGCATGGGCTGGAAGTTCAAGTGGGTCTCCTCCTTCGAGAGTGATTTCAACTTCGACTACCACGTCTCTTTCACACCGGAAGAGCGGGCCACCGGCAAGGTCTACTACAACTACACCATGGAAGAGTTCCCCAGCGAAGAAGCTCCTGGCGTCAGCGTGTTCGCCAGGGATGCAGCAGGTGAAGTCTTTCACACCTACTCCGTCTACGAGCGCGGCATCGACATCCTGAACGGCACATACAACTTCCTCGATCTCGTCCCCAAGGGTCGCGACGAAGATGGCTTCTCCTTTGCCATGTCCTGGGTCCGTCATCACGATCGCTATACGGAAGGCTACTTCGTCGATCCGGACCTGAAGCCCAGCGACCTCTTTGCAAAGTATGAGCAACGAAAAGACACCGCCAGCTCTGGTAAGAGTCCTTCGTAGTCCATTCCTTAGGCTGATAAAGGCCCCACGTCCGCGTGGGGCTTTCTTTGCTCTCGCCAACCTGCGCCATCTAAGAGAAGATATTCCCATGAGCATTGCCACCAAAACCGGCGACAAAGGCCAGACCGCACTGGCCGGCGGCACCCGCATCTCCAAGGCCTCGCTCCGCGTCGAGACCTACGGCAACGTCGACGAACTCAACGCCCACCTCGGTCTTGCTCGCGCTCTCTGCGAAGACGAAAACATTCGCGACCGCACCAAGCTCATTCAGAGCGAGCTCTTCCTCGTCGGCTCCGCGCTCTCCTCCCCTGCCGGCACGCAAAACACAAAACAGACCGTCACTCCTGCGATGGTCGACACCCTCACCGCGCAGGTGCATGAACTCGAATCCATCGAAGGCATGCTCTCCGACTGGACCATCCCCGGCGACCACGCCGCCGCCGCCGCATACGACGTCGCCCGCACCGTCTGCCGCCGCACCGAGCGCAGCATCGTTGCACTCACCGAGACCGGCGAAGCCGTCGACACCAACGTCCTCGCCTACCTCAACCGCCTCTCCGACCTCCTCTGGCTCTTCGGCCGCAAGCTCGAAAAAGACGCCGGCGTCGACGCCTCCCTCCGCAAAGTCAGCGGCTTCAAGTGGTCCCGCAAGTAATAACAGCACCGCATCCTGCCGCTGACCGAACGTAGCAGCCGAATGAGAAAGCCCTGCTTTTTTGTTTGTCATTCCGGCGAAGGCCGGAATCTGCTCTTCTCTTTTTGGCATCCCGCAACGCAACGGAGGGACCTGCTTCTCTTTCTTTGCTGCCCCGTCTCATCCGCTGATACGTTCCTCTCGCCCCTCACCCAGCGCCCATGCTACCCTCCCCATCATGAGCATGAACCGCCGCTACTTCCTCTCTCTCGCTGCAGCCGCCACCGCCTCCCGCGCACTCGCCCAGCTCGAGCCCGGCAACCACTCTCACGTTGTCGACGTATTCGAAGGTCCCACGCTCGTCGCCGCCACCGACCGCACCCGCATCCTCAAGCTCGCGAACAGCTTTCTCACGCAGCCGCCCATCACCGTCACCGCCGCGCACTCCAAACGCAGCCCCGGCGGCCCGCACGACTACTACTCCGAAGGCGACTACTGGTGGCCCGATCCGAAGAACCCCGGCGGCCCTTACATCCGCCGCGACGGCGAGACCAATCCCGACATCTTCGTCGCGCACCGCGACGCCATGCGCCGTCTCAGCATTCACGTTCCCGCGCTCGTCGCCGCATACGTGCTCACAAAGAATCGCAAGTACGCCGACCACGCCGCTCTGCATCTTCGCGCCTGGTTCGTCACACCCGCCACGCGCATGAATCCGGACCTGCAGTACTCGCAGACCGTCTTCGGCATGAAATCTTTACGCGGCATCGGCATCATCGACACCCTGCATCTCGTCGAAGTCGCCCGCGCCGCGCAGTTTCTCGACCACGCCATGCCCGCTGCCGATTACGCCACCACAAAAAAATGGTTCGCCGACTACGTCACATGGCTTACCACCTCTCCCTGGGGCAAGGCCGAGCGCGAAGAGAAGAACAACCACGGCGCCTGCTGGCTGCTGCAGGTCGCGGCCTTCTCCGCGCTCACACAGAACGCCACCCAGCTCGACTTCTGCCGCGACCGCTTCAAGACCGTCCTCGTCCCCAACCAGATCGCCGCCGACGGGAGCCTTCCGCTAGAGCTCGCGCGCACCAAGCCTTACAGCTATTCCATCTTCTGCCTCGACGTGCTCGCCGACCTCTGCCAGCTGCTCTCCATGCCCGCCGACAATCTATGGGAGTTCAAGGGAGCCAACGGAGCAGGCATCGGCGCGGCCATCGCCTTCCTCTACCCCTATCTCAAGGACAAGAGCAAGTGGCCTTACCCGCACGACGTCCAGTACTTCGACGACTTCCCCGCGCGTTGCCCCAATCTTCTCTTCGGCGGCCTCGCCTACAACAACCCCGAGTACATCGCCCTCTGGAAGACCCTCGATCCCGACCCGAAGGTGGAAGAGGTCATCCGCAACTTCCCCGTCCGCCAGCCGTTGCTCTGGGTCCAGCAACCCACCTAACTCTCACCTGTCATTCTGAGCGCAGCGACGAACCATTCACCCACCAAAGCAAAAGGGACAGCCAAAGCTGTCCCTTTTGTTCTTTCACCAAACCTCTTACTTCCGCCGCGCCAGCCGATCCATCTCCGACCCCGCCAGCAAAAATCCACCCACGCCATACACCGAGCTCGCCGAAGCCTTGAACACGCCCGGCTGCGCATCGATCGGCTGGATCGCGCCCAGCCGTCCATTCGCATAGATGTGCGAGAGCATTCCCGCCCACGCCTTCTTCACCACCGGCTCATACGTCTTGCGATCCAGAATGCCTTCGTTGATACCCCACGCCAGCGAGTACGTGAAGAATTCCGACCCCGAAACCTCCGGCAGCGGATACGCATCCGGATCCAGCAGCCCCGCGCGCCACAAACCATCCTTGCCCTGGATCGACGCAACCTTCGCCGCCATCGCCTTGTACTGGTCAACATACTTCGCCCGCGTCGGATAATCCTTCGGCATCCGCGACAACACCTGCACAAACGATCCCATCACCCAGCCATTGCCGCGTCCCCAGAAGACCTTCGCGCCATTTCCCTGCTTCTGCGTAAAGTAGCGATCATCGCGGAAGTACAGCTGCTCCGTCGGATCGTAAAGATAATTCGACGTCATCCACCACTGCTTATCCATCAGGTCGAGATACTTCTGCTCGCCCGTCGCCTTATATAGTCGGATCAGCGTCGGCGGTCCCATGTACAGCGAATCGCACCACCACCACAGCAGCTTCTTTGGATCCTTCTGCTCGCTCTGCTTCCACTCCAGCAGACGATCCGCATTCGCCTTCACCGACGCCATGCGCTTCGGATCCTTGTTCTCCGCGTACAGATCCATGTACGCATGCCCCAGCGCAAAATCATCCGCATGCGGAAAGCGCTTATCCAGCAGCGTCCAATCGAATCCCTCCGACATCTTCAGCACGGCATCGTGATACTTCGGATTCTTCGTCGTCGCCGACGCAGCCAGCAGCCCGTCATACAACGCCGCAAACGTCCACTGCTGATTGAACTTCGGCTGCGCCACCGCAAGCTGCCAGTCCGCAACCTTCGTCATCGCCGCTTCGATCGCCTTCGGCTTCAGCGCCGGCGAGAGATCCGTTGCCAGCGGCCCCGGATCATCCGGCGCATCGCCCGTCACTGCACGATCCACAGCCAGCGCGGCGGCATTCTTCTCTGTCGCCGCCTGCGCAAACGCAGACATGCCGCTTCCAACCAAAACTGCCGCAACCAATAAAGATCTTTTCACGCGTCTCTCCAGTGATCGAAATCGCCGTGCTCTGATGCTGTTACTTTGGTCCGCTTCTTCTTTATTGTCATTCCGCAGCGCAGCGGAGGAATCTGCTTCTGTCTTTGGGTGGGTGCGGGCTTCAGCCCGCACAGGAATAACTCAGCAAGAACCGGGCTTTAGTCCCCGAGGTATTCGTCCTTTAGATAGGCCGTTCGTGCCAGACCAGAGCCACAGCCGACCGCAGCCGCGCCACATTCGCCTCATACGCCGGCCGCAGGATCGGCCCACGCGAAAGCGAGTTCTTGCGGAACTCCGCATCCACCATCGGGCCAAAGATATGCCACGCCATCGTTATGTCGCCGACGACGATAATCTCATGCGGAGCCAGCGCCGATGCGATCATTCGCATGCCGCGTCCCAGATAACGGGACATCTCCCCCAGCGCCTTCGTCGCCTTCGTATCGCCACTCTGGGCCAGCTTCATCAGCGCATCGAAGCTGATCTCGCCATGCCGTCCCGAAGATTTGCCGCCATCCAGCTCGTGGTAATACCGCAGCGCTGCGCGGTTCGACGCCACCGTCTCCCAGCATCCATGTTTGCCGCATGCGCACAGCGGACCATCCGCCACCAGCTCCACGTGGCCAAACTCACCGGCCATGCCGCCCTCGCCGCGCAGCAGCTTTCCATTCGCAAAGATTCCCGTGCCGATGCCCTCCGACACGTTCACCACCACCAGGTCGTGCGAGCCATCCGTATCGCCGAACCACACCTCGGAGAGCACGCACGCATTCGCGACGTTATCCATCTCCACGCGCAGCCCGGTCGCTCGCGCAATCTTTGCCTTGATATCCGTAATGCGCCAGTTCAGATTCGGCGCAAAGACCAGCCGCTGCTGGCTCTCATCCGCACGGCCCGGAATGCTGATACCGATGCCGTCGAACGAACGGTCGTCATGTGCCGCGATCATCTTGCGAATCACGCTCACGATCGCCGTCACAGCTTCCTTGCCGTCATCGCCGCTCTTCTTGCTAACCGGCGCGCTTACAACGCTCTGTGCCACGATGCGTCCCGCCAGATCGGCCACGGCCACCGTCGTCTGCCCCGGATGAATATCGACCGCGATCACCGCGCGGCGGTCATTGACCTGTAGAAACGTGGGCCGGCGTCCCCGCGGCAGGCGTCCCGTAGAACCCTCCGAGATCCAGCGGCCCGCAATCAGATCTTCAACGATCAGCGATACCGTGCTGCGCTGCAATCCCGAGACACGTGCCAGGTCGGCGCGGGAGATGGGCTGCCGCATCCGCACCAGGTTGAAAACCAGATTCCGATTGATCTCGCGCGGCGTTTTGTTGGACGCGCTCTGTTTTTGGGTAAAGGCGAAGCCCTGCATGACATCCTGTTTTTGATTATGAGATTCGTTTCTTGACAGTGCCTGATAGCAGCCTTTATACCACTGAGAAGGCAATTTTGTCTTCAGCTTGAACTATATCCCCGCTGCACTGATTCCCGCGCCCTACGCGCCGAGGCACACTCCCTTGAACCCTTCCCGCAGGCAATTCCTACGCACCTCCGCACTCGCCGGAGCCTCCGCTGCGCTCGCCCCCACTTCCCTCCACGCCTCTCTTGCACGCACCCTCACCGCGGCCACCCTGAACGTTCCCGCCGCCCTCGCCAACCATCGCCTCACCGCCGGCTGGGAGTACCTGCAGGGCCCGCTCACTGCCGCTGCCGCATGGCAGCCTTCCACAGCATGGAAGCCCGTCTCTCTCCCGCACTGCTTTAACGCCTACGACGCCTGCGATCCCGATACACCCTACTATCGCGGCCAGGGCTGGTACCGCACCCATCTCCACATCAGCAATCCCTTCTCTAAAGGCCGCACCCTCCTGCACTTTGAAGGCGCCGGCCAGACCAGCACCGTCTACGTCGGCGAGACCCTCATCGGCAAACACACCGGCGGCTACGACGAGTTCCTCTGGGACATCACCGATGCCATCGCCGCTGCGCCCGACGCCACCAAACTTCCCGTCACCGTCGTCTGCGACAACTCGCACGACGACAACCGCATGCCCTCCGACATCAGCGACTTCACCCTCTACGGCGGCCTCTACCGCCATGTGAACCTCGTCTACGTTCCGCAGATCTCCGTCGCCAAAGCCCACATCCACGTCGCGTTACCGGAAAACAAAAGCGACCACACCTCCGCAAAGGCCAGCGTCACCGCGCACCTCTACAACCCCGGCGCACTCACTACGCCGCTCGAAGTCACCGTCTCCCTCAGCCGCCTCAACGGCAAGCGCATCTACACCCACACCCAGACCATCGCGCCCTGGCAGGGCGAATCCGAGCTCGCCAGCGTCACCATCGATAGCCCCGACCTCTGGTCGCCCGACACACCCGCGCTCTACGACTGCACCGTCACCATCGTCTCTCCCGCAGGCGTCTCCTCATTGCACGAACGCTTCGGCATCCGCCGCATCGAGCTCGTCGACCACGGCCCCTTCCTCCTCAATGGGGAACGTCTCCTCCTCCGCGGCACCCAGCGTCATCAGGACCAGGCCGGCACCGCCGGCGCAGAGCCCGATGCCCTCGTCCGCCAGGAGATACAGCTCGTCAAGGAGATGGGCGTCAACTTCATCCGTCTCGGCCACTACCAGCAATCTTCCTATGTGCTCGATCTTTGCGACGAGCTCGGCATCCTCGTCTGGGAAGAGGTGCCGTGGTGCCGCTCCGGCATCGTCAGTGAAGAGTTCAAGCAGATGGGCCGCGATAAGCTCACTAACATGATCGACCAGCATCGCAACCATCCCTGCGTCATCTTCTGGGGACTCGGCAACGAAGACGACTGGCCCGACGAACCCGGCGGCATGAAGAAGGAACCCATTCGCGCTTACATGACAGAGCTCAACGACCTCGCGCACAAGCTCGACCCCAGCCGCTTCACCTCCTACCGCCGCTGCGACTTCGCGCGCGATATCCCCGACGCCTACTCGCCCTCCATCTGGGCCGGCTGGTACCGCGGTCTCTACACCGAATACCAGAAGTCGCTCGAGACCGAGCGCGAGCGCGTGAAGCACCTCATCCACATCGAATGGGGCGCCGACTCACACGCTCGCCGCCACTCCGAGAACCCCGACAAGGCGCTCGCCAACATCGCCACCGGCCAGGGCACCGACGAGCGCGGTCTCGCCTTCCTCAACACCGGCGGCGACGCCCGCGTCTCCTCCGAGGGCGACTGGTCCGAGAGCTACGCCTGCAACCTCTTCGACTGGCACCTCAAAGTCCAGGAGACCCTCCCTTGGTTCACCGGCTCCGCGCAGTGGATCTTCAAGGACTTCACCACGCCCGTCCGCCCCGACAACCCCATTCCCCGCATGAATCAGAAGGGCCTGCTCGAACGCGATATGACAAAAAAGGAAGGCTACTTCGTCTTCCAGTCCTACTGGTCGCAGAAGCCCATGGTCCACATCTACGGACATACCTGGCCCGTGCGCTGGGGCGACGCCGGCGAGAAGAAGATGGTCAAGGTCTATTCCAACTGCGCCACCGCCGAGCTCTTCCTCAACGGCAAATCCCTCGGCGTGCACAAACGCGACTCGCAGGACTTTCCCGCCGCCGGCCTCCGCTGGATGACGCCATTCCTCGCAGGCAAAAACCATCTCCGCGTCGAAGCCCACCACGCCACCGGCACCGTCACCGACGAGATCGACTTCGTCTACGAAACCGAAAAGTGGGGCGCGCCCGCCACACTCACATTGAAAGAGACCGCGCGTCACGGCGACCGCATTACCGTCGAAGCCCAGCTCCTCGACACTAACGGCAAGCTCTGCCTCGACGCCCGCACCGCCATCCGCTTCGCGCTCGATGGCCCCGGCACCCTGCAGGACAACCTCGGTACCGTCACCGGCTCGCGCGCTGTACAACTCTGCAACGGCCGCGCGTGGATCTCGCTTCTTCGCGACGGCGCACACACCACACTCAGCGTCACCGCCGCGAAACTCACAGCAGCCAAACTCTCCATCGCCTAAATCATCGGAGCCACATCATGAAACTTCGCACCCTCGCTCTTCTCTCGCTCCTCGCATCTCCGGCCGCGCTGCTCGCGCAAACACCGGACGCCCCGCGCGTCTTCCAGGTATCACCCGCTCTGCTCGCGCAGATCAAGAAAGATCAAACGCCCAACATTCTCAAGGCCGTTCGCGCCGACGCCGACAAGGCCATGAAGCAGGGCCCCTGGTCCGTCATGCAGAAGACCATAACGCCCACCAGCGGCGACAAGCATGACTACATGAGCCTCGCCCGCTACTTCTGGCCCAACCCCGCCACGCCCGATCATCTGCCCTACATCCGCAAAGACGGCCAGAGCAATCCCGAGATCAAAACCATCGCCGACCACGAAGGCCTGCACAACATGGCGAAGTACTCGCACATGATCGCGCTCGCCTGGTACCTCACCGGGGATGAGAAATACGCACAGCGCGCTTCGCTCCTGCTCCGTGTCTGGTTTCTCAATGCCGATACGAAGATGAATCCCAACCTGCAGTTCGCGCAGGCCATCCGCGGCGTCAACGACGGCCGCGGCACCGGCATCCTCGACGCCCGTGACCTCGTCGACACCTGCGACGCCGCCGGCCTTCTCGCTGGCTCCGCCGCATGGACCACCGCCGATCAAACCGCGCTCACCGCCTGGTTCGATCAGTACTACACCTGGCTCACCACCAGTCCCCACGGCAAGGACGAAGCCGCCGCCAAAAACAACCACGGCAGCTGGTACGACGTGCAAGCCACCGGCATCGCTCTCTTCCTCGGCAAGAACGACGACGCCCGGAAAATGATCGAGACTGCAAAGACCAAGCGCGTCGCGCTGCAGTTCAAGCCCGACGGCAGCCAGCCGCTCGAGCTCGCGCGCACCAACTCCTGGCACTACTCCGTCTTCAACCTCACCGCACTCGCCGAACTCTCCGAGCTCGGCAATACCCTCGGTATCGACCTCTGGCACGTCGCCCCCACCTCCACCAGCAGCAACCTGCAGACCGGCCTGGACTTCGTTATCCCCGCTGCCTCCGGCAAGCCGTGGGTCCAGAAAGAGCTCGAGCCCATCACACCCGATCCCATCGTGCTCCCTCTCACCCTCGCCGCCCTTCGTCTCAACGATGCGAAGTACGACGCCCTCGCGCACAAGCTCGGCGGCACACCCAACACCCAGCTCCTCATCCTCAACGCCGCTTCCAATGCCGGTACAGCCAAATAATCTCTTGCAACAAAAAAGGCGGCGGATGCTTAATCATCCGCCGCCTTTCTCTTGTGATCTGCTTTACCTCTGAAGTATCTGTCTACTGATTCGCGACGACCTCAAACCCAAAGGTGATCGCATGGCTCGCATGCGTCGCCCCATCTGTAAACGTCACCGTCACCGTCTGCACGCCCGCCGGCGTGATACCGCCAGGAGCCACCGGCACCGGATTCGTACATCCGCTCAGCCCCGCCATGCCCACCAGCGATAACATCAGCACCAGCGCCACCAGCGTCATGCGCCCCATAGCCTTGCGGCGTCTCACAAAGAACAGCGCAGCCAGTCCCACCGGCGAGATCATCGCGAACGCCAGCCGCGACCCCGCTACTCCCTCGCGGTTCTGCGACGTCAGATTCGTGCTCGTGTAGATCGTCACCGTGAAGATCACCGGTGTTCCTCCGCTCACCACTGCCGACGTCGGCTGATACCGGCAGATCGCATACTGCGGCAGTCCCGAGCACACCGGCGTGATCGTTCCGCTGTAGCCAAAGTACGGCGTCAGCACGATCGTCGCCGTCGTGTTGCCTCCCTGCGGAATCTTGATCTGCGGGATCGCCTCCGTCAGATTGAAGTCCGTCCCCGGCGTCGTCGCAGTGGAAGTCGATCCTGCAAAATTCGCATCGCCGCTATACACCGCGGTAAACGTGTTCGACGTAAAGCTCACCGTCGTCGTCGAGTACGTCACCACGCCATTGCTGACCGCAAGCGGCGACGGATTCAGCGGCGTTCCGCTTGTCGAACCCGAATAGAAGTTCACCGTGCCCGTCATACCACTTGCCGTCGTGGAATTGATCGTTGCCGTAAACGTCGTCGTCGGGCTTGCGCCGGAGGCCGTAGCGGCAACATTCAGCGCAGTCGTCGTCGTCGCCTGTTGCACCGTGAACGGAACCGTCATCTGGCTCGTCGCGTAGTTGTTGTCGTCGTCACCCTGGTATGTCACCGTCACCGCATGCGAACCCACAGCCTGCGAGCCATACGTCTGCGTCAAATGCGCGGCGTACGCCTGCGACGTTGGCGGCTGTCCATCCAGCGAAAACTCCACCACGCCTGTCGTCGTTCCCGTGATGCCCGTGATCGTCGCATTCACCGTCACCTGTTGCCCGTAGAAGATCGAGCTCGGCGAGATCGTGGCCGACGTTGTCGTCGTGATCAGCACCGCCCCCGTTCCGGTAAAGGCTGCCCCCGCGCTGTTCGCCGCATTCGTCAGCAGTACAGCCGAACCCGAAGTCGGCCCCACTATCGTCGGTGAATACACCGCAGACAGCTGACAGTTCGTTCCCGCTGCCACCGCCGTATTCAGCGCGCACGGACCCGTCGCGCCGGCCGTTATGGAGAACTGTCCCGTCGCATCCGTCACCGTCGCAAACTGCGCTCCGTTGAAGAGTAACGGCTGGTTGCCCGTATCTGTCACCGTCAACGCAGTCGACTTCGGCGCCCCGATATTCCCCTTCTTGAAGTTCACGCTGTCCAGCACACGGTTGAATGCAATCGCACCCACCGCGGACGAATCCGCAACGTACAGACTGCCATTCGCATCGATGGCCACGTCGACCGGCGTCGTCAGCCCGCCAACCAGCTGCGTGCCTGCGGTATTGCCCGCCAGAAACTCCAGCAACTGGGGAGTCTGCGTATCCGTCACATAAAGATCGCCCGCCGCATCCACCGCCACACCCATCGGCGTCACGCCGCTCGTGCCGTTGGTCAGCGTGAGCGTCACCTGCTGCGCATTCGTCGCCAGCTCCAGGATCGCCTTGTTCGCGCTGTCCACCACAAACAAGTCACCGGCCGCATCCAGTGCCAAGCGCGTCGGGATCGGTGTCACCGCTCCCGTCAACGCAATCGCTGTCTGCCCGCCGCCCGCTGCGATCTTCACCAGCGTATTCGCGCCCGTGCTCGTCGCGTAGACATTGCCCAGAGCATCCACCGCCACGCCCACCGGAGCCGTCAGCCCCGTGCCCAGCGCCGTAATCGCCCCACCCGCAGGCGACGTCATCGCAATGCGATTGTTCCCCGTATCGGCCACATACACATTGCCTTTGCCATCCACCGCAATCTGCGCTGGATTCTGCAGTCCGCTGATCAATGTCACCGGAGTACCTCCGGCAGCCGCAACCTTCTTCACCGTGCCCGAGCTCTTATCTGCGATATACAGGTTCCCCTGCTCATCCGCGGCCACGCCGTTCGGCTGCAATCCCGTGCCGATCGTCGTCTGCGTTCCCTGGTCGATCGAAACATTCGCCGCCCGTCCCACGCCGCTCAGGTAGCTCAGGGCCGAAGCGCCCGAAAGCAACATGGCGCCTTCACGCAATCCTGCCTGTCTCGGAGAAAATTGCACATTGAAGACACACACCGTATTCGCTGCATTCGAAGCGTTCAGCGCGCACGTATTGTTCCCCGCATCCGCAAACTCCGTCGTTGTACCGCCCTCCACACCAAAGCTCTCGCCCGTATATGTCGCTGCGGCTCCCACATTCATAAACGCCAGCGGCTGCGTCACCGGTGTGTTCACCGGCGTCGCTGGAAACTGCGTGTTGTACGAGAACTTGCGCACCACCGAAGTCGTCGTTCCCGCCTCCGTCTCGTAAAAATTCCCCTGCGGATCGAACGTGATCTGCCCGCTCGCGCCCAGCACCGTCTGCGGCCCCGGACAACCGTCGCCGTTCGTATCCGTGGACTTCGGTCCCGTCGTGCCGGCGCAGAAAGCATTCGCCCCCGGCGCTGTACCCGTTCTCCCCGCAATGATGACGCCGATATCCGTCTTCGCGTCGATCTTCCAGACATTCTTGTTCGTCGTGTCGTACACGTACAGATTGCCCGACACATCCATACCGGCAATCGCCACAACGCCGAAAGCGATGTTCAGTGCAGGCGTTCCCGACACATTTGTCGTCGCGCCGCCACCCGCCACCGTATACACATACCCCACATGCGGATTGCTGATACCCAGAAGCGTGCCCCCCTGGTAGATCGCGCGCACGCGGGCATTGTTGTAATCACCGACGTAGACATTCTGGTTTGCATCCACAAAGAGCGCATACGGCGAGTTGAAGGTCGCGCTCGTCGCCGGCCCGTTGTCTCCGCTATAACCACCCGGGCATCCCGCCGTACTCGGTGTGCAGCCTCCACCACCGGCCAGCGTATAGATATCGCCCGCCACAGGATTCGCGATATTGATCAGCCCCGGAAGCGGTCCGATACCCGAATAGATCACGCGAATATTGTTATTGCTCGTAGCCGCATTCGCGCCGTCCGAGGCATACACGTTCTCATACTGATCCACAGCAACGTCGCGCACGCTGTACATCGAAGCCGACCGCGCCACCCCGCTATCCCCCGCCCAGGCATTCGTGCTCTGCCCCACCAGCTCGTAGACATATCCCGTCAGAAAAGGCCAGGGCGTTGTTGCCGGCGGTACCGGCAATAAGCTCGGCAGCTCCAACCCCAGCAGCGTTCCCAGCTTCGATCCCCGGCCACAAACCACGCAGAACACATGCACCGACTGTCCGCCACCGCTCGTGCTGGTGAAGAAGACATTGCCATCCGTATCCAGCGCCACCGTGCGAACCTTCGCCTCGATCTCCGAACCCGGACAACCGCTGCCCTCGGAGCCCAGCGCAATCGGACCAGTGCCTGCGCCATTGCAGTAATACGCCGTGCTTCCGCTCGTGCTACCTGACGGCAGCGTCTTCGTGATCGTCGCCTGGCGAGAGCCGCCCGCAATCGTGTAGATCAGTCCCTTCTGCGGAACTACCGTTAGATACGGGTTATACGAAGCCGTAATAGCCGCCGCCAGATTCGCCCCGCCGTTGTAGATCACGCGCAGCGCGTAATGGTTGTAGTCACCGATATAAACATTGCCCAGTGCGTCAACCACCGTCGAGTAAGGCTGCGAGAGCGCCGCCTGGTTCGGAAGACAGCCGTCGCCATAGTGCACCCCAACCACAGTGCCACCGGAGAACGTCGGAATATCGTTCGCGCTCGAACACTGCGTCACCGTGCCACCCGGCGCAATACCGGCCAGGTTTGAGGCAAACGGAATCGGAACGACCGTCTGCGCCCCGCCACGGACCGTCATGGCCAGCGTAAGCGTCACGGTTGCCATCAGCGCTGCTGCAAAGCGCATGCGCGCTCCCCGCGATTCACTCTTCACGTAATCCGAATACTGCGTCATAACCCGTCTCCTGCAATCCATCGAATGCTGTCCGCTCTCGTCGTTCGCGTCATTTACGCTCTGCGTTTGTTAGTAGCGCAGAATCAGTCCAAGCTGCAGCCGGCGGCCGTTCGTTCCCACGTTGCCGTTTGTGCCCACCGTCGCCAGCACCTGGCCGAAGGTATTCACCGTCGTATTTGAAACCGAGGTCGAAAGTGAGTTCCCCGGATTCGCCAGGTTCGGCGTATTGAACACGTTGTACGCCTCCGCCTTGAACTCCAGGTTCGCTCCCTTGCGCGGCAGTGCAAAGATTCGCGCCACCGTAAAATTCGTCGAGATGAATCCCGGCCCGCGCAGCGAGTTGCGGCCCACATCGCCGTACGTTCCCAGCGGCGGCGTTACAAACGCTGCGGTGTTGAACCACTCCAGCACCTTGTCCGTACGATGCCGCCCGCTTGGCAGCGTCGGGCTCACACCCGGCACCGCCATCGGACGCTGCGGACGCTCGCCCGTCAGTGCCGTATCGCCCGAAAGACGGACGTTGATCGGCTGTCCCGTGCGCGCCGTATAGATCCCGCTGAAGAGCCAGCCATTCAACACCCCGCGTACCGGCGCGTTGAACCGCGTCACCTTCGGCAACCTGTAGACCCAGCCGATCGCAAAGATGTGTTTCGCATCGAAGTCCGACACCGCATACTCCGAGCTCAGCCTGTCCGGCCGCGGAATATTCGCATTCAGCGACTGTCCGTTGCTCTGGATATCCAGTGACTTCGCATACGTGTACGACGCCTTCATGCTCAGCGACTTCCGCGACCTCTGCGTGTACTGCACCTGCAGGCTGTTGTAGTTCGAACTGCCGATGCTCGCATTGTCCACAATGCCCTGGCCGCCATATGCATACCCCGGATACTTCACACGCTGCTGCTCACTCAGACTCGCCGCTGTCGACGTGCCCGACGGCGCGCCCACCCCGCCCGGGCAGTACAGCGTCGGGTTCGCCAGGAAGTATGCTCCCGTGCAGTCATAGATCGCCGGATTCTGATCGAACTGGATCAGCTGGTGCCGTCCGAACTTCGCCACGTAGTTCGCCTCGAACGTTCCCGAGTTTCCAACCCGCTGCTGAAAGCCGAAGTTGATCGCCTCCGTATACGGCGTCGTCAGGTTCGGGTCCGCATAGAACGCCGAGTACGGCGATCCGTAGGAAAAATTCCCCGGTGTATAGCTCGACGCGATCGGCGGATCGCCCTGCAGCGGCTGCGAGAACCCACCCGTCTGCGCGAACGTGTACGACGCGCTGTAGTGGAACGGCGCTCCCGTACCCACCACGCTCGCGTTGATCGCGTCGTAGAAGATACCGATGCCGCCGCGAATAATCGTGTGTCCCGTGCCGAAGAGGTCATACGCGAATCCGAAACGCGGCGCAAAGTTGTTGTAGCGCGTACGCACCGTGGCATTGCCCGCTCCCGGATCGCCCTCATATCCAAGCCCCGAAGGCGCCGATGGAATCACCGACGACTGATATCCCGGCGAGAACGTCACGCCCTGCCCATCCGCCGAGTGCCACGCAAACGGCAGCTCATACCGCAGACCGTAGTTCAAAGTCAGCTTCGATGTGATGCGCCAGTCATCCTGCGCAAAGAGATAAAGATCGTTCTGAATCGCGCCAAGATTGCTGAAATTCGCCACCTGCACCGACGCCAGCAGACCCATCATGAAATCCGATGCATCCGACTGCGAGAACGACAGCCCCGACTGCAGGAACGGCGTCGCCTCATTCCGGTGCAGGTACTGCAGATGCAGATACTGCACACCGAACTGGAAGTTGTGGTTTCCGTGCGTCCACGTGAGGTTCTCGTCCAGCTCTTCGTTCTCATTCACCGTCCACGACCACGTCGAGTTGTTGCTGCCCACCTTGAACCGGTTCTCGACCTCCACAATCGGCAGCGAAGGAACCACGGCCGGCTGCACAAGATTCGATCCAAACGCCTGCAGCGTCGTCGGGTCCGTCGGAACGATCAGGTAGTTGTAACGCTTGTAGCCCACGCGCAGCGTATTCACCATATTCGGCGTCAGCACCCATACATCGCCCACGTTGCCGTAGTAGATGCCGCCCGAGTTCGCGTCCTGCTCATAGCTCGCCACACCCGGCGCGCTTCCCGCGTTCGTTGCACTGTTCGAAGTCACATCGTTCGCATTCGTGATGTAGATGCGCGCGTCGATCGTGTGCCGGCCAAGGTTGAAGTCCATACGCGCCAGCCCGTCCCAGTCGTTACGCGGCTGCTTCGCCGTCGAGTTCGTCTGCGGAAACCCGATCGAGCTGAACGCTCCCGGCGTCGTGTACGGAATATACGCATTCAGGAAGTTCACCACCGTCTGGTTGAAGCAGAACGACGGCAGCTCTTCATACGGCAGATACTTGTTGCTGTACGGCGCCGTCAGCCCGCCCGGATTCGTAAACAGGCTATTCAGCGCCGTGTAACACGGCGAGTTCCCCGTATTGCCCGCCTGCTGCCAAGCCGCGTTCATCTGGTTCTGGAACGGATTGTTATACGTCGTATTCTCCAGCGGATTCCGCAGATAACAATTCCGGTAGTCCGTCACGCCCGGACACGTCGGCGTGACCACGCCCGTTGTCGCATTCGTCGTCGTCGGGATCGTCGTCGGAAAATCGATTCCGAAGTTGGCGCACTGCAACCCGGTAAATCCCGGGAACTGGCACATGTGCGGCACACCCGCCGTCGTCGCCGTGGGAGCCACGTCCCACCCGCGCTCCTGCGGCGTCAGCGTCTGCGACCGCGCAAACACCGTCTGCGCCACCCGCAGATCCTGCACCGCGAGGAAGTACGCGATCTTGCCGCGCTGCAGCGGCCCACCGATCGTCGCGCCGAACTGGTTCTGCACCAGCGCCGGATTCACCCGCGAGATATAGTCCGATGCATTGAACGCCTTGTTCTGCATATACTCCCACACCGAGCCATGAATCCCCGTGCTCGAGCCCTGGTGCGTCAGCACATTCATGATGCTGCCCACATTGCGCCCATACTGCGCCTTGTAGTTATTCAGCTGAACCGTGATCTCCTGCAGCGCCTCATGCGGCGGATAGTTCAGGCCCGTATTGAAGAAGAGGTTGTTCCACATCTGGCCATCCAGCAGGAACAGGTTCTGGTTATTGCGCGAGCCGCTGATGTTGAACGTCGGTCCGCCCGTATCGCTGGTAAACGTCGTCGGCGCATTCACATTCGTCACGCCCGGCAGCAGCGCCGCCAGCGAGACCACGTTGTTGCCATCCACCGGCAGATTTTCGACAAGATTGTTATCGATCAGCGTCGCCAGCGTCGCCGACCGCGTATCGATCGTCGATCCCTCTGACTGCACCGTCACCTGGTCGTTGAACGATCCGATCGTCATCTTCGCATCGGTACGCACATTCGCCGTGGCGTCCATCTGCAAGCCGTCCACCACGTATGTCTGGAAGGTCGCCGCCGTCACCGTCAGCGTATACGTTCCCACCGGCACCGCATTCAGCAGATACTCGCCCTTGCTGTTGGTATGCTCCGTGCGCACAACTCCGGTCACCGCCTCGGAGATCGTGATCGTCGCTCCCGCCACCGCACGTCCCTGTCCATCCGTGACATTGCCCGAGATCGTTCCCGTGTTCTGCGACTGTCCCAGCGCCATCATCGCGCAGCCCATCATCGCTGCCAGCACCAGCGCCGTCCGCACTCCCGCAACCGCACGCTGCAACGTTTTATTTCCTGATCTCAACATTCCATACCTTCAGCTACCTGAATTTGCCTGCCGCTGCAATTGTCTTTTGTCTTGGCTTAGTTGTTTACGGTGGGCCGCAGTGGTGCTGCGGATGAAAACGAGCAATAAAACAGTCCCTGCCATCGAGCAGAAGGATCCCTGCTCTTTCTGGTAGAGACCTCATGAATATCCGGCGGAAATAACCATGCGCTTTTTGCCGTGTTGGTGTCAAGATAAATTTCTAGTACGAACTATTTGAAATCACCGCTTCAGGCACGGCTCTGCCGCCTCCTGCGATCTCCCATTTCACCTTGTAAGACGAACGCGGTTTTACCGCAGATCCACCAGCTGCACCGGATCCATATCGTCATACGCCTGGTTCTCGCCGCCCATACCCCAGCAGAAGCTGTATGCCCGCGTTCCCACGCCCGAATGAATCGACCAGCCCGGCGACACCACCACCTGCTTCTCCGCCATCACGATATGCCGCGTCTCATCCGGCGGTCCCATCAGGTGGATCACCCGCTCCGCCTCCGGCAGGTTGAAGTACAGGTACACCTCGCTGCGCCGCATATGCGTATGCGATGGCATAGTGTTCCACGCACTTCCCTCCGCCAGCTCCGTAAAGCCCATCACCAGCTGGCAGCTCTTCACGCCGCCCATCCAGATATGCTTCCGTATCTCGCGCTTGTTCACCGTCTCCAGCGAGCCCAGCTTCACCGGCTCCAGGTCTCCCCGCTTCGACAGCGCCGTCGGATACTCCTTGTGCGCCGGATAGCTCAGCAGATAAAACTCTGCCGGCGTCCCCGCATCTGCGCTCGTAAACTCCACGCTCTCGTTCCCACGTCCCACGTACACGCAATCCAGATAGCCGAGCTCATACTTCGTCCCGCCCACCGTCACCGTGCCTTTCCCCTTGCCGATATTCAGCACGCCAATCTCGCGCCGTTCCAGAAAATACGTCGAACGCAGCTCCGGAGCCGTCTCCAGCTTTAGCGCAGCCGTCGTCGGCACCACCCCGCCGATCACGGTGCGATCCAGGTCCACATAGACCATCTCCACCTTGCCCGGCTTGAACAGATCCGTCAGCAGGAACGTCTCGCGCAGCTCTGCCGTCGTCATACGCGGATACCGCACCTTATCTGCCATCTCCAGAATCTTCATTTCGTCTTCCCACTCTCTCTATTGTCATTCCGCAGCGTAGCGGAGGAATCTGCTTTCGTCTCTGTGAGCATAGCGAAGCCCCCCAATCAAACTACTGCAATGTTTCTTCTTCTTAATTTCAGTGATTCGGACGATCGATAGCAGGAACGAACGCGGGCGACTACTGTGCCACTCCCGTAGCCTGTCGCGGCCTTGAAGACGGCGGTACCTGTTTCACTAGCCACTGCACCAGCTCCTTCGCCGCCGCATAGTTCTCAAACTCCATCGGCAACTTCCGTCCATCCGTGTACTCGTTATAAAGCCATGGATCCACCACGGCATACACCGTGCCCTTGCCGAACTTCGTCACCGTCATTACGGTATTATCCTGCCATGTCATGACCGGCTTCGCCGCACCGCTCGCCGTGATGCTGCAGATCTCCTTCATAAAGATCTTCTTCGGCGTAAAGATCGCGTTGCCCGCGGGAATCAGCAGCTTCCCGTCATCCTCATTCTTGCTATCCGGCACCTTATTATTGTCCACCGCATTGAAGTGCACGCCGAACTTCGCCGCCAGCAGGTTCGTATGATCGAAGTCGGTATTGGTGTTGTCGTTCATCATCAGCACCAGCACGCCGCCCTGCTTCACCCACGCCGCTACATCGTCCGCGTCCTTCGCCGTCACGTAGTTCGGGTGATCCACCTTGCCGGGAATATCCGGCGACACGATGATGTACATCTGCGCCAGCTTCAGTGCGGTCAGCGTCGGTGCCTGCGCGAGCGTCTTCGTCTTCACGCCGTAGCTCTGGAAGGCCTGCCCGAAGAACGCAAAGCCGCTGTTGGCTTCGTCATTCCACTTGTAGTGAAAGCTCTCGGTCTGTCCCGCCGCGTTCTTGCGCACCTGCGAGTTGAACCACGCATCCACCGCCACGGTCTTGCCTAGCCCCATCCGGGCCGTCTTCGCCCTCTCCACTTCGGTCGCGGCCATCATCAGCGCGCCAATACCCTTGGAGTCGTCCGAGACTACCTTCGTCGTCGTGTAGTACGTATAGCTACCGTCGCGATACGGTTTGCCTCCCAGGCCCACACCTTGCACGATCGACGACATGTGGACTGTCCCATTTGCATCCGTCGTTATAAACTTCGACTGAATCCCCGCATACGCCTTCGCCGCAACGGCCGAGTACCGCGCCGGAAGATATCCCATGCGCACACCCTTCTCCATCGCATAGACAAACATCGCCGAAGCCGATGCCTCCAGGTAATTTCCCTTGCCCGTCGGCTTGTTTGTTACCTCATACCAGAGACCCGTCTTCGCATCCTGCTGTGCCGCTACACCCGTCATCAACCGGTTCAGAATGGCGATCAGCTCTGCGCGCTTCGGATGATTTTCGGGAAATGAATCGAGCACATCCACCAGCGCCATCGCATACCAGCCCATACCGCGCGACCAGAACTCCGGTGAGAGTCCTGTCTGCTTATCCGACCATGGGAGAGCCTTCGACTCGTCCCACGCATGGTAAAGCAGACCTGTCTTCGGATCGCGCAGGTGTTTCTCGCTCCAGATAAACTGCTGCGCAATATCGTTGAACTCATCCGGTTCCTGGAACTTCTTTGCATACTCCGCGCGAAACGGTTCGCCCATATACAGACCGTCGAGCCACATCTGGTGCGGATAGATCGCCTTGTGCCAGTAACCGCCCTCATCGGTGCGCGGATGGCTCTCCAGCTGGGCACGCACCGCCTTTGCCGCCAGGTAGTAACGCTTATCCTGCGTCACGCCATAAAGCATCAACGCTATCCGCCCCATTAACACATTATCCAGGCTGTTTTCGCTCGCCTTGTATGTGGCGATGCTTCCATCCTTCGCCACCAGTACATCCATACAATGCTTTACGTAGTTGTAATACTTTGGATTCGCCGTCGCATACCAGACATCGGTCACGCCCTCCAGCACCACGCCCTCGTCATAGATCCACCGTGGCGCACCCTTCCCCATCACATCGCCATCCGGCCATGTAGCAATCGCCATATCCGCCGCGCGCGAAGACATTGGCACATTCGCCACAGGCTTTGCCGAGGCCGGAACGGACGTCTGGGCCGAGGCCACCATGCTGCTCAGAAGAACTGCTGCCACGATTTGGATCTTCATCTGCACCACCGCAGTACTTTATTTTGTCCGAAACTCTAGTCTCTATCATTCGGAACTTTATTATTTTGTCATTCCCGCGAAAGCGGGAATCTGCTTCTCTACCGATACAGCCAAACCCACCCCAAAATCTGGGTGCCCCATCTTCGCGACGGCTTTATCGTCCCTAAGGTGGGCATTCGCGAAGCGAACCTTCGCAGGATGCTTACGCCGCCGCCCGCGCCTTCTTAATAGCCTCAATATAAGCCTTCGCCGCCTGCGTGACGATCTCCGGCTTTCCATCCGCAATCGCCTGCACATTCACCAGGTCCGCGCCGACGCCCAGCGCCTCAGCACCGGCCTTCAGGAAATCCGCCGCCGTCGCCAGCGTCACGCCACCCGTCGGAATTAGCTTCAGGAAAGGAAACGGAGCCTTCAGCGACTTCAGGTAGCTCGCGCCACCCATCGCCGAGCACGGAAAGATCTTCACAATATCCGCGCCCGCGTTCCACGCCGTGATCACCTCGGTCGGCGTCAGCGCGCCCGGGATCGACACCTTGCCCATCTTCTTCGTCGTCTCGATCACATCCATATGCGTGCTTGGACTCACCACAAACTCCGCGCCCGCATCGATCGACCGCTTGCAATCGTCCGCCGTCGTGATCGTGCCCGAACCCAGCAGCACCGTATCGCCATACGTCTTCTTCAGCGTCGCGATCAGTTCAATCGCACCCGGCACTGTCGTCGTGACCTCCATCACCGTCACGCCCCCGGCCACCATCGCTTCCACCAGGGCCTCGCCCTCCTTCGCCGACCGCGCACGCAGCACCGGCACCAGCCCCAACTCCTGCACCCACTTGATTACCGCTTCCTTCGTCATTTCATTCTCTCCCGTAACTATTGTCATTCCGCAGCGTAGCGGAGGAATCTGCTTCTGCCTTTGTTTGTCATTCTGAGCCGCAGGCGAAGAATCCGCCATGCTGTCAACCAGCCCATACCGATCGAATCTTCCTCACTCAGCGCTCGCATCTTCTGCGAGCGGAGCGAGCCATTCGCCGTGCGCGCAGCACTAGCGTGCGATTCTCGCCGATCCGCCGCCCATCACCCGCTCCACCTCAGACAAGCTCGCCGTCGAAGTATCCCCCGGCGTCGTCATCGCCAGCGCGCCATGCGCCACGCCAGCCTTCAACGCCCACTCCGGATCCTTCCCGGCGAGAAAACCATAGATTAGTCCCGACGCGAACGAATCACCGCCGCCCACACGATCCATGATCTCAATATCCTTCTGCGGCACGTGATAGATCTCATCCTTGTAGATCATGATCGCGCCCCACGCATTCTGCGTAGCCGTATGCGCCGTGCGCAGCGTCGTCGCAATGATCTTCAGATTCGGATACGCCTTGGCCACATCGCGCAGCATCTGCGCATACGCCTCTACCGGCAGCTCATCGAAGTCGTCGCTCACACCCTGCATCTCAATGCCCAGCGTCGCAGAGAAATCCTCTTCGTTACCGAACAGCACGTCGATCTGCGAGACCAGCGCGCGATTCACCTCCTGCGCCTTCGCCTTGCCGCCGATCGCCTTCCACAACGACTCGCGATAGTTCAGGTCATACGAGACGATCACGCCATGCTTCTTCGCCGTCTTGATCGCATCCGCCGCAACCTCCGGCGTCGTGTCGCTCAGAGCAGCAAAGATGCCGCCCGTATGCATCCATCGTGTGCCCAGCTTGCCGAAGATATTCTCGAAGTCGAAGTCCCCGACCTTCGTGTGCCCGATCGCCGTATTCCCACGATCCTAACAGCCCACCGCCGCACGAACGCCAAAGCCGCGCTCCGTGAAGTTCAACCCATTACGAACAGTCCGCCCGATGCCGTCATACTTCAGCCACTTCACCTGCGACGTATCCACACCGCCCTGCAGAATGAAATCCTCCACCAGCCGCCCCACCGGATTATCCGCAAACGCCGTCAGAACTCCCGTACGCAGACCGAAGGCGCGACGCAGCCCGCGAGAGACGTTGTACTCACCACCGCCCTCCCACGCATTGAACGTGCGTGACGTGTGAATGCGCCCCTCGCCCGGATCCAGCCGTAACATCACCTCACCCAGGCTCACACAATCCCAACGGCACTCTTCCGCCTTCTTCAAAACAATCGCGTCCATGTCTTCTCCTAAAATCGCTGCAATTAAATTTGTTTACTATGCCGGTTGATACTTGTTTGTCATTCCGGCGAAGGCCGGAATCTGCTTCCCTGTTCCCTGTTCCCTGTTCCCTGTTCCCTATTCCCTGTTCCCTGCTGTTAACTCGCAATCTCTCGATACCCAAGATCCGCCGAGATCGCCTGCACACACTCCATCAACCGTCCCGCAATATGCCGCACATTCTGCACCGTCATGCGGAACGAAGGCCCGGACACACTCACCGCCGCAATCGGCCGCCCCGTATTATCCAGGATCGCCGCGCCCACACAGCGCACGCCCTCTTCCACCTCTTCGTCATCCACCGCATACCCGCGCTTGCGCGTCTTCTCCAGATCGCGCAGCAGCTCTTCTTCGCTCGCCAGCGTCTTCTTCGACAACTTCACGTACCGTATGCGCCCCAATATCTCCGACGCCTCATCCTGCGGCAGCACCGACAACATCGCCTTCCCCACCGCCGTGCAGTACACAGGATTGCTCGTGCCGATCCGCGACGTCATCCGCACGCTCCGGCTCGGCTCGATCTTTTCCAGATACACCACCAGCGCCTTTTCCATGATGCAAAGATGCGCCGTCTCGCCGACCTCATTCACCAGCCGCCGCAGATGCGGCTGCACGCGATCCCGCAGATCGAACTGCTGCACCGCACGATTGCCCAGGTCATACAGCTTCAGACCCAGCCGGTAGTTCCCCTCCGGCGTGCGCTCCACCATGCGATGACGCTCCAGCACCATCAGGAAACGATGCACCGTGCTCTTGTGCAGGCCAAGCGCATCCGTCACCTGCGCCAGCCCCATCGGCTTCGGACTCTGCCCCAGCAGATCGAGCACAGAAAACGCGCGATCGATCGCCTGCAGCTTGTACGGCCCCGCCTTCGCATTCATCTTCACAACCGCTTTGCTCTTTGTGACCATGTCGAATACCTCAAGCTAACTGCGACTTTGGCTTTCCTGATCCCTATTCCCTGTTCCCTGCTTTACCGCGCCATCCATCCACCATCAACAGTCAGCACTTCGCCCGTCACATAATTACTCGCAGCCGACGCAAGAAACACCGCCGCGCCCGTCAGGTCTTCCGGATCCCCCCACCGCTGCGCCGGAATCCGTTCCAGTATCTGCCGATTCCGCGTCTCGTCCGCCTGCAGCGCGCTCGTATTCTCCGTGCGGAAGTACCCCGGCGCAATCGCATTCACCTGCACACCCTTCGCCGCCCACTCGTTCGACAGCGCCTTCGTCAGCTGCGCCACCGCGCCCTTCGACGCCGCATACGCCGGCACGCGAATCCCGCCCTGGAACGACAGCAGCGAAGCAATATTGATGATCTTGCCGCTGCCCTTCGCGATCATCGCCGCGCCCGCAAGCTGGCTCAGCCGGAAGACGCTCGTCAGATTCACGCGCAGCACCTTCTCCCACTCGTCTAAAGGAAACGCCGTGGCCTCCTCGCGATAGATCATGCCTGCATTGTTGACCAGAATATCCACCGGCCCGCACGCCTTCGTCACCGCCGCAAACAACTCATCCGCGCCCTTATCCGAACTCAGGTCCGCAGAAAAAGCCGTGGCCTTCCCGCCAGCCTTCACAATCGCCGCCGCCGTATCGTCCGCCGGACGCCGGTTGCCATGCACCGCCACCTGCGCGCCCGCCTCGGCAAACGCAATCGCAATCGCCGCACCCAGCCCGCTCGCCGACCCCGTCACCAAGGCCGTCTTGCCCGTCAGCTTGAATC
>Ga0206925_1021_pt1 | contig 39496 bp, 35 predicted proteins | sample Alteio_BWOrgHeat_62_FD_152944 | JGI IMG/M metagenome (GOLD analysis project Ga0206925, IMG submission 152944) | Enriched cells from forest soil in Barre Woods Harvard Forest LTER site, Petersham, Massachusetts, United States -... | ecosystem: Environmental > Terrestrial > Soil > Temperate forest >...
GGACCATTGCCGCAACATCAGCCCCGGCAGCAATGAAGGGTGCATCATTATCCTCAATGCCAAGAACGAAACCTTTTATAACGACCTGAACTGGAATGGCTACCAGACCTGGTACGATGGCGTCCTAAACTACAACGTCTATAAAAACGAAGATGGCCAAGGCTGGAATTTAATAGGTACAACTTCCAACGGAAACGTGCGTAATTTCATCGATAAAGACCTCGGCGACAGCACCATTAACTTCTGCTACCAGGTAGAAGCCGTGGAAAACCCGGGGCAATGGAACCAGCTTTCCCGCTCCACGGTTGCCTGTGTGCATCAGGGCGCTACGGTATTCATTCCCAACACTTTCAGCCATTATCATATTGATGGCCTCAACGACTATTTCGGCCCGAAAGGACTGTATATCAAGAACTACACCATGCAAATCTATAACCGCTGGGGTGAGCTGGTTTTCAATACAAATACTGGTCAGCAATGGGATGGCACTTTCAAAGGGCAGGATGCATTGGAAGGGGTTTATATTTATTTGATTACCGTGGAAGATTATAATGGGAAGAATAGTAGTTTTAAGGGTACAATTACCATCTTCCGTTAATTCTTTGATGTCATCCCGAAGCATGAGGGATCTGGTAACATTTTGGCAGCCAGATTTCTCCTGCGAAATGACAAAAAAACCATATCTCGTTTTGGCATCGTTCCGGTTTGTCAGGAGACAAACCGGGGAGGTGGGAAATGGGGGCCATGTCGCGTCAGCCAACCTTTAACCTTCAACTTTTAACCTGTAACAAGAAGGGAACCGCCTTCGCCGAGGCTATGGCGGTCAAAGCCAGATGTCTCGTGCCTCGACATTATCTGAGTAATTCAACTATCGCCTTCCCTGTGCACCCACTCGGTGCCTGGATTTGGAGCAGGGCCGCAAGGGTAGGTGCTATATCGGTAATGGATACTTCGGCGTTGGTAACGCCCGGTTTTATTTTCCACCCATAAAATATTAAAGGGATATGGGTATCATAGCTATAGCCGCTGCCATGCGTGGTGCCACGCGCTTTGCCTTCAATCCAGGCCGGTTGCAGAATAATTGCTATATCACCAGACCGGGAAGGCATATAACCTTGCTGTACCAGGTGGTTTTGCCCATAGCCATAGCTGTTGGTTTCAAGATCAAAAGCAGGGATACAGGATGCTACGCCGGGGTAATATCTTACCAGTTCACATATCTTTTGGGCGACTTCGTTTTTTGATATCTTTTTTGCTTTTAAGCTGTCATTATCCAGGTATATCTGCTGGTTTTCATAATCCCTGATAATGCCTGTACCGTACAAAGTGTTTAACGTATTAGCCAATGAATCTGTAATATAAGAAGTATTAAATAGGCCTGCAGGTTCGTTTATACCCTTGCTTTTCAGGTAGGCCGGTACATTTATAACGCCATGGTCGGCAGTGAGAAAAACAAGTACATTTTCTTTGCCGATGTTATTATCCAAAAAATCAAGAAATTCTTCAAGGTCTTTGTCCAGGCGGATATAGGTATCCTCTATTTCTACAGAATTTGGCCCAAACCGGTGCCCAACATAATCCGTAGAAGAAAAACTTACCGCCAGGAAATCAGTAAAATCGCCCTTGCCCATCTTTTCACTTTTTATGGCTTCCTCCGCAAAGTTTTTGGTATAGGTATTGCCAAACGGGGTTTCTCTTAAAAGTTCATAGCTGTTGCCGCTGATCTTCCAAAGGTTGTAAGGAAATACCGGCAGGGTTTCACCTTTAAATGGTTCTTCAAATTCCGTATTATCAGGGGTGCTTTCAGTATAGGTATTAATCGGGTTTATGGTTTCCCATTTCTGGTTCAGGAATTTTCCTGGTTGTTTCTGGTCATTAAAAGCATTCACCCAGGCCGGGAGGCTATCCATGTAATAGTTACTGGTGATCCATTTGCCTGCTATGCCGTCATACCAATACGCAGCATTGGCGCTATGCCCTGCTGGCAATATGGAGCCGCGGTCTTTGAGAGATATACCAATGGTTTTAGATTGCATATTATCCGATAACCTGAGCTGGTCTGTAATGGTACTGGTGAGTAAATTTCTGGGTGACATGCGGCCTTCTTTTTTGTTCCCGCTTCCAACTGGCTCAACGGTGGTATCAGTAACGCAATACAATGATTTGCTATGGCTTCTGTCATACCAATTATTGGCCACGATACCGTTTATTGAAGGCGTTGTACCTGTGTATATAGCCGCATGGCCCGGGCCGGTGTAGGTAGGCACATAATTAATATTGGTATTTGCGCATAAATAGCCTTCCTTTAATAATCTCTTAAATCCGCCCTTGCCATATTTGCCCCAATAGCGGTACAAATAATCATAGCGCATCTGGTCAATGACAATACCAACTACCAGTTTGGGCGCTTTGGTTTTAGCCCCCGTAGGCCTGTGGTTTGAAGTGCATTGGCTAAGGAACGCTGCAATGGGTAGAAGGGTAATAACGATGATCTTTTTCATAATAAAATAGCTTGTAGAAAGGAAGCCTTAATTTGGATCAAATCTACAAACCCCTTTTCAATAAACAGAGGATTGAAAGTGGTGTAGAGATTATGTAATTATTAAGAGTGCAAAAAAAAAGGGCTGATAACATTATCAACCCCTTTTTAATTCTTCATTATGTGCGCTATGGCCTCATAAGTAATACATTGCCGGTTATTATTTTTCTTGGCGGGGTACCCGTAGCTGTTTTGAGCCTGTAGATTAATGTCCACTTGTAAATGCCTTCAGGGGCCTGGGCTCCTTCATAGTTGCCATCCCATGCTTTGTTAGGGTCAGAGCTTGAAAATACCTGCTCGCCCCAACGGTTATAGATGATCAGCAGATACTCTACTGAATTCAGGTTATAGACCTTGAATGAATCGTTTACATCATCTTTATTAGGGGTAAAGGCATTCGGTATCAGAACCGTACTTACCGGGCACTCATATACATGCACACTGTCCATCCTTGAACATCCGCCTGCGTTTGTTATTTTCACGGTATATTTTCCAGGTGAGGTAATGGTCTCATATCGTCCATTATCTCCTGTAGGTTCCCAATCGTAAGTATAAGGGTTTGCCGCACCGGCATCAATGGTTACACCGCCTGCCAGGTCATTGCAGAGATATATTTCGGGTGCCCAATTCTGGAAATATACAGAATCGTAAAAACTTACATTAAAGAAACTGGTATCAGTACATGATCCGTTGGTAACATATGCTTTATAATGTCTTATCGCTGTCGGGCTAATTTTTCTCCATATTTTTATGGAATGTGTGGTTTGGCCTTCAGGGTACCAGAATACACTGCTGCCAGGGTTGCCGGCATCAAGGGTTATCGAATCATTGTTGCAAATAATGGTATCAAGATGATAGACAATAGGCGAAGGTAAAAAGCTTACTTTAATGTGGCCGCTATCCGAACAATATTTCTGGTAAACGATCACCTCATATATACCCGGTGTTGTCGGACTATAGGTTTGGCCTACTGCGCCAGAAATGGTAGATCCGTTATCAAACCACTGATAAGTTGAGTTTTGTTTGTTTATTGGGTCAAGATAAGTACTGTTTTTGGCATCAAGGGTTATTGAACGACCAAAACATACGGTAGTGTCATTGCCAAGGTTAACATTGATGTTTGTATATTTTACTCTTATAAAATTTGTTGCAGGACAATTACCATTTTTAATATCAACAGAATAATAGCCAGGTGTATCAACCGTTATTTTCTCGGTGTTTTTAATGCCACCAGGCGTCGTCCAGGTATATGTTGCCCCTGGGTTATCTGCATCAAGAATTATGGATGTACCCTGGCAGAGTAGCGTATCGGTATTCCCAAAATCTGGTGTGGCAATCGGGGTATAAAACACTGTTAATGTATCTGAAATGGCTGTACACTGACCCACCGTAGTCACTACCCAATATTTACCTGCAGATGTTACGGTATAAGTAAGAGCGCTACCCACAAGGGCGCCATCTTTATACCAATTGTAATTTCTTTTATCCTTTATGGTTGATGAAACATTGGCAGTAAGTGTCTGGGTGGTGCCCTGGCATAAAGTAATAGATGGTACTTTTAAAACAAAAACAGTTAGGTAGTTATAGGTTATAGTAGCGGCATCCTGTGCAAAGCATTTTGACCTTTGAGTGTTTTCAACACGCACACTATAATATCCGCTGTCTTTCACAAGATACTGGGATACTGTATCTGATAAAGGGAGAGGTACTCCATATTTTGTCCAAAAATGGTTGAATCCAGGGTTGCCTGCATTTAAAAGAACGGTGCCATTTGCACAAAGTGTATCAAAATTGTCCGGTGCAAAACTTACTTTAGGCATAGCCAAAAAAGTAACTTTTGCCGTATCATATCCAAAACAATTACCACTTTGCACAGTTACGGCATAGGTACCCGAAACCGAGTCGTTTAATGTGCTTAAGGTATCGGCCAATTGTATACCATTCCTGAACCATGAATACTTTGAACCAGGGTTTTTGGCGTCAAGCAGATATTTCTGACCATCGCATAATATGGTATCAATTCCCAGGTTTACAATTACTTTGTTAAAATTGATGTTCAATGTATCAGAATAAATACACTGATTGCCATGACTTGCATAGATGACCGTGGCTCTCAAAGTTTGCGAAAGCGAGACATCGCTTTCCACCCGTATTTTTTGATTGGTATCTAAGGGAAAAATATTTGAAAGATCACTTATATCATACCATTGGTGAGATGCATCAGGGAATCCAGCATCGGGGAAAGTACTGTCTCCGGCACAAAGTTTTTGATCTGGCCCAAGATTTACTTTTGCACTCTTTAAATAGTTTACTCTCAATGTATCTGAGGCCTGGCAGCCTCCAATCTTTGCAATTCCAATATAATAACCGGCGCTGGTGATTGTATATTTTTCTGTGTTTGCCACAGCTACGTTATTTTTATACCAGGTATATTGAGCGCCAGGGTTCAAGAGGTCCAGGGGTACGGTTACGCCCTGACACAGGTAAGAAACACTGTCTTTCCCAAAGTTAGGCTGCACAAGTGATTGAAGCACATAGGTTGTCCTTGCTATAGTATCATTTAAAGGATCAATATCCCCTGCAGCTTGTTGGTATGCTTTAATATGATAAGTGCCACTTGAACCGGTTGGGAAACTTGCTGTAAAATAGGCAGTATCTTTTTGCCCAATAGTATCTGTCTTTTTAAAATATTGAGTAAGAGAAAATGTAGCGCCACCTGTCACATCAACTTTTATATTAAACCCATTTGTAGTTTCGTTGCTCTTGTTTTCATAAATGATTCCAAGTTTTTGAGTAGAATTAGCACAAACAGTATCTCCAGGGGTAATGATACTGTCTAGTTTGATATTAATCTTTCTGAAATCAAGTACATATATCTGCCCTGTACCAACAGCATTATTGCCTACGGCATTAAATGCGCCAACTACAATTCTTTGGGTGGAATTTGTATCCCTGCTCTGATAGTTGCAAACTGAATTGCCAAAGTTGTCACCTGCACTTACAGGAGCATTTGCTTTGATATTCGAATTTGTACCACTAATTTTTTGATAATAGAGAACATTAGATGTAGAACTATCAAAATATAAAAGCCAAACAGCGCCCGCGCTTGCCCCAACATCATTATCACCGGTAGCGCCTACAGCCAAAACCTTGAGTCCTCTTTTTCGATATTTGTTGGCAGGATAACTAAAATCTTTTAAGTAAGCAATGCTGCTACCGAAGAATTCATTTTTAGGAAACAAATTGGCAATTGCCGTAGTACTGTTTGAAATTCGAGTCGCCGTAGCTCCTTTCGGTATCCCTGTTTTATTCAGGTTGATAATATAAAGCGCACCTGATTTGGAATTGACATCAGTGGTCTGGATAGCACCCACCGCAACATCTGGAATCCCATCACCATCGAAATCACCTATACCAGATACGGCAGAACCAAAGAAATCACTGGGACTGATATAGCTTGTAGATCCGGTATTAGTTTTAATATCTATCCTCACGGCTGATTTCAAAGAAATCGTTGGGCCGGCTGCTTTTTGAAGAAAACATATAAAGGCAGAACCGGTTGCTACATTAGTTGTGCTTTTGTCCTGGTCTGCCCCCACAATAATATCCGGAACTCCATCACCATTTACATCCCCAATAAGCGCGACCCGTTTACCGAATTGAATCGGGGCCTGGGCAACTGTATTTACAAAGCCGGGCATTTGCTCGGCTTTAATATTGAAAGAGGTTTTATAATTCCCATTTGTTTTTAACAGGCATATGTATACAGAACCTGCAAGTTTTATACCTCCATTAGTTGGGTCACCATTGGCACCAACGGCTATATCAGTCACGCCGTCACCATCAATATCACCAATATTAGTGACAGAAATACCAAAATTTTGCGCACCTGGTATAGCCCAGGAAACAAATTGAGGTACGCCAAGCACCTTCTTTACTGTGCCATCTTTTTGTAAAAATATAATGTAAATTCTACCAATGGTTGTCGGGCTGGCAGAATTATCATTTGAGGCGCCAACGGCAATATCAGGAATTCCATCCCCGTCAAGATCACCAATATTGGCTACTGATGAACCAAAACGGTCTGTATTCAACTGGTTTGGGAAATTGCCCACGCCATTTCCTATCTCAACTACCCCTGGAGGTGTTTCAGGTGGAAAATTATGGACGTAGACCGGGTTTTGGGCATAAGCAACCTTCACCCAAAAGGCCTGAATAAATAAAACGAATACAAGAATTGTAGTTTGTAGAAATCTTTTTTGCATATTTTGACACCTCAACTGCGAAAATAAAAAATTTTCCTAAGATAAAGTACCTTTCAAAGATATTATTTTGGCAGTTTTTCTTTTTAACCTTTACTATTAAACCATAATTGCCCCGATTTAATTTCCAAATCGATGGGATAATTTTGGATATACAGGCTTCCGGTACCAAGTCCCTGGGGCATTTTCAGTTTTTTATTTGCAACCCATTGAGCAATTGCGTTCAGACCGAGATTAGATTCAAGGGCAGAAGTGGCCCACCAGCCAATTTTTTTTTCTTCGGCATGGTTGACCCATGTATCCGAAGCTGAAAATCCCCCTACTAATGAGGGCTTTAAAATTAAATAGGCAGGTTGAATAGCGTCAAATAGTTCTGAAGCCTTCCTAACATCAATTCCAATCAATTCTTCATCAAGGGCTATTGGGATGGGGCTTTGTCTGCATATTTCAGTCATTGCATCCCATTGCCCTGGTTTAATGGGTTGCTCTAATGAATGAATATTGAATCCTGACAAAATTTCAATTTTATGGAGGGCCTCTTTTAGGGAAAATGCCCCATTGGCATCGAGTCTTATTTCAATTTCATTACTGAGTTCGTTTCTTACACGTTTTAACAATTCAATTTCACGTTCAAAATCGAGGGCGCCGATCTTAAATTTCAGGCATTTAAATCCGGATTCATATTTGGTTTTTGCCTGGTGAAACATATCATCAACCGATGCCATCCAAACCAGTCCGTTTATATCAATTCCTTTTTCTCTTCTTGAAAAATAGTTATCAAAAAGGATGTCTTTTCGCCCGGTATTGAGATTGAAATATGCAGATTCAAGGGCAAAATTTATAGCCGGGAATCGGCTTGAAAACAAGCTGTTTAAATCAAAATTAACTGATGCATTTATTTGGTTACAAACTTCTTGTAATTTTTGTTCTATTTCATTTTCCGGGTCAATACTCAGCCCGGATATAATGCTGCATTCTCCAAGTCCCTCTGTTTTTTTTTCGTTATCCCTAATGGAAATAATCCATGTCGGTTTTGAATTTAAAAATCCTCTTGATGTACCTGCCGGTTTTTTGAAATGCAGTGGAAAAGGTTGAAAAGATGCGGAATATCTGTTCAAGTTTTTAAGATCAGATTATTAAACCAATACCATAGCAAATGGTGAAAACCATGATGGAAATAGCCAGCCTTTTGAGAAAAGGGTTCAATGCTTCAGGGGTATTGCTTTTATTGACCTCAATTCCATTGATAATGAATAAGACAGCCGGAATTAAGAAAAGGAGTCGCCAAAATTGAAGTGTTACTCCCATCATGTAAATTGCAAATAATACAATGGGAAGAGTAAGCAATATCCAATGATATATTTTTGCGTTTTTAAGGCCTAGTTTAATGGGGATGGTCACTTTATTTGCCTTGATATCAGCTTCTATATCTCTCATGTTGTTGACATTAAGCACGGCGGTGCACAACAAACCCATTGCTATCGAAGGTAACAAAAGAATAAACGGAGCCTGGCCCGATTGAACATAGAAAGAACCAAAAACTGCCACCAAGCCAAAGAATATAAAAACGCTTAAATCGCCTAAACCCCTGTACCCATAAGGTTTGCGTGATGCTGTATAGGCCACGGCTGCCCCTATTGAAAACAGGCCTAATACAAAAAGTACCATAGCGCCTTTATAACCAATGCCGGCAATGCTCAGAATCAATAATATAACACCTGATACCAAAGATAAAAGCATAAAAATGACAATACCGGTTTTTATCTGGTTCATGGTTATCATCCCGGATTGCACCATCCTTTTCGGTCCTAAACGGTCTTCGTTATCTGCACCATGTTTTGAATCTCCAAAATCATTGGCCAGGTTAGATAATATCTGTAAAAACAAGGCTGTGAGAAAGGTAAATATGGCTATAACAGCATGAAAAGTGCCATTTGCATAGGCCAGGAAATTTCCTAAACCAATACATGCAAAGGCCAGTGGCAGGGTATGTAACCTGAATGCTTTTAGCCAGACTGCGGTTCGTGAAATATTGGCCTTTTCTGAAGTCATTTTGCCCTCAAATTAAGGGAATTTAGGGAATTTGCTAAAATCAGGGTCCCTTTTTTCAATAAAGGCGTTTTTCCCTTCTTTTGCCTCATCGCTCATATAATATAACAATGTTGCATTGCCTGCCAGTTCCTGTATGCCCGCCTGCCCATCAAGTTCTGCATTAAATGACGATTTCAACATTCTTATAGCCAATGGACTGTTTTTTTGTATCTTTTTACACCAGGCAATGGTCGTTTCTTCCAAAATTTCCAGAGGAACGACTTTGTTTACCAGTCCCATTTGCAATGCCTCTTCAGCATTATACTGATCACATAAAAACCATATTTCCCGCGCTTTTTTCTGGCCCACAATTCTTGCCAGGTACGAAGCTCCAAAGCCCCCATCGAATGAACCAACTTTGGGTCCTGTTTGGCCAAAACGAGCATTTTCCGCGGCTATGGTAATATCACAAATTACATGAAGTACATGTCCGCCACCTATGGCCCAACCAGCTACCATTGCAATTACGGCCTTGGGGATGGATCGTATTTGTTTCTGAAGATCAAGTACATTCAATCGGGGAACGGCATCACTCCCTACATAACCACCATGGCCACGTACCGATTGATCCCCCCCGCTGCAAAACGCTTTGCCTCCTTCCCCGGTCAATATTATGACTTCTATATCAGCCCTATCGCGACAAATATTCATCGCGTCAATCATTTCAGTGACTGTTAACGGAGTGAATGCATTGTGTTTATCCGGGCGATTGATTGAAATTTTAGCAATGCCTTCGCTTAACGTGAAGAGGATTTCGTTGTATGGTTTTATTGTAGTCCAGGTAGTCATTGAAAGATTAAAAAATTAAAAGATTAAAAAATTAGGGAACATTGATCTATTGGTACATTTAATCAGTCTTGTTCTTTTGTTCATCCCATTTTGAAAGATAAATGATAAATCCTTTTAGTTGTTTCGAAATATTAATAAGATCGTTGTAAAGTATATTGTAATCCTCTGTGTTTATATATTTTTGTGATAAAGCAATGAAAAGTTGACTTCTGACTTCCCCCGCTGAGCCTTTTGAATAGTAAAGAAATCTTCTAAAATCCTTATTATTATTCCGTTCAAATCCTTCAGCTATATTAGAACTAATTGATATTGTTGCTCTTTTAATTTGATCAGATAAAGCGTAGTCAGTTTTTAATTTCGAATTTGTTATTACTATATAAACCTTTTCAGTAATTGAGATACTTAATTTCCAGATTTCCAAATCTTCAAATGCTTTCGCTGACACTCCAGAAATTTTTTAATTTTTTAATTTTTTAATCTTTTAATCTTTTAATCTTTTAATTCTTCACATACATCACACTCTTAACTGCCTCTATCGTCTCCTTCACACTCGGTAAATAAGCCTCAACTAATGTTGGCGCATAAGCCATGGACACGTCTTTGGCATTTACCCGTTTTATAGGGGCATCCAGGTAATCAAATGCATTTTTTTGTACCTGGTAGGTGATTTCTGAAGAAATAGACCCAAATGGCCATGATTCTTCAACTATAACGAGCCGGTTGGTTCTTTTTACGGATTCTACAATGGCAGGAAAATCAAGGGGGCGGATGGTCCTAAGATCAATGACTTCAGCAGAAATGCCTTCTTTTTGAAGTTCCTCCGCAGCTTGTAAGGCTACCTTCATCATTTTATTGAATGAAACAATAGTAACATCATTGCCATGTCTTTTAATATCAGCTTTCCCAATCGGGATATAATATTCGCCTTCGGGTACATCGCCCTTATCGCCATACATTACTTCTGATTCCATAAAAACAACGGGATCATTGTCAATAATGGCTGATTTTAGCAATCCTTTGGCATCATATGGGTTAGAAGGAGAAATTACTTTTAATCCGGGAACATTTGCATACCAGTTCTCAAACATTTGGGAGTGCTGGGCACCAAGTTGGCCCGCTGAGCCACTTGGCCCTCTGAAAACAATCGGGCAATTGAACTGACCGCCAGACATCGCTAGCATTTTTGCTGCGGAATTAACCACCTGGTCAATAGCGAGCAATGCAAAGTTCCAGGTCATAAATTCTACAATTGGCCTCAATCCGTTCATAGCTGCCCCAACCCCGATCCCTGCAAAGCCAAGTTCCGCAATAGGCGTATCAATTACTCTTTTGGAGCCAAATTCATCCAGTAAACCCTGGCTCACTTTGTAGGCGCCATTGTATTCTGCCACTTCTTCGCCCATGATAAAGATGTTTTCATCTTTTTTCATTTCTTCATAAATCGCTTCCCGAAGCGCTTCCCTGAAATGTATGATTCTTTCTGCCATAACTAACTTTTATTCCGGTTTCAGTTTAAAGGAGCAAAGGTAGGAAAAAAGTCTTGAGTCTTGAGATTGGTTAGTAAGACGTCAAATCTATCGAATCAGTTATTGAGAAAATATAAAAAAGATAATTTCTCTTTATAGGTCAAATGGGTTAATAAGATTAAGACCACTAATGTTTTTGAAATCACTAATGTTCCTGGTTATTAAAGTGAAATTATTTAAAATTGCCGTAGATGCAATAATTGCGTCAGGAGTTTTTATCTTGATTTTAGCACGAAGTTCAATTGCTTTTTCAATGACTTCATTTTCAAGCATAAATATTGAGGAGTGATCAATGAAATTTCTAAATAAAGAATTTTTGGATTCATCATTAAATCCCCATCCCATAACTTCGATTTTTGTGATTGCCGAAATTTGACTTTCAATTGACAAAATGTCGTTTAGAAAATTTTTGCCTTTTTCAGTCAATACACCTTCGAGATAATATATAACTATATTTGAATCAATTAAGTATCTAGTCCCACTCACTTCGCATTTGCTTTATTTTTTCATCAATTGATTCAATAGTCATCCCTGAATTAAGTTTGCCATATAGCTCTGAGAAGTCAAATTGTTTCGTTTCATTAATAACATCCTGGGTATTTTGCGCAGGTAAGATTATTACTTCCAGCTGTTTGTTCCTGAAGGATTCAGGCAACAAAACCTGCAAGATAATTTCTTTGGCCGTAACTATTCTCCGAATGGCATCCATAATGTAGATATTTTAGCAAAAATACAAAATAAAAATGCTTCCTGTTCCTAATTCGGATTGTGAACTATCTCCCTACCATTTTTTCCTACCTTTGCCCCATGGATATTAAAGAGCCTATTCGTGTAAAAGATGCTGCCAAGTTGCTTGGACTACCATTTAAAGGCAATGGCGATTTATGGATCACCGGAATCAATGAGATTCACAAGGTGAGAAAGGGAGACCTTACTTTTGTGGATGTGCCCAAATACTACAAAAAGGCACTTAGTTCCGATGCAAATTTTATCATTATCAACCAGGATACGGAGTTCCCGGAAGGCAAGGCCATATTGATCAGTGAAGATCCTTTTCATGATTATAATCGATTTGTAACCCATTTTATGGCAGAAGAAAAGCCACAGCATATTGCATTTTCAAAAGGGGAGAATGTAACTATTGGGAATGATGTGCAAATCTATCCAGGTGTGGTTTTGGGAAGGGATATTACCATTGGTAATGGTGCAGTTCTTTATCCCAATGTGGTTGTTTATGACAATACTATCATTGGTGAAGATGTTATTATTCATGCAAATACCGTCATCGGGGGACATGCTTATTATTACAAAAACAGGAAATCGCATTACGAAAAACTAATATCCTGCGGTCGCGTAATTCTTGAAAAAGGGGTTGAGATTGGTGCTTCCTGTACCATAGATAAAGGCGTCTCTGGCGACACGATTATTGGAGAACACACCAAGCTTGATAACCAGGTTCATGTCGGTCATGGGGTTGTTATTGGCAAACGTTGCCTGATCGGTGCACAGGTAGGTATCGGCGGCAAAACAATAATAGAAGATGACGTCATCCTTTGGGGCCAGACTGGTATCACGAAAGATGTTGTAATTGGTAAAGGTGCAGTTGTTTCTGCCCAAAGTGGTGTAAGCAAGTCATTAGAAGGTGGCAAAGCCTATTTCGGTACTCCAGCCCAGGAAATTCGTAAAGCACAGAAAGAAATGGCATGGGTGCGGATGAAGTCTAATGAGGAGAAGTAAATGTGATAATGTGAAAATTTGATAATGTGATAATTTTGCTGACCACGTCAAACGATCAACGTCAAACGATCAACGTCAAACGATCAACGTCAAACGATCAACGTCAAACGATCAACGTCAAACGATCAACGTCAAACGATCAACGTTCTCACCATCAACTAACAACCATCAACCATCAACTCTTTACAACGGTATATTCCCGTGCTTTTTCCTCGGCATATTATCCACTTTATTCTCAAGCATTTTAAATCCGGCCAGTAGTTTCTGGCGGGTTTCGTGAGGCTTGATCACTTCATCAATATAGCCGCGTTCTGCTGCTTTATATGGGTTGGCAAACATCTCCGTATATTCATTCACCTTTTCCTGAAGCTTGGCTTCCGGGTCTTTGGCAGAGGTGATTTCACGTTTAAAAATTATTTCAGCAGCGCCTTTCGCGCCCATTACGGCTATCTCTGCCATTGGCCAGGCAAAGTTGAGATCAGACCCAATATGTTTTGAATTCATTACATCATAAGCGCCACCATAAGCTTTCCGGGTGATAACACTTATTCTGGGAACAGTTGCTTCTGAGAAAGCATATAATAGTTTCGCGCCATTCTTAATAATGCCATGCCATTCCTGGTCAGTGCCCGGCAAAAAGCCAGGTACATCTACAAAAACAAGCAATGGAATATTGAAACAATCGCAAAAACGCACAAATCGAGCGCCTTTATTTGAGGAATTATTGTCTAGTACACCGGCTAAATAAGCAGGCTGATTGGCCACAATACCAATGCTTCTGCCACCAAGCCTGGCAAACCCAACTACGATGTTTTCAGCATAGTCTTTATGCACCTCGAGGAAACTGTCTTTGTCTATGGTTCCATTTATTACTTCACGTATATCATAAGGCTGGTTCGGATTGGCCGGGATAATATTGTCAAGTTCTGTCCTGGTCTCATCTGGCTCTGTTGAATAGGGCAGGGTAGGGGCCTGCTCCTCACAGTTCTGCGGCATATAGCTCAATAATTTCTTGATATGCTGGATGCAGTCAATTTCATTCTGGCAGGAGAAATGGGTAACTCCTGATTTGGTGGCATGCGCGGAAGCTCCGCCCAGGTCTTCTGAACTTACTTCCTCATGGGTTACGGTTTTTACCACATTGGGGCCGGTAACAAACATATAAGATCTATTCTGCACCATCAAAATAAAATCAGTAATGGCGGGGCTATAAACCGCACCACCTGCACATGGCCCCATAATGGCTGAAATTTGAGGTATAACACCGGAAGCCCTTGTATTCCTGTAAAAAATATCAGCATAGCCACCCAAAGAAACCACACCCTCCTGGATACGTGCGCCACCAGAATCGTTCAGGCCGATAACCGGAGCGCCATTCTTCATGGCATGGTCCATGATCTTTACAATCTTTTCAGCATGAGTTTCAGAAAGGGATCCGCCGAATACGGTAAAATCCTGGGAGAAAATATAAACCAACCTGCCATTCACGGTACCATAGCCAGTAACAACACCATCTCCCGGAAATTTTTGTTCATCCATCCCGAAATCAGTGCTTCGATGGCTGACAAAAGCGCCTATTTCATTAAAGGATCCTTCATCTACCAGGAAATGAATACGTTCGCGGGCGGTAAGTTTGCCGCCTTTATGTTGTTTGGCAATACGGTCTTCACCGCCGCCCAAAAGGGCTTCTTTGCGAAGTTTGTCTAATTTTTCTGTTGCGTTCATATTATTCTTTTATCAGGGCATAGAGCCTGCAATCTATATATTTATCGCCTTTTTTGAAGTGTTTTTTCGAAATCCCTTCCAGTTCAAAGCCGTTTTGTTCCAATACATGGCTTGAAGCAAGATTGTCCACAAAAGTAAGGGCTGTTATTTTTAAAAAGTCAAAATTGTCAAACAGCATTTTACAAAAAAACCCGACGGTTCGGGTCATAATTCCTTTTCCTCTAAAGTCCTTTGACAGGCTGTATCCAATTTCGGTGCAATGCTTTTGAAATTCATTTTGCATGGGCATAAAGCCAATACAGCCAATAATTTTTCCATCATATCTTATCGCAAATGTGTCAACCACCGGGTCGTTTAACTGTTTTTGGATATGGGCATCAACAAATATTTCAGCATCCTTCAAAGTGTATGGATATGGCGGCCTGAGTGTATTATTATAAATGGTGATATCATTCATAAACTCCGCAAGCGGCTGGATATCATTTGGATTAAAATAACCCAGGCCCAGGTGTTCATCAATTTTCAGATTCATACAGCCCGGCCAGTTCTTCGGTCATTTCTATATTATGATATACATTTTGCACATCTTCATCTTCTTCAATGGTTTCAATCAGCTTCATGGCTTTTTGAAAATCATCCGCATCTATTTTTTTGAATATTTTGGGGATGCGTTGCAGGCCGGCAGTTTCCGGTTCTATATTCAGTTCTTTCAATTTTTTATACACCGCCCCGAAATCTTCCCTTGCCGTCGTAACTTCGACTTCACCATCCTCTATATCCACATCTTCGGCACCGGCATCTATCAGGTCAAGGGTCAGCTCATCAGCATCCATGCCCGCAGGTTTGTTAAATACGATGATTCCTTTTTGGGAGAAAATAAACTCAAAAGTGCCATTGGTAGCCAGGCTACCACCCATCTTACTAAAGTATTTGCGGATATTGGCTACTGTCCGGTTCAGGTTATCGGTTGATGTTTCTATAAATATAGCTACTTTGCCCGGACCATATCCTTCAAAGGTTACATCCTGGAAACTGGCTGTATCTTTATCTCCCCCTTTTTTAATGGCACGTTCAATATTATCCTTGGGCATATTTGCACTTTTGGCGGTTTGGATCGCCATATATAGCCGTGAATTGCCACCCGGGTCCGTACCACCCAGCTTGGCTGCCACAGTAATTTCTTTGATCAGTTTGGTGAAGATCATTGAGCGCTTGTTGTCGTTGGCGCCCTTTTTTCGCTTTATTTTACTCCATTTACTATGCCCTGACATGTATAAATTATCAATTATGAATCACAAATAAATTGCAAAAATAGGGAAAAGTCTCCCGCTGACAACGCTGATATTGGCTGAATGCTAAGAATAATTGAATCATTGAAATTTGAGCAGTGGACGGACGAACTGCAGGAAAATGAGGAACGGTATGAGGACTAATTTATTGCTTTACTATTTCCTTACTCATATGTTGCCCTTCATTTTCAATGTTCAATAAATAAACCCCAGGCTTCAAAATATATTCATTTGAGTTAATGGTATAACTGTGAGGGCCTTCATTTTGCAACTCATTGGCAATGGTAAATAATGTTCTGCCACTAATATCGGAAATGCTAATTTTAATTTGTGTTTGATTTTTGAGAGTATAGCTAAAGCTAAAATTTTCTCTAAATGGATTGGGTGACAACTTCAGGTTTAAATTGCTTTCCTGAGATGAATTATTAATACCCGTTGCAGTCACATCAATGTCCTCCGTATTCGTATTGATACAAGTATTCTTATTGGTTGTTTTTAGGATTACGGTGTAGGTGTTTTTAACGCCAAAAGTATGATTCAAATTTCTGCCAGTGTCAGTGGTTTTGTCGCCAAAGTCCCATTCATATTTTAATAAAGCCTGGTCTGTTGCAAAAAAGCTATAAACAAGGTTGCCCAGAGATTTGGCTGTAAAACCTGCGTTTGGAAGTGGAAAAATGGTAATTGGTTTATAAGACGAATCTACGCATCCCGATTTGGATTGCACTTTTATGACAACTTTGTACACGCCGGCGCTGGCATAAGTATGAGATGGTTTTGATTGCGTAGATGTGCCGTTGTCGCCGAAATTCCATTGGAGGGATTTAATTGAATCGGTTTTGTAAAAAACGGAAGAATCTGAAAAAACTGAAGCCAGGCCCAGGCAATTGTTAACAATGGACGACATTTTAGCTGTAGGCCCCTGGGATATTTGAACTGTTTTATTTACACTGTCTCTGCAGCCGCTGTCTCCTTTGGTTATCAACCATATAGTATAACTTCCTTGCTTTTGATACGATTTTACAGGGGCCATAAAAGTAGAAGTTGTTCCATCACCAAACTTCCATAAATAGGTTACACTTTGCCCATTTGGAGGTGTTGATGTATTTATAAGACCAATATTCATATCGCTGCAGGTATTGGTTAAGCTAAATGCAGATTTCGGATAAGGCAATGAACTGGTCGTAATAGTATCAATTACATTCTTTGCACATCCTGCGTCACTGGTAACCAGCAGGTCAATAATATGTTGCCCCGCACTGGTAAACTGGTAACTTGTTGATTTGTTTTGCGATGAAGGGCCCTGGTTATCAAATTGCCAGCTATATTTAAATTTTGATGATGTATCTCCAGATACTGTGAGGCTGTAAGTACCACAGGTAATATTTTTAGTAGAAAATGAAATATTTGGGAAACTGTCTTTTAAAAGGTAAATGCTAAATACCTGTTGAATTTTTCCGGGTACCGGGCTTGCATTATCGGTGGCTGTCACCACAAAATTATATGGAGCCACCCGCCAGTCTTTAGAAGTTGGTGACCAGGTAAGTGTACCCATTTGCCATTTCCCTGATTTGCTGACCGTAAATGAAGCATTTGGGATACCATTATCCCAAACTATTTTTACAGAGTCGGTCGTATCAAGGTCAAAGGCCGGTATTTTAAAATTTATTTTTTGGTTTGCACAAATAAAAGCTGTGTAAGATTTCCCGCCATCAAATCCTGCAATAATTGGTGTATGATTTGTAGGGCAATCCATTATGATATAAGTGGTTTGCCGGGTCACGGAACCAATATTTTTGTATTGGCCAAATTGGTTCTTCCGCCACTGGGTAACTTTGATACAAACCAGGGTAAGTTCAGTCTTTAAGGGCTTAAAATTGATTTCCCCAGTGACATGATCTAAATGAAAACCGTTGCAAGACGGCACTTCAAAAGAATCATTTTGATTTCCACTAAAATAAACCGGTGCATTTTTTGAATAAGGGGCAATATAAGAAATAGGCATTCCTGGCCCGTTTAGTGGGTCGGTAAGGGAATAGGACAGGGAGTCGCCAGAATTTGCTATAGCATTCTGCGACAAACTGGTACATGCGCCCTGGCAGGTAATTAAAAGCGGATCAGAGTTAAATACCGGCGAGTTGTGAAAACCCGCATCGCATATATCCAGGTTAGATTCATTATAGTAATAATCGCCTGCGGCGCCCGTAGTAATTGCGGCACTTAGGCAACATTCTGTTACACTGATTACATAATTACATATAGTGGGATCAGCCTTGAATTTTCCCGTAAAAATTACCTTTTGAATGCCATAAGGAAATGTTGATGAAATGTTAGAACATCGGGTCGGTGTACTTGAGGATACTGGCGTAATATCTTTAACAATAAGCAGGTGCGTAGATATGGTATAAGATGCCAAAGTGCCTGGTGTGATAGTAATGACATTTGTACCAATTCCCACACCGTTGCATTCACGATAATATTCAACAGTAACCAGGAATGAATCATTACCCAGGTACTGATAGGTTATATCACCTCCGGAAGCATGATTTGCCAACGACGAATATGCGCTTGATACTAAAATGCCTAAGAATAGAAGAAGTTTAAATAAATGATTTCTCATGGTTGGGGATTTAGTATTAGCCAAATATACAAATTTTTTAGATCATTGCCAAATACCTGACAACTTTCAGACGAGTCTATTAAGGATTAGGTTGCCTGCCAATTTTTTAGAGCCTTACAAATGCCCCCGTTACCAACGCAATACAATAGTAAACCGTGAAAACAAGCGAAAGCACCAGCCCTGACCAGGCTAAGAAATAGCCCCATTTAATTTTAAAAGCAGATATTCCCTTTCCTCCTTTTTTGGTTTTATGGATGGGAATAAGTTTCTGCAAAGCAAAAAAAGCTGCCACCAACCCGGGCAGCCCAAAAAACCAGCAAAACAAAACTGAGATAAGGGCCAGCGCAAATGGCATATTGAGCCCGTGCATTCGGGATGATTTGCCGGAAGGCCTGGGTTTCAGTTTCTTAAAGTTTACACCGGGCATGTACTAATTCTAATTTGCCGCAAGTTATTATAAAGGTTTATAAATTGGATTTGAGCTTAATTCAAATTTCGAAACTCAAAACTCAGAAATCTGCCCTTCAACCCTTAATTTTGCAGCACAATAAAGTACAAATAAAATGAGTGAGGAACTGAATAAACAATTAGATGCAGCAAAAGACCACATGGAAAAGGCGCTGCTGCATCTTGATGATGAGTTGCACAAGGTGAGGGCAGGTAAAGCTGCACCCCAAATGCTGGATAGTGTTTTTGTGGATTATTATGGCACAAGCACGCCTATAGCACAGGTGGCCGCCATTAATACACCTGATGCCCGTACACTAGTCATTCAACCCTGGGAAAAAAGCATGCTGGGGCCCATTGAAAAAGGAATAACCTATGCCAATCTCGGTTTCAAACCGACAAATGATGGAACTGTTGTTCGTATAAATGTGCCTCCACTTACCGAAGAGCGTCGCAAGAACCTGGTAAAGCAAGCCAAAGATGTGACAGAACATGGTAAAATTACCATCCGTACCATAAGGAAAGAAACCAACGAGGCCATAAAAGCCATGATGAAAAGCGGCCTGCCGGAAGATGACGGCAAGCGTGCCGAAGAAAAAGTTCAGGTAATTACCGATACCTATATTTCCAAAATGGATGAAGTATTAAAGCATAAGGAAAAAGAGATTTTAACGGTATAGGCGAAAGGCATTAGGCGTTAGTCATTAGGCGATAGAAGGTTATCCATTATTATTTGCCGGGTTTATTGGAAAGGGATTTTATGAGTCCATAAATGATTTTAGATATTTCGATAGATCTTTCTTGAAGGGAATCCCTTCTCTCAATGGTAATATATTTTAATCTTTCAGCTAGATAAAGCATTGACCTTACTTCGCTACAGGAGGCAAATGAAATATAAAGAAAACGACTAAAATCGGCATCGCTACTTCTTTCGAAACCTTCTGCTATATTATTTGATATAGAAACAGTAGCTCTTGTTATTTGATCTTTAAAACTGAAGTCTTTTAAATTTCCAAATAATTCGTAAATCTCCACAGCTAAATCCTGTGCTTTTTGCCATGCAATTATGTCTTCAAATTTTTGAATTGCCATTTATTTTTTTTATTTAGTTAGAATGCAAATTACTTAAATGTTTTTCGGATTTTCTCTTTTTAAGATTTACTATTGACTTTTGGCTTGTTGCAATTGCAAATTGCTATAACAATCCCTTGATGTACTTGTATCTACAAAGCCTAATGACTGATGCCTATCGCCTATGGCCTATCTCCGTTGTTCATATGTGTATAACTTCCCTTTTTGGGGTTTGATAAAAAGGTTTAGTTTTGAATCCAATAAGAAAGACCAAAAATCGTGGCAGAAATCGCTAAACTCAGCTCTATTGCATCCCAGGTCCGCAGGGATATTGTAAGAATGGTACATGCCGTACAATCAGGTCATCCGGGCGGTTCGCTGGGTTGTGCTGATTTTATGACGGCCCTGTATTTTGAAATACTAAAACATAATCCCAGCCCGTTTAGCATGGATGCAATCGGGGAGGACATTTTTATTTTGAGTAACGGGCATATATCACCTGTTTTCTATAGTGTACTTGCCAGGTCAGGCTATTTCCCTGTAGCCGAGTTAGCCACATTTCGCAAATTGAATACCCGATTGCAAGGCCACCCCACTACCCACGAAGGTTTGCCGGGTGTGCGTATTGCAACTGGATCTTTGGGGCAGGGGATGAGCGTAGCCATTGGTGCGGCGCTGGCTAAGAAAATGAACAATGACCCCAGCCTGGTTTTTTCATTGCATGGCGACGGTGAACTACAAGAAGGCCAGAACTGGGAAGCCATGATGTTTGCGCCATATAATAAGGTTGATAATTTGATCATTACAATAGACCATAACGAGCAACAGATTGACGGCCGTACACATGATGTACTTTCGCTTGGAGACCTTGGCGCCAAACTGGAAGCTTTTGGCTGGAAGGTATTGCATATGGATGGAAATGATATGGCAAATGTAGTTGAAACCCTGAATGAAGCTAAAAAAAATGCACATAAACATACCAGCCAGGCAATTTTAATGAAAACTATAATGGGTAAGGGCGTGGATTTTATGGAAGACGACCACCGCTGGCATGGTGTGGCTCCGAATGACGATCAACTTAAAAGCGCATTGGCTCAACTGGAAGAAACCTTAGGCGACTATTAATATGCAGAAAAAAACAGGAAGGATTTTACCCGGAGCAGGTATTTTAGTATTGGCCTTCCTATTATTAATTGGTTCATCCCAAAATTCAAAAGCCCAGGTTTCAGGTAAAAAGACCAGGTTCCTTTTTATGCTCGATTGTTCGGGCAGTATGTGGGGAGAGATCAATAAAGGAGGCCGGCAAAAAATTGTTGTTGCCAAAAGTATCCTGACCCAATTATTAGATAGTTTGCAGAATTTGCCAAATGTGGAATTGGCATTGCGTGTATATGGTACGGCCCCAAAAAATAAACAGGATTGTAAAGATACCCACCTTGAAGTTGGATTTTATGATAACAATGCCGGTGAAATAAAGGACAAAGTGGCCCGGCTTCAACCCAGCGGTACAACCCCAATCGCCTATTCTTTAACCCAGGCGGCAGATGATTTCCCGCTTACCCAGGGAAGAAATATTGTAATCCTTCTTACAGATGGTATTGAAGAATGCAAAGGAGACCCATGTGCCGTTTCTAAAGCTTTGCAGGCGCGTGGTATCATACTCAGGCCATTTATTATTGGGCTGGGTATGAACGAAGATTACAGCAAGTATTTTTCTTGTGTTGGTAAATATTTTAATGCGGCGAATGAGAATGACCTGCAAAGTATTCTTGCAACAGTAGTAACCCAGGCACTGAACAATACTACCCTTCAGGTCAATCTCAATGATATAAATGGAAAGCCGACTGAGACGAATGTTAACATGACCTTCTATGATGCTAAAAATAAGAACATCATAAATAATTATTACCATACTCTGAACGAAGAAGGCCGACCTGATACCATTCGTATTGATCCGTTAATAAAATATAATATCCAGGTACACACCACACCGCCATTATTCAAAAACAATATTGACATCAAATCAGCCCAGCATAATATTGTGAATTTTGATGCACCGCAGGGGGATCTCGAACTCGATGTGGCAGGAACGGATTATTATAACCTTAAATGCCTTGTCAAGAAAAATGGGCAATCGGAAATTATACATGTGCAGGATTTTAATACTACTCACAGGTATATTGTAGGCAACTACGATCTCGAGATTCTTACCCTACCCAGGATCCAGATTAATAAGGTGGCAGTAGAACAAAGCAAAACAGCCAAAATAGAGGTTCCCCAAGCAGGGAAATTAGAAATTACCTATTCACGGGATGTAATAGGAAGTCTCTATATTATGAGGAATAATAAGCAGGAATGGGTGGTAGAAATAAATGGATATAGCGGTGCAAGAAAAGAGCTATTTACATTGCAACCAGGCAGCTATAAGGTGGTTTACCGGCCAAAAGATTCTCACAATACCATTGAAACAAAAATGGCTGATTTTAAAATACAATCTGGGGCATTTACAAATATTACTTTAGAATAAAATATTATGTTTGATTACTTTACCGTGCAAAACAACAAAGCCACCCGCGATGGGTTTGGCGATGGTCTCTATGAACTTGGAATGCTGAACAAAAATGTTGTTGGCCTGAGTGCAGATCTGAGTGAATCCTTAAAAATGAATAAATTCAGGAAAGAATTCCCGGAACGTTTTGTACAGGTAGGTATTGCGGAAGCCAATATGATGGGTATTGCGGCTGGCCTTACCATAGGAGGCAAAATACCTTTTACTGGTACTTTTGCCAATTTTTCTACCGGCAGGGTGTATGACCAGATCAGGCAATCCATTGCTTATTCGGGCAAGAATGTAAAAATATGCGCGTCACATGCCGGGCTTACGCTTGGCGAGGATGGCGCTACCCACCAGATACTGGAAGATATGGGCATGATGAAAATGTTGCCTGGCATGGTGGTTATCAATCCTTGTGATTATAACCAGACAAAAGCAGCTACTATGGCTATTGCAGATTATAAAGGGCCGGTTTACCTCAGGTTCGGCAGGCCATCAGTGCCTAATTTTACCCCGGCTGACCAGGTTTTTGAAATCGGGAAGGCTATTACCATGAATGAAGGAACAGATGTCACCATTTTTTGTACCGGTCACCTGGTGTGGAAATCGCTTGAAGCAGCCAAACAGCTTGAAGAAAAAGGGATCAGCGCAGAGGTCATAAATATCCATACCATTAAACCTCTTGACAGGGATGCAGTCTTAACATCAGTACGCAAAACGAAATGTGCAGTTACTGCTGAAGAACACCAGATGAACGGTGGGCTGGGGGACAGTATCTCTCAACTGCTAAGTAGGGTAATGCCTTCACCTGTTGAAATGGTGGCTGTAAATGATAGTTTTGGAGAAAGCGGCAAACCTGATGAACTGATGGTAAAATACGGACTTGGAACCATTGATGTAGTGAATGCCGTTTCTCGTGTACTGGCTCGTAAAATATGATGACTGTAAAAATGCACGGGAACATTGTCGCTCAGCGATGAAGAAATATTAGCACGGTTCAAGGAAAAAGACGGCCAGAATTATGCATTTAACTTGTTGGTGCGAAAGTATCAGCAAAAACTGTACTGGGTTATCAGGCGCCTTGTTATAGATCATGATGATTCAAATGATCTTATCCAGAATGTTTGGGTTAAAGTGTGGCAAAATCTGGATTCTTTCAAAGCTGAATCACAACTATATACCTGGCTATACAGGATTAGCGCCAATGAAGCGTTGACTTTTTTAAACAAGAAGAAAAAACGTTTTTTGCTGAAGCTGGATGATGTAGAATCTGAATTGTCTCAAAAAGTGGAACACGACCCTGGAATGACAGGGGATGAAATGGTGATGAAACTGCAAAAGGCAATCATATCACTGCCCGAAAAACAAAGACTGGTTTTTCAGATGCGGTATTATGATGAAATGCCTTATGAACAGATGTCACAGGTACTAAAGACCTCTGTGGGTGCTTTAAAGGCGTCTTATCATCATGCTGCTAAGAAAATTGAAGTATATTTGACAGGGCCGGATTAAACTTTTTTTAGAGATTTGAGTCTATATTATGAATAAGGGGATATATTTGATAATTGGAAATATTTAAAGAGATGGAAGAGTTTGATGAATTCAGGAATGAGCTTGAGGGCATTTCTCCAGTATTAAGCCGTTTGCCGAGGGTAAATTCCTTTAAAGTTGAAGATAACTATTTTGAGGAATTGCCGATGGTGGTTATGGACCGGATACATGCTCGCAAACAACGCAGGGGAATTGACTGGTCATGGCTTTTGCAGCCAAAATGGTCAGTGGCAATGGCGGTATGTATGATAGCTGTGATTTTTGGAAGCTTTTTACTGGTCAGAAATATTAATACTGATAAACCGATGCCGGTTGCCCAGGTACAGCAATTGCTCGCCGAGCCTCTGAGCGATGAAAGTGTGATTGAAAATGTGAGTACGGATGATTTGGTTGAAGCGCTTGCCAATGCTGAATCAACCCCAACGGATGCGCAAAAAAAGAAAGCGGCAGATAAAAAAGAACTGGAGAACTACATCATAGATAATGTAGATGAATCTTCAATAATTGATGCCTTATGAAGAAAAGCCTGATGGCGTTATTAATACTCCTGTTCTGCATTAATTTTAATGGCTTTGGTCAGGATACCAAGGTGCAGCAGCAGGTACAAACCATACGTAAAACCGCATATACAAGGGTTCTGAATTTGACCGACGTAGAAGCCCAGCAGTTTTGGCCCGTATTTGATGAAATGCAAGCCAAAATTAATGAAGTGAAACACAAGGCAAAGGACGAGCGTGTAAATATCGCAAAAAACAACCTTTCTGATGCCCAAATGGAACATGCGATTGATAACCTGCTGACCTATGAGCAGCAGGGCCTTGATATCAAAAAGAAGTATTACCAGAAATTCAAAAAAATACTCCCGATAAGAAAGGTTGCCCTTTTGCCGAGAGCAGAAGCTGAGTTCAAAAGAGACTTACTCAGGATTATTAAAAACAAAGTTGATTCTGAGGAGTAAAAAGTTAGTGATTTGGTGAAATGGTGAGTTTCTGAATAGTTTATATTTCAATACTCAAATCTCATTATCATCAATTAATCCATATATTTCCAGAGATTTGAAAGTAAATTTAATAGCCTTTCAAAAAATCAGCCTATCGCATCGGCATTTTATACCTGAAAGGATGAAATGCCTATATGACCAGAAATTCACCAACTCACTAATTCACAAACTCAAATGCTCACCGAGCGGCAGCTATTTTTATCAAACCTTGCACAGACAAGCCCCATCCCTCTCGGTTTAGAAATTGAAAAAGCTGAAGGTTGCTATTTGTATGATAAGGATGGGAAAAAATACCTTGACCTGATTTCAGGGATAAGTGTCAGTAATATAGGTCACCGGCATCCCAAAGTGGTCCATGCCATAAAAGACCAGGCCGATAAATACCTGCACCTGATGGTATATGGTGAGTATGTTCAATCGCCCCAGGTACAATATGCCAGGCTATTAACCGATCACCTGCCTGAAAGCCTGAATTGTGTTTATTTTACCAATTCTGGTACTGAAGCAACAGAAGGTGCTATGAAACTAGCCAAGCGGGCTACGGGCCGTTCTGAGATTATCGGATGCATCAATTCATATCACGGAAGTACACAGGGTGCCTTAAGTATTGCAGGGGATGAATGGTTTAAAAATGCTTTCAGGCCACTGATTCCGGGGACCCGGCAAATCAGGTATAATAATTTTGAAGATATTAATCTTATTACTGAACAAACCGCTGCCGTTTTCGTAGAACCCATCCAGGGTGAGGCAGGGGCTTTGGTGCCTGATAATGGTTACCTTAATGCTGTTCGCGAACAGTGCCATAGGGTAGGAGCTATATTGGTTTTTGATGAAATTCAAACGGCTTTTGGCAGAACCGGTTCTTTATTCAACTTTCAACAATCGGGAATAATACCGGATATATTATTGCTGGGCAAGGCCCTGGGAGGCGGTATGCCGCTCGGTGCATTTATATCCAGTCATGAATTGATGTCTAACCTTACCAGCAACCCGGTTTTGGGTCATATTACTACCTTTGGCGGGCATCCGGTAAGTTGTGCGGCAGGTAAGGCAGCCTTAGAGGTCTTGTTAGAAGATGAATTGATTAGTCAGCTTGAAGGAAAAGAATCTTTATTCAGGAAGTGCCTAAACCATACAAGCATTAAAGCCCTGCACGGTAAAGGATTACTTTTGGCCATGGAGGTTGACAACTTTGAAGTAGTTCAGAAATTAATTTCAAATGGTATAGCACAAGGAGTGGTCACCGACTGGTTCTTATTCAATAATAAATGCATCAGGATCGCTCCTCCATTAACAATTACCAATGAAGATATTATATGGGCTTGTGAAACTTTAATGGCTGGTTTTAATTAGAGATAATAATAGCTATCCCTCCTGTACCACGTCCTCTTTTACTTTCTTTTTCTTCGCTGACCCATTGGATGGCGTTTTTTCAACAGCTAAAAGACGGAGAAGGGTTGCCATTTTTTCTTTGAGGACCCTCCGGTCAACAATAAAGTCAACAAAACCATGTTCAACCAAAAACTCAGCACTTTGAAAGCCTTTTGGAAGGTCTTTACCAATGGTTTCTTTGATTACCCGTGGGCCGGCAAAACCGATCAGGGCGCCTGGCTCTGCAATATTAAAATCACCCAACATGGCAAAAGAGGCTGTTACACCACCAGTGGTAGGGTCTGTAAGCAGGCTGATAAAAGGGACACCTGCCCGGTCAAGCAAAGCCAGTTTGGCTGAAGTTTTGGCCATTTGCATTAAAGAAAATGCAGCTTCCATCATTCTTGCGCCACCAGACTTTGAAATGATAATCAAGGGGAAACGATGCTCTCTGGCATAGTCTGTAGCTCTGGCAATCTTCTCGCCAACTACAGAGCCCATAGAGCCACCTATAAACGAAAAATCCATACAGGCTACCACGATATCCATGCCCTCGATTTTGCCGGTTGCGGTACGGATGGCATCGTTAAGTCCCGTACTTTTCCATGCTTCTTCCAGCCTGGCTTCGTACGGTTTTTTATCTACAAAATGCAACGGATCTGCAGCCCTGAGGCCTTTATCCAGTTCTGTGTATTTTTTATCGTCAAACAGGATATTGAAATAAGGCTCGCTGCCAATGCGGAAATGGTAATTGAATTCACAATTGCAGACATAGTTATTCTCCTCCAGCTCACGCCTTGTAATTGATTTTTTACAGGCAGGGCACTTTTCCCATACCCCTTCCGGCGCTTCCTTCTTCTCTTCCGTTGTGGTCGAGATCCCTTCTTTTACCCTTTTAAACCAGCTCATATATTTTAGTATTTAGTATTGGGTATTGTGTATTGTGTATTGTGTATTGGGTACTCTGAACTGATTCCTTTTTACAATTTATAGTTATTTTAACTTATTGGTAGCCATACTAATAATGTTTATCAATTGTTGCAAATCTTCAAAGTTAAGATACTCATTACTCAATACCCACTACTCACTACGCTATCGTCACGTCTTTCGACAAATAAACATCCTGTATCGCATTCAATAACGCGATTCCCTCGTTCATTGGTTTCTGAAAAGACTTTCTTCCTGAAATTAATCCGCTGCCACCCGCACGTTTGTTAATGACGGCAGTGGTAACTGCTTCTGCCAGGTCTGATGCGCCTTTTGATTCACCACCTGAGTTGATCAACCCGTTACGACCCATGTAGCAGTTGGCTACCTGGTAGCGGCAAAGGTCAATAGGATGATCCGTTGTTAATTCAGAATATACTTTAGAGGATGTTTTACCGAAGTTAATGGCATTATAACCTCCGTTATTGGTTGCCAGTTTTTGTTTAATGATGTCTGCCTGTATGGTTACGCCCAGGTGGTTTGCCTGACCGGTAAGGTCTGCGGCAGTGGCATAATCCACCCCGTCTTTTTTGAAGCCATTGTTACGCAGGTAGCACCACAATACAGTAGCCATACCCAGTTCATGCGCTCTTTCGAAAGCTTCTGCCACTTCAATGATCTGGCGGCCACTTTCTTCAGAACCAAAATAGATGGTAGCGCCTACAGCTGCTGCGCCAAGGTTCCATGCATCTTCAACCGAACCGAACATGATCTGATCAAATTTATTAGGATAGGTCAGGAATTCGTTATGATTGATCTTTACAATAAAAGGAATTTTATAAGCATATTTGCGGGAAACAGATCCCAATACGCCAAAAGTAGTAGCAACAGCATTGCAACCGCCTTCGATAGCCAGTTTGATGATATTTTCAGGATCGAAATAAGCTGGATTGGGAGCAAAAGAAGCGCCTGCAGAGTGCTCAATGCCCTGGTCAACCGGCAAAATAGACAAATAACCGGTGTTTGCCAGCCTGCCATGGCCATAAAGGGCCTGCAGGTTGCGCAATACCTGAGGATTGCGGTTGGTGTCTTTAAATACACGGTCGATAAAATCAGCACCAGGCAAATGAAGCTGCTCCTTAGATATGGCTTTGGTAGAGTAATTTAAAAGTTTGTCGGCATCTGCGCCAAGCAATTCGCTTATTTTCTGAATATCCATGTTTTAATGGGACTTAGCCCGTTTTTTAAATTAGAGCGCAAAATTAGTAAAAGGTATTGAGTATTGAGTATTGGGTATTGAGAAATTAGTCGTCAGTGGCTGGCGCGAGATGTAGAGACGCATTGCAATGCGTCTTTGATTGTAGCACGCTCTCTACTCTGTTTCTCCGCTCTCATTTTTCTTACGGGTTCAAATTTGATATTTTTATAAGATAATGGCCAAATGATGAAAACCTAAAAAAATATTTTTTTATTTTGAATTAAAATATTAATTATCAAATAATTATGTCAAAAAATACTTAAAATTAACAGGAATTAACAGGAGGCGTAACAGGAAACTCCTCCCAGTATAACATCAAAAAGCAGCTTAAAAACAGGCCTGTTATTTTATGGATCAAATTTTTGTTTTTCATTTATCTTACGGGTTCAAATTTTAAATTTTGATTATTTTTTTGGTAAACCTTACACGCCTAAAATATTTATGAAGCATTCTCAACAAAAATTATGCCATAAAACAATTATAATTGTAAAATTACAAATATAATTGAAATTTAAATTTTTACATATTCTCATTTTTTAGTTAAAATAAACCAAATAGATTGGTTTATATCCTCTTTTAGATAATTTTGCGCCGTGTTTTATAAGCGCTGGATAAGCCGAATTGTTGCCTGCATGTTCATATTCAACTATATCGGATATGTGGCAGGCGTAATTTTTGTGCAGCAGCAATTGAAAAATGATGCTGTACAGAGGTTAACAAGCCAGCTATGCAACGGGCATTATACGAAGTTTTTTATCAATCCGGCTGATATTAACTTATTGGGTCAGGCAGATGAAGGGGAGCTAAATATCAGTGGAAAAATCTATGATATTATAAAGAGAGAACAGACCGGAAGTGGAATTGTTTGCTATTGCCTGAATGATAAGGAAGAAGAAAGTATTTTGCAATGCATTGATGATCATATTGATACACAGAATGGACTGCCGGTGAAAAGCCACCATCCCGGTTTTGAAAAACAATTTTTAAAGGATTTTTTTTATTGCGATAAAGGTAGATTTACTCAAAACCAAATTTTTGAGGCTAAACCGAAGGCGCACTTTCTTGAAAGGCTTACCTCTGCACATTTGCAGAAATACGGCCCTCCGCCCAAATTTTCCTGATCCACGTATTATTTTCTTTTTTCAGTTGTGTGCAGATGAGTGAATGTTCCTGCGCATAGCTTCCGTTTTATTTGTTTAATTTTTAATCATACATCATGAAATACATAAAAATACTAATATTATTTTTTATTTTATTTGCTTCCTCCACTTTGCCAGCCCTGGCACAGTATGTCGTAAAAGGGGTAGTACAGGATCGTGAAACACTTGAACCATTATCAGGCGCTACCATTTCGGTTACAAAATCGAATACTTTTACCCTTAGCGACAGCAAAGGCCAATATGTTTTAAACGCAACAATAAATTTTGATTCTATTGACATTAAGCTAATTGGCTATAAAGCACAAACCATTTATGCGGGAGATAAATCCCAAAACTACACAATAAGCCTGCAATTGGATAATACTGTAAATACCGTGGAAGTAACAGCTTTGAAACCAGGCCAGCCTGTTACTACCCTTACCGGGGCGGAACTGAACAGAAGTTCTGGTTTAAGTTTGCAGGATGCTATAAACAACGTGCCCGGGGTTAATATGCAATCACGTACTCCATGGGGCGGCCAGCATATTATTATTAGGGGTTATTATCCCAGTGCTGATAATGGCCGTACTGACGGTGAAAATTTTAACGGGCTGGGCTACCAGTTATTCATCAATAATATCCCCGTTACAGATGCTATTGGTAATACAGTAATGGATGATATTGATTTTTCTACCCTTGGCAGGGTGGATATTTTTAAAGGGCCAAATCCGCTTTACGGAAGTTATGTTGCCGGTGCCGTAAATCTGTATACTCAAAAACCTGTGCCGAACCAGACAAGTATAAACGAGCAGGTAATTGCCGGAAGCTACGGACTGATCAGGAGCAATACATCATTAGAAGCTTCTGACGGCAAAACCGATATCTGGATCAACTATGGCCACCAGTCATATGGAGGTTTCAGAGACCATGATTCATCAAAAAAGGATTTTGCAACATTTGCAGCTGATTTCCATTCAGGCAGTAAGAATACAGTTTCGACCTATTTTTCATACAATCATTCTGTAGAACAATTACCTGGTGAAATTGACAGCGCAGATTTTTATGCCCGTAAACCAAAAATTGACAGCAACTACGTCCTGAATAATTCTCGTGTGGATATTGCCAGTTTCAGGGCAGGAGTTACTGATAAATACCAGTTTAACAACCATTTTGGCAACCAGACAACTTTGTTTGTTACTGGCTATAATCTTCTCCAGTATTTTGCCCACGGCTTTAATTTAAATAATGATATAAATACGGGTGGCCGTACTGCTTTTACCTATGAAGGAGGTTCAGATGCCCTTGCTATTAGCGGTGTATTGGGCGCTGCTTTCGAAAGGTCCAATCAAAATGCACAGGGCAATTTTATTCCTCCATTTGTTCAGCCGCCATTTCATCAGACTACAGCTCCAAATTCGCCCTCTGATGCGCAAAATACAGCCATGGCTTCCAGTGCTTTTACCCAGTGGACTTTTAGCCTGCCAACCCGCCTCTCGCTTACTGTTGGTGCAAGCATGAATTTTAACCAGTTTACCACGCAAAACCTTCTTTATAAAGGTGCTACAGCATCAACCATATATCTGGACAATCCTGTGCTTACAAGGACATTTACGCCGACCATTAATCCTGATATATGCTTGACCAAGGTATTTAACAATCATGTATCTGTTTATGCAAGTATAAGTGAAGGCTATGCCCCTCCGACTATTAGCCAGATGACCAACACGGCAGGCAAAGTAGATTCTGCCTTAAATCCAGAACGTGCTATGCAATGTGAAATTGGGACAAGGGGCAGTCTTGGGCCGGATAACAGATTTAATTATCAACTGGCACTGTATGACCTGGATATTAACAACAGACTGATACAGGAAACTGCAAATGGTATTTCATCTTATGTGAATGCCGGCGAGCAACGCAATCTTGGCGCAGAATTGTCATTAAGCTATAATATTATTGATAATAAAACCGGATTTATAACATTGCTTCGCCCGTGGATTACCTATGCCTATACAAATGCAGTATATGTAGATTTTAAAAACCATATCAAATCATCTAAGGGCGGTGATACTGTGAATGCTGATTATTCAGGTAAAAAAGTAGCTGCCGTAGCGCCAAATGTCTTTAATATTGGTATTGATGCTGTTACCAAGCCGGGTTTTTACCTGTCATTAACCTATAACTATACAGATAAGGCACCTGTAACGTTTGACAACTACCACTATATGAGTGCTTTTAGCCTATTAAATGCCAAAATTGGTTTTAAAAAGCAACTGGGTAATCATTTTTCTCTTGATGTATTTGCAGGCGCCAATAACCTGCTGGGCAGTACCTACTATAGCTTTATATTTGTAGGCCAGAATATTGCCGAGCTGGGCCAGGGAACCGATTCATACATTAAAGGCGGTGGCGGTGATGGATATATTTTACCGGCTCCGTATGGTGCAACATTTTATGGTGGTGCAGCCCTGAAATATAAATTCTAAAAACAATTTGGGAGGCCCGTATGGTTATATGGGCTTCCCATTTTAATATTATCCTTATGAAAATAATTAAATTACTACTATTGGCTGCCACAGTTCTTATAACCGGGGCATGTAGCAGAACTGCTAAAAAAGACACCAGGGCATTGAATACAGACAGAATAGTGTGTGTGAGCAAGCAACTCAATGAAATGATATTTGCCATCGGGGCCGGGAGCCACGTGGTTGGCACTGACCTTACCAGCGTATATCCTGATGAATTGAAAAAATTGCCAAAAGTTGGCTATCACCGTCTATTAAATGCAGAGGGAATTATTTCCCTTAAACCTACTTTGGTAATACATGACGGCAACGTGGCCCCAGCGGCCGTATTAACCCAACTAGGGAAAGTTGGCATCCCCGTTAAAGAATTTCCTGAAGCAAAAACTATGGAAGAAACAAAGGATCTGATTAAACAATTGGGCGTTTTATTTCATGTAGAGGCGAGGGCAGATTCAGTTTGCCAAAAAATGGATAATGATATGAAACGGGTGGAGGAAAAAAGAAAGCAATATGCTGGCACGGTTAAAGTAATCCTGGTACATTTTGGCCAGCAAAGTAATCAATATCTTGTAGTGGGAAAAAAAAGTGCAGCCACGCAGATGCTTGAACTTGCAGGTGGTGTAAATGCGGTTGATATTGAGAAAGGAATGGGTCCTCTAAGTGCTGAAATCATTTCTAAATCTCAGCCTGATGTGGTACTGGCGACCGAAGTCGGATATGACCAGAAAGGTTCTGCAGATAATTTTAAAACACTGGCCGGTATTGCGATGACACCTGCAGGCAAGAACAATAAAATATACCGGATCGAAGAAAATAATATTATTTATTTCGGGCCGCGTACGGGTGAAAATATTCTGAAAATAATGGACATCATCCACCAGTAAAAATGAAGGCTTCAAAAAAACTGGCCCCATTTGCATCATTTAGTATTTATACGCTGCTTTGGCTTGTACTTGGGTTCAGTTTTTTGCTGGCATTGCGCACCGGTGCTGTGCATATATCTTTTCACCAGATTATAACTTACCTTCTTCAATTTTCAGGTTTGAGAACAAGCAATAGTGCAGATTCTATTAACAGTGAATTGTTTTTAGAGATCAGGTTGCCCCGTGTTTTATTGTGTGCTGTAGTTGGCGCAGCACTTGCGGTATCAGGCGCACTAATGCAGGCTCTTTTTCGCAACCCTATTGTAGAACCCGGTCTTGTGGGTACCTCATCAGGCGCTGCACTTGGCGCTGCAACCATTTTTGTATTAGGTACGCAGTTTAAATTTTTAATGAACACTCTTATTGGCAGTTTTATTCTACCACTTGCTGCATTTTGCGGTGGCCTGGCCGCTACCCTGGTCGTGTACAAATTATCGGCGATAAGAGGCAGGGTAACTGTAGCAACCATGATCCTGATTGGTGTAGCCATGAATGCGCTGGCTGCTGGCGGCACCGGTTTTCTTTCCTTAATTGCGCGAGATCCGCAAGCTCGGTCAATCACTTTCTGGAGCCTCGGTACATTTTCAGGGGCGGACTGGTCATCGTTTTATATTGTAGCAACAGCCACAGGCATTTCCATTTTTGCTGCGCTTTACTTCGCGAAAGGATTGAATGCCCTTTTACTCGGAGAAGCAGAAGCCCAGGCGCTTGGTATAAATACAGAGCGATTGAAAACAAGTATTATCATTATTAACACTTTAATGGTGGCTATCGCAACATCCTTTGTTGGAGTCATTAGTTTCGTTGGCCTGGTGGTACCACACATATTAAGAATATTGAGAGGGTCAGACAACAGGTACCTTATTATGGGTTCAGCCCTATTGGGCGCCAACCTGCTTTTAATGGCTGATGCGGTGGCAAGAACCATTATTGCGCCGGGAGAAATGCCTATTGGCATATTGACAGCTATGGTTGGGGCACCCGTTTTTATTTTTATACTTATCAAGCAGGCCAAATCAGGTCTGGGAGGAGGGTTTTATGCTTGAGCTTGATAATATCTATTATAGTGCAGGAGAGAAAGAAATCCTGAATGGGATTTCTGCGCATTTTATGCCGGGGCATTTTAGTATAATTATCGGCCCGAATGGTTCCGGAAAATCAACCCTCCTTAAAATTGCAAGTGGCGAGTTGAATCCAAAAAAAGGGGAAGTAAGATATGACAACCAAAAAATCAGCCCCGCTAAATTGCATGAAACAGCTAAAATAAGAGCAATTCTTGCACAACAATCAGAATTAAATTTCCCGCTTACTGTCGCAGAAATTGTAGGGATGGGGCGGTATCCGCATTATAAATCAAAACCTTCAAAAAAGGATATAGAAATAATTTCTAATGCGCTCAAAGAACTTGGACTTTCTACTTTTAAAGATCGAAATTATCTTACGCTATCGGGTGGGGAAAAGCAAAGGGTGCACTATGGCCGTGTGTTGGCCCAGTTATGGCATAAGGAAACAGATCGTATTCGTTATCTTTTACTTGATGAGCCGGTTTCATTTTTAGATTTGAATTATCAGCATGAATTTTTGAACAGGTCAAAACAGTTGGCAAAAAAGGGAGATGTAGTAGTCGCTGTTCTACATGATATAAGCCTGGCAGCACTATACGCAGATTCTATTTTTGTTTTACAGAATGGCAAGCTTATAGCAGAAGGCAGCCCCGTGGATATTATCACCACCGATTTGATATTTGATTTATACGGGGTTTCCTGTATCATTGTTAAAACGCCAGGAAATAAATTAAGTATAACCGTTCCTGATAATCAATGAATGAAGCCAGGATTTTAAATGTTTTTCGATCCCCCTTCACCATTTTAAGTACAGTAGCTTATTTTAGGTTAATAAGTAAAGCAGCACGAGAGTAACCTATCGTATTTCATGATACAACTTCGTCACTATTGGGTCCATCCGCCTGTAATCCTCCTCAATGGAGTATGTATTGTAAGTAGTGGTTTTTGCCCGTTGTAATAGGGTTTCAAGAAAGCTTTTTTCTGTTTCATAGCTTTGATCGAATTCTTCCGGGCTTATTTTTTGGGTCAGCGCTTTTTGTTTGATGTCTTCTACTGTTTTTTTGTGCTTTTCGCAGTCAAATTCCATCTCGGGGTAGGTTTTCAGATAGTCATCATAGTTTTTATGGATACCGTCATATCGAATGATGGCAGATTTTATTTCCCCGTCAGCGGTAGAATCTTTATGCGCGGCATGTATTTTATTCAGTTTAATCAACATGCTGTCATTACGGGTTTTAAAGGCATCCTCATCCAGCACCAGGGTTTGATCGATCGTGTTTACCAGGTGTTGCAGGGTGTCAATTTTTAATAAGTTGGCAGAGTTGTCAAAAGGCCTTTGGCAGGATGAGTATAGAAAACCACTGACAATAAGCAAGCTTAATAAAACCGGCGAAAAATATTTTGATTTCATTACTGCAAAGTAACGCGAAAAAATGATTTGGATTGTTTGAGATAATGAAGTGCATCGGATACATTAATTGATCATTGATTATTGATTATTGTTTCCGGCTCACTATTTGCAGACCTTTTGCACCGAAATTCACTTACAACATATAATTTTGTAAGTTGTTATACGCTTACAGGCTCTCGTTGCCAAATATATACATGAAATTAAAAAACATCCTTTCCCCCTTTTTACTTTTTTTAGCGATCATTCTATCTTATAGTGCACTAAATGCTCAGCAAAAGCCTGTAAATGGCAAACCTGTAGTTGAAGATAAAAAACTGGTGCAGCTTTCAGGCGTGGTTACAGCACCTGATGGCAGGTCGGCTATTCCATTTTCCACAGTACATATTTCTCATACATTCAGGGGTACCATTGCCGGTATGGATGGTTTTTACTCTATGGTGGTGGGAGAGAAGGATACCGTAGAGTTTCATGCACTTGGCTTTAAGAAATTTTATTTTGTAGTACCTTCCGGTAACCAGGATCAGAAATTAACCAAAAATATTTCGCTTGAAACGGATACCCTTACTGAAGAACCAACAATTATTACCCCGTATCTTACCAAAGAAGAATTCAGGCAGGCATTTCTGAGTTTGAAATTAAAGGACGACCTGACAGAAAGAGCCAAAAAGAACCTGGATCAGGAAACGCTGCGCGACCTGTATGAAACACTGGCACGGGATGGGCAGGAAAACCAGTTGCTCACGCTGCAACAGATTGCCAGTTCTTCCTATTATGCCGGTGGTCAAAAAAACTATGCGATGCTCGGAAATGGCATCCCGATTCCTACTTCTTTGCTCAACCCTTTTGCCTGGGTTGAGTTTTTAAAGGCTGTAAAAGATGGCCGGTATAAGAATAAAAAGAAGACAGACAAGGAAAAAGACAAATTAAAAGACAACACAAATCATTACGATTATTAATTTCATCGGGCAGTATTCCGTATTGAATGTTTTTTTAATTTTGCGGCTCAATTGTCCGATAGTGTAATTGGCAACACGTCTGGTTTTGGTCCAGAAGAGTCTAGGTTCGAGCCCTAGTCGGACAACATATTTTCACAAGCCACGAAAAAGCAATATGCCAGCAACCTTTAACCCCGTCAAAATTTTTTCCGGATCAGGTTCGGTGGCCTTGTCTGAAAAAATTTCAAATCATTTTGGCCAGCCGCTGGGCGCATGCTCTACCCTTAAATTTAGTGACGGTGAGTTTCAGCCAAGTTTTAATGAATCCGTAAGGGGCTGCGACACATTTATCATTCAATCTACATTCGCACCTTCTGATAATATGATGGAGCTATTGCTAATGATAGATGCAGCCAAAAGGGCTTCTGCACACTATATTACGGCTGTTATTCCCTATTTCGGATTTGCAAGGCAAGACAGGAAAGACAAACCAAGGGTGGCTATTGGCGCCAAACTGGTTGCCAATTTGCTTACAACGGCGGGCATCAGCCGCATAATGACGATGGATCTGCATGCCGCACAGATTCAGGGCTTTTTCGAAGTGCCTGTTGACCATCTGGATGCATCCGTTATTTTTATTCCTTATATCAAAAGCCTTCAGCTTGATGAACTTGTAATAGCAGCTCCTGATATGGGGGGTACCCAGAGGGCAAGGTATTTTGCACAAAACTTATTTGCGGAGCTGGTAATATGTGACAAACACCGCAAGAGGGCTAACCAGATTGATGCCATGCGCATTATTGGGGATGTGGTAGGTAAAAACATTGTGATTGTAGACGATATTGTAGACACAGGCGGCACGCTTTGCAAAGCTGCAGAGATTATGATTGACCAGGGCGCAAAAAGCGTAAGGGCGTTCTGTACGCACCCGGTACTTTCAGGTAAAGCATACGAAAATATCGAAAATTCCAAACTGTCCGAATTGATCGTTTGCGATACCATACCATTGCACCACTACAGCAGTAAAATTAAAGTTTTGAGTGTTTCGCACCTTTTTGCGGATGCCATCAAGAACGTTTATGAATATGGTTCTATCAGCTCATTATTCAAATTGAGTGATAATTACCAAACTTCTTTAATCCTATAACGGGATATTAGAAAATATTCCTATCTTTGCACGCATTTTTAAATTTAAGCTAACATGAAATCTATCAGTATTAACGGACATAAAAGAGAAGGTACAGGCAAGACAATTGCAGGTCAATTGCGCGCAGACGGTTGGGTGCCTTGCGAACTGTATGGCAATGCAGGCAACACACATTTTAATGTGTTTATCAATGATTTTAAGCCACTTGTATATTCTCCTGAAACTTTCAGGGTTGAGCTGGATATTGATGGTAACAAAACCACAGCCGTAATGAAAGAAGTGCAGTTTCACCCATTGAGTGATGAAATAATACATGTTGATTTTCATGAAATTGACGAAAACAAACAAATCAAACTTGAAATACCTATCCGTTTTGTAGGTGTAGCCAATGGGGTGCGTGAAGGCGGTAAACTGATAAAAAAACTGAGAAACCTGAAAGTAAAAGGTTTCCCGAAAGATATGCCGGATGCCCTAGAGATTGATATTACTTCTCTTGGTCTTGGTAAATCTGTAAAAGTAAAAGACATTAATCCTGGCAAACTTGAAATTCTGAACAACCTGTCAATCCCGGTTGCGATGGTTGATGTGCCACGTGGATTGAAAGATAAAGATGCTGCAGCTGCAGCTCCTGCCGCTAAGAAATAGGGTAGAAAATTATAGATAAGAAAAAGGCTCCGCTTTATTGCCGGGGCCTTTTTTGTTTTATAACTGTGTGGAATCTTAAATAAATGACATTAATTTCGTCCGGGATCAAATCTTGTACTGTGTTAGAAAGGGTTGTTGGTGGGGACACCAACAACAGAAAAGAATAAAAATGCACTTTTTTTACAGGTGATCTTCCAAAATTCATGATTGATTTAAAATAATTATAGAAAACGCTAAATTGGGTATGAATTCAAAATTCAAAACTCAAAATTCAAAATTCAATTCATGAAATACTTGATCGTCGGCCTGGGCAACCCAGGCCCTGAATATGAACTTACCCGCCATAATATCGGGTTCCTGGTATTGGATAAGATAGCTGCTGACACAGGCATCACTTTCAGTACCAAAAAACTTGGGGATATGGCCCAGGGTAGGCTGAAGAATAAAATAATCCACTTACTGAAACCCAGTACCTATATGAACCTGAGCGGCAAAGCCGTAAGATACTGGATGCAGGACCTCGATATCCCGATTGAAAATATTTTAGTGATCACTGATGATCTTGCCCTGCCAACAGGTAAACTACGCATGAAAACCAAAGGCAGCGATGGCGGGCACAACGGCTTAAAAAGTATCCAGGAAATATTACAAACCCCGGAATATGCCCGTCTTCGGTTCGGGATCAGTGATGAGTTCCAGAAAGGCAAACAGGTTGACTATGTCCTTGGCCAATGGGCAGATGACGAGTGGAAAATAGTAAAAGAAAAAATTGATACCGCTGCGGAGGCTGTTAAAAGCTTTGTGCTCGCCGGGCCGGCGGTTACGATGGAGAAGTTTAATAGGGGGTAGGGGGAACTATTTGATAATGAGGCGATGTGATAATGAGATAATGGGCTGGCGCTAATTGGAATAACCATTATGAGTAATCACTCTACCCATGTATTTTTGGAGGAAAC
>Ga0206925_1022_pt1 | contig 38932 bp, 27 predicted proteins | sample Alteio_BWOrgHeat_62_FD_152944 | JGI IMG/M metagenome (GOLD analysis project Ga0206925, IMG submission 152944) | Enriched cells from forest soil in Barre Woods Harvard Forest LTER site, Petersham, Massachusetts, United States -... | ecosystem: Environmental > Terrestrial > Soil > Temperate forest >...
GGCGCTGGTCCGGCAGGTGCTCACCACGCTGGGGGAATTGCAAATTTGGATTAACAAGCAACCGTAGCCCGGCGGCCTGCGCCCGGTTCCAGCCATGCACAATCGGGTAATTTATTTTGTTCTCCGCGGAGGCCTGCTGGCGGCGGGTCTGGGGATGGCCGTATGGGCGTTGCTCACCCTGCACTGGCAGGGCGATTTGATTGATTTGTTCCCGGCCAACCTGCCAGCCGTGCGGGACTTGCGTGCGCTGCAGGCCCGTGGGACTGAAGACTTCAGTCTGCTCGGCGTGGTGGTAGAAGCTGGCCCGGAAGATACGGGGCAACTTGCGGCACGCCTCACGCGCGTCGCAGATACGCTCGCTGCTTCGCCTCTGGTGGCCAAGGCGGAAGTCCTGACCGACCCTTCCAAGCTCGCCCCCGAAGGTTGGGCGGCAGTTTTTATCGGTCTGTCGCCAGATAAATTTGCTCAATTTACAAAATCAACGAGCGAGGCCGAGGTTCACGCTCATTTACAAGCGGCACGGGAAGCGTTGAGCGGCTGGCCGGATCCAGCGGTTTGGGCGCGCATCCATTATGATCCGCTGGGGCTGGCGGATTGGGTGGTGTCAACCACTCCAGCGAGATCAAATGGGGCGACTCCCCCTGCGCCTAATCCCATTCTCCGCATCGCCCCGAAGGTCCGCGCCAATACACTCTCCACGGCAGAACCGCTGGTGATGGCGGTGCGGGCGGCGCTGGCCGCCAACGGATTTTCCCCTGGCAACGTCGCTTTGACGGGTGAAGCGGCTTATGTCACTGAAATTGGAAGCCAGATGCGCCGCGAAATGATTGGCATGACGCTAAGCTCGGGCGCGCTGATTGCCCTGGTTTTTCTAATTACCTACCGCTCCTGGTTTCCATTGGTGGCGTTGTTTATCCTGCAAGCAGCCGGTTTGCTCGCCGGCCTGCTGGTGGCGCGCATCGTCTGGGGCAGCATCAATATCCTGAGCGTTGCGTTTGCGTCGGTGGCCCTGGGATTGTGCTCTGATTATGGCGCGGTCGTCTATCATCACTTTGCCCAAGGTGGCCGGAAGGAAGGTGAAGCCTGGCACACGTTGCGACGCAGTTTAATTTTTTGCGTACTGACAACTGCGGTCGGTTTGGGTGGGTTGATGGCCAGCGCCCTGCCCGGCTTGCGGCAATTTGCTGTCCTTATCAATGTCTGCCTGCTGGTGGTGGCCGCACTTGCCATGGGACCGTGGGCCAGTTGGGTGGAGCGGCACATTGGCACCCGCACAACTCGTCCAGCTAAAATAACCGAGTCGGAGTGTCCGGCGCCAATTTGGCTGCAACGAAGCGGCTGGTTTTTTCTCCTCGGTGGATGGTTGTTGCTGGGCTGGGCCGGATTAAACCTTAAAAGTATTTATGACTTTTCCTGGTCGCGGATGTCTCCACCGGGGCTCGAAGCGCAACATGGGCAGGATGTCCTCTCGGCATATATGCCCGTGAAATTCATTGCGGGCGATGAAAGCGCATGGGCCGCCAATCGCCAAATCTGGGCCACGAGAACTTCGTTTGAACTTGGGCCGGTTTTCACCGCGGAAGGATTTCAACCAAATTTAGCTGAATCCTACCAAAATCTTTTTCATTCGCTGGATGGCTGGAGCCACGGTGACCCGGCGCTGGAAATTTGGTCGCGCGGCTCCACGGCCTTCGCCCGCTTGCAGTCCACGCTGCCCGCGTTAATCAAAAGCAATCTGCTCACGACCTCGGCGTGGGCCATGATTATTATTCTGGCGTTGCTCGTATGGGGACTGGGCTCGCTGGCGCATTTGGGACGCACCCTGCTGGCCATGGCCGCGGGCGTGGGCTGGTGGCTGGCTGGCCTGGTAGTCGTGCATGAGCCACTTTCACTGGCCGCTTTTGCCTGTCTGCCCATCCTGTTTGGTTTGGGTGAAGATTTTTGCATCTTCATCATGCTGTTCATCCGACAGGAGGGGCAGCGCTGGGGGACGGCCCGCCAACGTTTGGGTCAACCACTCACGCTGGTGGCCATAATCACCATCATCGGCTTCGGCACCAGTGGCTTCAGCGCCCAACCGGCACTCCGCAATTTCGGGGTCGTATTGGCGCTGGGAATTTTGAGCTCGTTTTTGGCCGCAACGCTTGGCTTGCCGGCGTTGCTCGCAAAAATAAAGCCCAAGGGTAAGTAATTGCCTTTCATTCAGCCGGAGTCAAAATCCCGACTATGTTTCCGATTGTTTTTATGGCACTTTGCGCGCTGACTGCGGTTGCGCCGGAAACTGCAACCCCAACCACGCCAGTGGCAGGTGTTGAATTGGAAACATTTCAAAAAAACTACGCCGACCATCGTCTCAACACTGCTGGTTGGAGTGGCAATTTTCATCAGGAAGCGCACAGCCCGGACTTGCTCGCACCGATTACAAGCGATGGCAACCTGACCTACCGGGTGCCTGCCTCGCTGGAAATGAGCTACACCGCACCGTTGGCCGGCCAGGTTTGGATTCAAAAAGATGAGGTGGGCCAAAAATTTCCCGGTCGGTCACCACAAGTAACGGCAGCGCCCATGGTGCGCTCATTGCTGGAGTTTTTTCGCCAACCGCCTTCGGCATGGGAAAAGGACTTCACCCAAACAGCGCAACGGGTCCAGGACGTGATGCACATTCAACTGACGGTTAAACCTGGTGCTGCGGCCGGCCAGCCCAGTCGTATCATGGTTGACGTCAATACGCTCACACTTGATCCACAGCGACTGGAAATTGTTTTTGCTGAAAAAGCTTCGTTGGTCTTTATTTTTTCCGATTGGATATCGCTCGGCCCTCCCTCAGCCGTCCCACTCGAACCCCCTGCCCATGAACCATCCACACCTCCCCCACGGCCCGGGGTTTCGCCTCGTCGATAAGATCTCCGCGCTCGAGCCCGGGCCTTTATTGCGCGGGAGCGTGTGGCTGAATCCGGACTGGCCGATTTTTCGCGACCATTTTCCAGCACATCCGTTATTGCCGGCGGTTTACTTTGCGGAAATGGGGGCGCAAACGGCCGGCGCGCTGTGGGCCGCCCATGCCGGTTTTTCTCCTTCCACTGCACTGCAATTGGTGGAAATTAAAAAACTTCGCATCCGACAACCAGCTTTTCCCGGCCAAAATCTGCAAATTATCGCCCGCCTCGTCGCGGCCTGGCCGGAATTGGCCACGTTTGACCTTCAGATTTTTCGTGACAAAACCCTGCTGGCTGAAGGAGAAATTATCATGGCCAACACCAGGCCCAGTCCTTCTGAATGAAGCGCGTCGCCGTCAAGGCAGTATTATTAATTTAATCATATTTTTACAACTAACGTGGGTGGAAGTTGCAAAATTGGGATTATGAAACTATCTTAGCGAATGAATACACCGGACTTTCGATTTTCGAGAACGAGTTTTGCCGCCCTGGCATTTGGGTTTTTGTTATTTTGCTCAGGATGTTACTATATGAATGACGAGTCGGGTTTTCCCGTTCAACCGGCCGACATAACTCGCGAGGGATTGGAAACCTATCAGGTCACGGTGGATGCCCGGGCGCCCTGGGTCGCAACGGGGATCAAAGTTACGAAAGATCAAAAGATTCGTTTTAGCGCAGAAGGCATCTGGGGTGAGTCCCCCGGGGTGAACCGCAGCGCCGATGGCGGACAAGCTGGACTTTTTGGCTCGGGTTACTGGGGCGTCGAACGCAGGGTGCCCTACGCTCCATGGGGTGCCTTGGTTGGCCGGGTGGGAATCGACCGATTTTTAATCGGCTCATCCGCCACCATCGCCATGCCGGCAGACGGCGAACTAATGCTAGGCATCAATGACGGCGATTATTTTCTTGGAGACAATCACGGATCACAGAAGGTAAAGATAGAATTGGCTCCATAAAGAAAATGTTGTTTTGACTGAAATCAGCCAGTTATTGCCACTGTGCTGGTGTCGAGGTTCGGCCATGTGATACGGCTTTAGCTGACGCCCAATTGGCTCGCCAGTGCAGCGGTGTTTATTTTGCCGCGGGCATTACGAGGAAATTGCGGGAGCGCGAACCAAACACGGGGCTGCTTCCACGTTGGCAAACGGGTTGCCAAGATGCGTTTTAGTTCACGTACTGAAGCTGCAGTCTCCACCGCGACAGCAAGAAAGTCACGGCCGGCGTGCGCGCCCACGCCGCACCAGGCATCGGTCACTCCGGGTAACTTGCGAATATGCGACTCAATTTCTGCTGGAGCCACCTTGCGGCCCGCGACATTGGCTTGCCGTCCCACCCTGCCCGTCAAAATCAGCTCACTTTCCTCATTCCATCGTCCGCAATCCGGCAACAAATATTGCTTGCTGCTGGTGGCAACCGCAGTGCTTTGCACTCGTACGCGTCCTGCGCATAATTTTATCTTCACCCCGGGCAAGGGCCGCCCGACACTGTGTCCGGAGAGCGAAGCACGTCCGGTTCGGTCATAGCATATACCACCCGTTTCGGAAGCGCCGTAAAAATTGTGGATTTTCCGACCAAAACGACGAGAAAAAGCCTGCGCGACTTCAGGAGCAAGTGGGGCGCCGGCCGAAATGGCCAGTCGAAGTTTACCGAGGCGGTGAATCCCAGTCGTTTCGGCGAGCAGCTTGAAAACGGTTGGCACCGAAGGAAACACAGTCGGGCGGTAACGATCAAACCATTCGCCAATTTGCGGAATGGTATAGGTGGCGGCGGTGATAAGCGGAATGCCATCCACCAACAAAGGGAGCACCAAGTTGCCCAATCCGTACGAATGGCCCAATGGAATAAGTCCGAGATTTTTATCACAAGGACGTAGTCCCATGCCGGCGCGAATGTGTTGATAGTCGGCCAGCAAGTGCCGCGCCTCGCACGGAACCGCCGTGGCTTGGCCGGTTGAACCGGAGGTTATTTTAACGACCGCAACTCCGGGCCAACGGCGTGTTCGCGAAACTAGCAATGAAAGGGTTTTCCCATCCCACCAATGGGTGGCACCGAGTTGCGTGGCCAGTTCGCGTCCGTGCTGCGAATCGAAACCAGGATCCAATGGCAGCGCCGCCCAGTTTGCCTTCTGGGTTGCTAAAAAAATTGCCAGCCAGTCCAACCCATTGGGCAACACCCAGGCCACGCAACCGTTTTTTCCCAAAAAATTACTGGCGCAAAAAACTACTTCCGCTGCCGAAGTAATCTCAGCAGCGCAAAAGACCGTATTAGTTGCAGCGTTCACCAGCAGATTTGCCCGGGGCCGACGCGCCGCCGTCCTCCGCCACTGTCGCCATAATTCGCCACCGTGATTATTCAGTCTTTCCATGGATCATTTATGGAAATTAAGCTTTTTTCGCAACGTACTCACTCATGCAACCATATCTCAGCTGATGGCGGGCGGCCACGAACCCGGCCTGATCAAGTGCAGCCAGCACCGCGGCCGGTGGATGGGCGGCCGCCATCGTGCGCCAATAATAGCGATAGAGCTGCCAGGCATTGGGCCGCCCGGTGAACAGGAAGCCAATAGCGGGTAGTACGCCGCCAAAATAGCCGTCAAAAATAATCCCTCCACTGCGGCTCGCCGGGCGCGTGATTTCCAGCAGCACCACGCGGCCGCCGGGTCGCAATACGCGGGCAAATTCACGGAAGGCGCGAGTCCAGTCTGGCACGTGCCGTAACGCGTAGCCCATCATCACAAAATCAAAAGTGGCGTCGGGCACGGGCAGTGCTTCGGCAACCCCTTCGTGAAATTCCATGGGCAGCTTTGCTCGCGCCAGAGCCGACATCCCGGGGCTAGGGTCCACCCCAACCAGCGTTACCTGCCCTTGCGTTAATTGCGAAGCCGCCAGACTCATCAGTCCAGTGCCGCAGGCCACATCCAGCACCCGCGCGCCGGATTGCAGACCAGCGCGGCCCAAAGCCTCCTGCCGGTAGCGCAACCCGCGTCCGCAAGAACCCAGGGCATCCACCCGGTCGTAGATGCCGGCACTGTTATCAAACAACTGCCGTAGTCGGACCGGATCAAGCGCAACCGGAGTAAGATCACTACTCATGGGGCCACCTTCCTGCTGGGTCGATGACGCATGAAACGGTTGATGGAGCAAGCGGTGAGAAAAATCTGGAAACGCCAGCGAGCGTTCCAAGGCAAAATATGGTGGCCAGCCATCACGGCGTTAACAGCGGGAAAAACCTTCATGCGATTGGTCGGTTGCATGAAAATCTCAAAACTTGCCGGGTCGTAAAATGACTCCACCAACTGACGCACCGTCCGGATGCGCCCCTTCAGGTAACGGGTAAAGCGGGCCTGTTCGCGACGATTAAAGGGACGTCCCGTCCGCTTGAGCCGCAAGATGGTCCCAACCGCACGGCTGGCTGAAGCACAAGCCAGGCTAACGCCGGTGGAAAAGGTTGGGTCGATAAAGCTGGCGGCATCGCCGATCATAAACAGTCCTTCATCTGCAAAACGTGAATGGCCGTAACAATAATCTGCGGTGACCCGGTACTTATCCAAAGGCGTCGCCTTTTCCATCAGTTCCGGCAGCAATTTCATCTCGCGGACCCGGCGCCAAAACACTTCTTCCGGATTGCGCAATTGTCCGCCGCCAGCTTCGTCCAGCAGCATGACCAATCCAACCGAAGTTTTTCCGCCGGCCAACGGAATGACCCAAAACCAGCCGCCCGGCAGGCTGAAAATGTGAATGTTGCCCCCGCGGCGGTCCGTTCGCCGCGGCACTCCGGTAAAGTGATTATAGATGGCGATCCGTTTGGGATAATTCAACTCGTCGCGCGGCATCGACAAAATCCGTCCCATTACCGCATCACGCCCGCTGGCATCCAAAATATAATCTGCCGTGACAGCGCCACCAGAAGCACCCGTCAGTTCGACGTGCCAGGTATTACTTTCACGACGGGCCGCAGTTACACTCGTCTCCATCCGGATCTCGCAGCCACAGGAGCTCGCATGATTCAACAACACTTGATCAAAAATCGCGCGTTCCACCTGAAAAGTCATGGGCGGGCCGCCAAAAAAGCCGTTCGCGAAGATGATATGGATACCGCGGCCAGTTTTGCCGTCATAAAACTCGGCCCCGTATTTTTCGACAAACCCGGCGGCACAGACCTTTTCCCACGCGCCAATTTCCTGCAGATATTGGTTGCCAGCGGGCAGGAGTGATTCACCGATGCGAAAACGCGGAAATTTTTCTTTTTCCACCACCAGCACTTTTTCGCCGGCCCGCGCGAGGCCCGCTCCGGCACAACTGCCCGCTGGACCGGCCCCGATAACAATGGCGTGATAGTGCATAATGCTGCGCATATTTTAGGCAGGCATTTCTGACGTTAGCAAATTAATTGCCGCGGTCGGGTCAGCAATACAGTTCATGATTCGAACCGTTCTAGAGGAAAACTCAGAAAATAAAGTAGGGTAACACCCCATGCGGTCATGCTGCGCAAGCCTTGTCAGATTAGCCAGGCAATGATACTTTTTCAAAAGTCACCCGTATGAATTTTCATTTCACCCCCCCCAGACCCTCACTTATGCCAGCTTTGCCTTGGTGGACGGGCATCCTGCCCTGGCTGGTATTTGGAGTTATTTCACCATGGTCTTCGCTTTGGGCGGCCCCACTGGCCTTGACGGTTTTTGTACTTTTGTATTGGCGAACCCGTCTGGCACTGCCGCCACTCGATGCCGGCACGGCGCTTTATTTTTTGCTTTCTAGCATCATTGGATTTACCGGGCTGGCGCAGAAATTGCCACCACCGATTCTCTATGCCCTGTGCCCTGCCGTACTGGCAATGACGGCGATTCTTTCCGTTGTCACGGGTCGGCCCTTTACGCTCGCCTACGCCCGCCGCTATGCGCCGGAACACATCCGGGAACGACATTCATTTTTTCAAGCCAATCAAATCATAACGCTACTGTGGGTCATCGGCTTTACAACCGCAGCCATTGCCATCAGTACTTTGCCACCCCATGGACAGCCGACCCAGGCGGCCTTGATTTTTATCACCGTGATGGGTACTACCGTGGCTGCATCAATCATCGTCGGTCGCTGGCTCCATGTCCGCCTGATCCGGGTTGCCTCATGAATTCCACTCTGCAAATACATCAACCGCCGGCCCCAGTTAACGACCCGTTATCTTTGTCGGAGTTGCTGCTTGCCCGCGGTTCGGAGCAGGCGTCCATGCATGAACAAGCCGAAGCACTCACTCTCGCCGAATTTGGCAACCAGGTGTTTGTCCGCGGGGTGTTGGAAATTTCGAATTTTTGCCGCCAAAACTGTCACTACTGTGGAATGCGGCGTGACCGGGCTGATCTGGAACGTTATCGCATCCCGCTGGATGTCCTGTGCGAAACCCTCATTAACCGCCGTCCAGCGTACGTGACCGATATCAACCTGCAGGCTGGCGAGGACCCCAAAGCGGTTCGGGAAATTGTGCTGCCCCTGCTCAAGGAATTACGCCAGCACACCAAGCTGGGCCTCAGCGTCGGCTTGGGAACGCTCGACGCTAAATTATGCAACGAATTGCGCGAGGCCGGCGCCACTTTTTACATCATCAAATTTGAAACCGCTGACGAAGAAAGTTACCGGCGCCTGGAAGCACCCGGGAAGCTGGCCGTCCGGCTGGATACCATCCGTCGTTTGGCCGCCACCGGCTGGCGGGTTTCATCCGGCTTCATCGCCGGATTGCCGGGTGAAAACGTGGAAAGTTTGGCGGCTTCCCTCAAGTTGATTTCGGAATTGCCTCTGGCCGGGTCGAGCGTCAGCCCTTTTATTCCTGGGAGCCACACCCCGCTGGCCAATGCCCCGGCGGGCGACCTCGAAACGGCCCTAAACTGTCTGGCCCTTTTGCGCCTGCGCAACCCCAGGCATATCATTCCGGCCGTCAGCGCTTTTGGTAATGGCGACATTGCCGGCTACGTCAGGGCTTTACGCTCCGGCGCGAATTTGACCACCGTTAATTTGACCCCCGATGAGTGGCGCGGCAAATATCCGATCTACACGACCAAACGTTGGATTCTCGACGAAGAACGACTGAAGCGGGCCATTGATTTAGCCGGCCGTGAGCCTTTTACCACCAGCCTGAGTGCCCATCTTACCGAAAACCTTCCCCGCGCCTAAATTATTGTCCGACAAGTCTTAATGAATGGGTAGTGTAAATTCATGGATTGATTGTGCCGCGGCGCCCAATGGCGGGTAAAGCCCCAATAGCGTTTTCACTGCTTTCAGTGTAGTATGCACGAAGATTGTGCAGTTCGGCCATTGATGAAAATAAGAGCGGACATTCACGCTGAGTCTCCCGATGCGAATGGGGATTCGCATTATCAATACCTTGTCTGCCGGGAATGTGGGCATGAACACCGACGGGTTCTGCTGACTTCTGGCGAAACCGCCCTCTGTGTGCGGTGTAACTCGGTACTGGCTAAAAAGGGCTGGTTCGGTCAAGACGCCACGCTCGCATTCACCGTCACCGGACTGCTGCTTATATTACCAGCCACCCTGCTGCCGTTTGTAACTGTCAGTAAATTGGGCAGCGAACATACGAGTTTAATATTCACCGGGGTGAGTGTTCTATGGAGTGACAGGCTGCATCTGCTGGCGGTGTGGGTAATGATATGCGGTGGTCTCGCGCCGATTTTTCTCCTGCTATGCCTGACCAGCCTGTTAGTGCCGCCGCGGTTGGGCTGGAAGCCGATCGAAGCACAGCGCTTAAGATGGGTCGCACGAGCTGTAGCGCATTGGGCTCTACCGGAAGTGCAGGTGCTCGCCGTGCTGGTGGCATTGGCCAAGCTGGGACACGTCGTCCAAGTGAGAATGGGGCCCGGTTTCTGGTGTTATGCCGCCCTGGCCGTGACAACCATGCTGGCCTGGCGAGACTTTGAGTTGAATTCCCCGCTGGAGGAGCCCGCCAGCGCAACTGAATAACCAAGCCGTGAAAAACAGCCACTTAGTTTCCAGGAAGAAAAACCTTTCGCGCGCCAGCGCACTGGCGCTGGCCGCCGCCATCATGCTGGTGCCCGCCAACCTTCTGCCAGTCCTCTACACGCAAAATGCCGGCAAAATTCGCACCGATACCATCTTCAGCGGCATTGTCGGCCTGTGCCAGGAGGGCTGGTGGGTTCTGGGCGTCATTGTGTTCATTGCCAGCATTCTCATCCCGTTGCTCAAACTCCTCGGGCTGGCGTGGCTGTTAATCGTGGCGCAGCGTGGGCCTGACGGACGAGCCCGCCCCTTGACCCGCCTTTATGTGGTACTTAACATCATCGGCCGCTGGTCCATGCTCGATGTATTTCTGGTGACTTTCCTTTCCGGCGTGGTCCAATTTGGCCTTTTCGCAAAAGCAGAGCCGCGCATTGGCATTGCCGCATTTGCAGCGGCCGTAGTTCTAACGGTGATGGCAACCGAGGCGTTTGATCCTCATGTCCTCTGGGAGCATCCTGCGGGCGCCAGCTCGCCTTCATCCGCGAAATGAAAGCCACCGACAACCCCAAGGTTACACGCGCCCCGTCGCTGCCGCTGGTCTGGGTCGTGCCGCTGCTGGCTTTGGCCATCGGCAGCTGGATGATTTTACGCGAATACCTCAACCACGGTCCGGAAATTACCATCGAATTTGCCAATGCGGCAGGCGTGGTGGCGGGCAAAACGGTGTTGGAGTACAAAGGGGTGACGGTTGGCGAGGTGCAAAATGTGGAACTGGATAAAGACCTGAAGGTCGTGGAGGTGCGGGTGCGACTGAACAAAGATGCCGCCGCGCTCGCCCGCGAAGGCGCGGAATTTTGGATCGTCCATCCCGAGATTGGCTTGTCGGGCGTGAGCGGGCTGGAGACACTCGTCACCGGAGCTTACCTTGCCATCCAGCCGGGCCTGGGCCCCCCCGCAAGCGAATTCAAAGGGAAGGAACAAGCCCCGCCGCCGCTTAACAAGGAGTTAGGGCGTGCTTTCCTATTGCAGAGCAACAAACTGGGCTCACTCACCACTGGAGCCCCGGTCGAGTTTCGGGAAATGAAAGTAGGCGAAGTGGAAGCAAGCCAGCTTAGCGACGACTCCACCCGGGTGCTGATCCGCATTCGCGTCTATACACCCTATGTCGATCTGGTGCGCACCAACACCCAATTTTGGAATGTCGGAGGCTTGTCGCTAAAACTAGGCCTGCTTGGAGCACAGATCAACACCCCGTCAATTGAGTCGCTTTTCCAAGGCGGGATAGCCTTTGCCACGCCTGACGGCGATCTGGCCCCGCCAGCTCTGGATAACACGCAATTCATCCTCAATAATGAAGCTCCCGGAGACGCATTGAAATGGCAGCCGAAAATACCGGTTCACACCCCGGAAAACGCGCCACCTCCGCCGATTCACAGCGGACAGATTCCCTTCGTGCATTAAGAGTGGGTTTACAGTCGGCAAACTGACCGGAATCAGTCGCGATGGGGCAGAAGAGAAAAGCCCCAAGATTATTCTCAGCTGACATTGGAACAATCCCTGATGAGATCTTCAATTTCCTGACGGGTGCGTCGCATACGTTTCTGGAGACGGCCGAGCAATTCCTCCTCCTTGCCTTTGACATAGGTCAAATCGTTATCGGTGAGTTCGCCGTATTGCTGTTTCAGTTTGCCTTTGACGATATGCCAGTCCTCTTTCAGGACTTGGGCAATCGACGATTCGGTAATGGGTGTAGTTTGAGTTTTCATTTTTGCGGGAGATTAGGTTTTCAGACACGGGAAGATTTTTTAAGTACACTGTGCGGTCGACCGAATTAAACGCCAGTAACCCTATTTTTGGGGATTAATGGGGGCCGGTGGCACCAAAAAGCCCGCCTGCTTGTTAAGCAGTTCAACCAGCGGCTTGGCGGGATCAGGCATGGCCACCCGGCCATTGAAAATCTCTGTGGGAGTAATCGTGGGATTATCGTAGTATTTGTGGTTACTGTCATCGTCCAGGGCCAACTTGGTGCCGTTGATGGCCGCACCAATATCAAGCCCGGAAGATTGCTGATAAAGAATGACGTCCGCGATGTTGTTGGCCGAACTATCACTGGCTGAATGGGAACCGGCCACCGCACGGACATTTCCACTCCAAATAAACTTGCTGTCGGTCAGGGTTTGCAGCGCCTTATCCGACATGAGGAACGCCACCGTTTGCGTCTTGTTCCCGCCTACCTGCAAACCCAGGCTGGCGCCAGCCAGCGTATAAAAAGCCGGCGCGCTGAATCTGCCGTTGGCGGTCTTTTTCAGGCCGATGCCATAGCCACCCGTTGCCCCAACGCCGAGCGCACCCGCCCAGCGGTTGATAATGATGACTCCTTTAGCCTGACTGACGACCCAGTCAGGAACCGCACTGCTGGCACTGCTCTGCAAGGCAGTATAGGCGTTGGCGGCATCACTAATTTGCTGATTAATTGCTTGTTTCGGGTCCTTGGCTGCTTCTTTTGGCGAATCATCCGCCGCATGGGCCAGTACGCTGCTCGCAGCGGCGACCAACGCCAGCGATAATAACAGACGGAAATAGTTGATGGTTTTCATGATTATTCCGAATTGCAGTTGTTGTTCAATAATTGCCTCGACTTACGATGCAACAACCGGCTTTTGCAGTCAAATTAGCCAAAGTTATTTTACACTCAATTAACATTTTTAGAGCACGCCCTCTAGAATCCGCCGAGGTAAATAGCTTATATCCGGACAGGGTTAAAATCTTACTTCTAACTTCAGGGTAAATAAATATGCAGTATTCAGTGTTTTTAATTAAGAACTTTTGTTCACCCTTCAACTTTAGCGCAACCTACGGTGCGCCCGATGGAAGGCTGAGGTTGGGTGACATTGCGGCCTTGGCAAATGCCTCGGTCAACGACTTGACGGTGTCGGAAGTTTGGACATTAGTGGTAAAAATTTGCGCCGGAGCCAGATCCAACTCATAGAAAATTCGATTACTGGATTTATCGGCAACCAGCATGATTGCCGCGAGAGTCGCGCCGACGTCCAAACCACTGGCTTTTTGGTAAAGCACAACATCGACATTCAGCGCATTGACAGTCGCCGAATGAGTCCCGGCAATGGCGCGCAAGTTACCACTCCAGATTAATTTATCGTCCGTGAGAGCTTTGAGGGCCTTATCCGACAGCAGAATGGCCACCGTATCCACTTCACTAGCTCCGGACTGAGCGCCCACACTCACGCCCTCCATACGGTAAAAAGCTGGATTACTGAAGCCACCAGCCATCTTCCTCATCCCGATGCCCCAACCACCAGCTCCGCCAACGAGGACTGATCTACGCCAACTGTGTAATAGGACTACGCCCTTTGCCTGATTAATTACCCAGCTCGGTATCTGGGTATTGTTACCGCCTTGCAGGGTGTTAAGAAACTTAACCGCGGTGGCAATCCGCTGATCCAAGTCCGCCTTGGTAGTGTTATCATCCGGCTTCGCAGTTGCATTAGTATCCACCTGCGCAGGATCGTGCGCATAGGGGGCGGTATTGGAATCGGCCGGTGAAGGTGGATAATTGGTGGGTTCCTCCATCGCCTGGCCCAGGGTGCAGGTAAATAGCATCGCGAATACTAATGACTCTATGATCACCGTATTTTTCATGACACACCCGATGGCTGGTGAAACAAGATAGCCCTGAAATATTCCAGGTCAAACTTCAGGCCGGTGTTTCACACCGTTTTAACCGACCATCACCCATGGAACAGGTCGTGACTTCATGGCCTTTGCCGGAATATCCCAGAAGACCCGGTTGGATTCTTGTGCTCTCTTTTTAAAAAAGAATTAAATTTTGCCCACTCCATTTGCGCGAATACCGGCACTGAGGTTAAAGTCTAATCATGCCACTCCCCCTCACCTCTCACCAGAAAGCACCGCCCCGAAACACGTTTGCCATATTTTTATATGCGCTGACGTTTTTTGTAGTCGCGTTAAGTGCCGGTATGCTCGGGCTGTCCATATTGTCGGTCATCGCTGCGGTAGTCGCCCAATTATGCTTATTGGTTTTTGTTTTTTCGATCATTCTGCCACCAATCACTCAACGGTCAGGGCCGGATGAATTAAAATAATTTAGTAATCGAAGGCCCACTCATGCCACTACGACGCAAAAACTGTATGGCGAGCAAACCCCGGCGACTCGGCAGGCATTTTGCGGTAAAGCATGAAACACCGGGCGGCCACGCTAGCAGGCTAGAAGTAATGGCCTGGCCTGACGCGAACACCGAAACACCCAGCGATCACGAGTCAGATTGCGTCTGCAAATATTCCCCCGATCGCTCATTGAAGGGAAATGTTCTCGTTTAGATTATTTAAGATCTTTTTCATTTAAAGCGATTTTTCATTTCAACTTATTGAACGATGAATGCATCCGCTCATAAATCAAAGACTGCAACGTTCACCTCCAGACATAAGAAGTTTAGGCGGAAAGCCAGGACCGACGAGTCAGCGAGGGCTCACCCGGCCCAGCCTAAACCTAAACGGAGAGAGCCGATTAGACCATGGCCCTCGGATCCTGAGAGTGCTTATAGCGGAGGGAGCGCGTCCCTGTATGATGAAAGCGAAATTCGTTATGACCCGGATGAACCCATTGCCGACCTCACCCACCGCGAAGAGGACGACGAAGATGATTCTTATGTGCTGTTCCTTCATTTTTTCAAAGATTCACTGCCGCCCTGGTCAGGCAAGCACCTATCTTGAAGCAAAAGCCATTGGGAGTTGAGCGTAAATTATGGGGTGGGCTGAACGGAAGGCTAGCTGGGGCTGGCGCCACTTCGCCCCAGTGTTTCCAACCGGATAAATCCCTTTTCGAGCGCATAACGAATCAGTTCGGCAGAGGTGCGCAAGCCAAGCTTGGCCATGGTTCGGCAGCGATGATTGCGAACGGTGAGTTCGCTCAAGTTGACCGCAGTGGCGATTTCCTCATTGCTTAGCCCGCGTCCAAAAAGTGCCAACAGTTGCTGTTCACGTTCGGAGAGTATTTTATTGAAAGCCAGCGGATCGTTGCGCAATGAAACCCTGGCCTTGTCTGCCGCCGGCGAGAAATAGCGTTCCCCGGCCAGAACCGCATGGATAGCCGCTGAAAGCTGGTCGAGGGTTTGTCCCTTTTTATCCACAAAACCATGTAGGTTGGAATTTAAGACCCGATGCATGGTAAACTCGTCACAATAGCCCGAAATGCCAATTACCCTGGAGTGGCGGGAGGCCGCAAACAACTCCTCGAGCAGGTCAAGTCCGTCGCGATCGGGCAAAGCCAAATCGAGAATAACCAGTTCCGGCTGCTCCGCCCGACACAGGGCCAAACCAGTGTTGGCATTTTGGGCGCCAACAATTTTCGCGCCCGGCAATGTTTCCCGGCATGCGCGAATCAAAAGATCGAGCATCAGTGCATGATCATCAATGACGATAATTTTCATGGCTGCTTAAAATCTGCCGTCCCGGCCTCCGGCACACGAAGTCATGCTCTACGGTAAGTTCAATGTTATAGAATTTCCATGGTGTTTAAACACCAATCACGTACTTTGACCATCTATCTTTTCATGGGTGAAGTACCTATCCTTTTGCGTTTGCTTCGGCTCCAACACCTTGGCTGACTCGTCTGCGAGACAACTTCCCTTCCCGCCCTAAGCGACTTGGGTACCGCCCCGGTTTTTTTTGCGATGAAAAACACCTCTGTCTTTCTCGTCCAGTTATCCAACCCGATGCTCGGCGTCGCCAAACAAGCGGCTGAAACCGTCTTTCCAGGGGCAACCTACCTATCCGCCAACACGGTCGCCGAGGCTGAGGAAAATGTTGTCCATGGACGCCAGCTGATCGTATTGGGTGACGTTGATGAAGCAGAAATCAACACGGCGGCCCAACTTACTGATGGCGAGGATCTTCCCCGCTGGGCGGTGGTTGCCATTGGGCGGCGTTCGACCGTTTTGGCTGAATCCCTCCCCCCCCATCTCGAATACAACACGCAACTTTTGGGCCGGGTCTTTCGGTCGGTTGTTTTACAACATGAATTATTGCGCGAAAATTTGAGCCTTCGCGGCGACCTCAAAACTGTCGCTCATCGCTTCAGTCACGACCTGCGCTCTCCACTGAACTGCATTCACATCACCAGTGAACTGATGAAAGAACTATCAGCCAATCATGAGCCACAATTCCAGGCGCAAATTGAAGCCATTCAAAACTCCGTATTTGAAACTTTCAAGATTATCGATCGCTTCGCCTATGTGCTCAATGCCTCAACCGAACCCCTACCGTTTACCCCCATTTCCATGCACACTGTGGTCAGCCGCGTGCTGGCCAAGTTGGAAGAAGAAAATCTAGAAATCGGAGTAAATGTAGAACTTCCGCCGAACTGGCCGGTAGTGGATGGGGTTGCCCAGTGGCTGGAACAGGTATGGAAAAATCTCATTTCCAATGCACTCCAACACGGATTGCCGTCCAAGCCCATCAAGCTGGGCTGGAATCAGAATAATGAAACCTGGCGATTTTGGGTTGAAAATCAAGGCGCTCCGGTCTCAGCCGACCACCAACCAAGGCTCTTTAACCGATTTGAACAATTGCATACCCATTCGGTGTCAGGTCTTGGCCTGGCCATGGTGCAACGACTGGTTGCACTACAAGGCGGCCAATGTGGCTACGAAGGACGCGACGAAGGGACGTCCGTGTTTTACTTCACGCTTCCACGCAGAAATTAATTCACGCAAAACAAAGCCTGACTCTAGGCCCCGTTTCCATTCAAGCGGTGGCTGATGGCGGACAGGGCGCCGTCCAGAGCCTGCACACTAACTGGTTTGGTTAACTGGGTTATAAAACCAGCCCCCTGACTGCGCCTTACGTCCTCCTCCATGCCATAACCAGTCAGGGCGATGCCAATGAGATTACCGCGTCCGCGCAGTTCAGCCATCAGGTCACAGCCATTGCCATCAGGCAGGCCGATATCGGAAATTAACAAGTCAAAATTATTCCGGCTAACGCACGCGCGCGCCTCAGCCAGACAACCGGCGACAACAACCTCATATTTTCGGCGGGTGAGCAATTGGGAAAGTGCCACCGCGGTTGGTTGATGATCTTCCACCAATAAAATGCGGCGCAAACGTTGGCTGGCGTCCGTTTTAGACTTTGGCTGAAACTGCAAATGCGTGCCATTCAAGACGGGTTGCGCACTCTCCAGATGCTTTTGCAGCGGCAGTTTGATCAAAAATGTTGTTCCTCGATTTGGGCCCGGACTGCTTGCAGTGATGATTCCTGAATGCAGCTTTACCATCATGCGTGAAATGGCCAGCCCCAAGCCCATCCCGCCGAAGCGGTGGGAACTTCCCTGGAGCGCATGATCGCCTTGTGAAAAGGCTTCGAAAATGCGGTCAAGTTCCGTCGGAGTCATGCCAATGCCAGAGTCCGTAACTTTGATGGCCAAGGTTTCCCGATCTTCCTGAATGGCGCTTTCAATAATAATTTGACCGGCCACTGGTGTGAACTTGGCCGCATTCTTAATTACGTTCCAAAAGACCTGTTTTAACCTCACATCATCACCCATTACAATGGGTGCACTGTCTTCGAGTTTGAGTGTGACCTTGATTTGTTTTTGGTCAATTTCTTCACGGACCATGGCCAGGGCGTCACGCAGGATTGCATGGGCGTCCGCGGGTTGCAGGTTCAGCGCCACCTTCCCATGCGCAATGCGGGTGATATCCAGCAAGTCATCAATCAGACGGGCTTCCAGCGCCACATTTTTGGCAATGGTTTCAAAATCAGCCCGCGCTTCCGTCGGCAGTGAGGGGTTGGCGGCCGCCTCCGTGGCCAGCAGCAGCACCGGGTTAAGCGGGGTGCGCAACTCATGGGAAAGCGTGGCCAGGAAATCATCCTTGGCTTGGGAAGCGGCCTTGGCCCGGGCTTCACTCACCCGCAAGGCGGCCTCGCTGGCCCGCAACTCTTCGTTGACGCGGATTAAGTCAGCTGTGCGCGCCTCCACGTGCTGCTCCAATTCGTCATTGGCCTGCTTTAGCGCTGCCTCGGCATTTTGGCGCTGGGTTACCTCCAGTTCCAATGCGGCATTGGAGGCCGCCAAGGCGCGGGTTTTGCAAAACAAATCCACAAAAACTCCAATCTTTGATTTCAATATTTGCGGATTAATTGGCTTGGTCAAATAATCCACGGCGCCCGTGCCATAGCCCTCGAGCACATCTTTATCCTCCTGAAAATAGGCGGTAAGAAAAATGATGGGAATGTGCTGAGTGCGCTTGCGCTGCTTGATGAGGTTGGCCAGCTCAATCCCGCTCATCCCCGGCATATTGATATCAAGAACGATGACGGCAAACTCCCCCTCGAGCAACAACAGCAAGGCATCCTCCGCCGACTGGGCGCGAATGAGCCGGTAGTTCGACGACTCGAGAAAGCTCTCCAGCACATCGAGATTCCGGCTCTCGTCGTCAACGAGCAGAATGTTAACAATCGCTGAGTCCGTTACCAAAGGCGTCTCGCTATTTTTCGACATAATTTGGCTTTCCGAATGAGTTTTATTTTTTGCGTTTTATCATGATTCAGCGGTAGAGCCATACCCGTAAGAGCGAAAGCAGTTCGTTGGTATTTACTGGTTTCGCCACATAATCGGAGGCGCCGGCGGCCAGACATTTATCCCGGTCGCCCTTCATCGCTTTGGCGGTCAGCGCCAGAATGGGCAGCGCGGTGAAGCGAGGGTCCTTGCGAATTTCCTGCATCGTCTGATAACCATCCATTTCTGGCATCATGATGTCCATGAGGACAACGCCGATGCCGGATTGCTGCTGGATGATTTCGATGGCCTGGCGGCCGTTGGTCGCGCTGACCACCTCCATTTCGTGATTCTCCAGCATAGTGGTAAGCGCGAAAATATTCCGGGCGTCATCGTCCACGACCAGTACTTTGCGTCCCCGCAGTACTTCGTTGGAGGCGTGGAGGCGGTCGATCATTTTCTGTTTGGCGACCGGCAAATTCGTCACCACTCGGTGGAGGAACAAAGCGGTTTCGTCAAAGAGCCGTTCGGGCGACTGGACATCCTTGACCAGGACGCTTTTCGCCACCGTGCGCAATTTTTGTTCTTCCTCGCGGCTAAGATCCTTGCCCGTGAAAACAACCACAGGAATATCGCGCAAGCTCGGTTCGGTCTGCAGTTTATCCAAGAGCTCGAAACCGGTCATGTCCGGCAGGCGGAGATCCAGGACACAGCAGTCGAAGGGCCGGTCAAGCAGGGCGTCGAATGCCTCGGTCCCGGTGGCCACGGTGGTAATCTCAATATCATCATGATTCAGCAACTCCACAATACCCTGTCGTTCAATTTCATTGTCCTCCACGACCAACAGGCGTTTGACGTGAGGTTCGACAAATTTCTTAATTTTTTCGAAGCATTTATCCAGATCCTCCGTCGTGCTGGGCTTGACGGCGTAGGCAAATGCCCCATGCGCCAGGGCGTTCGAGCGCTCCTCTTCCACGGAAATAATCTGTACCGGGATGTGCCGGGTCGACGGGGTGACCTTGAGGTTGTTGAGCACGGTCCATCCCAGCATGTCGGGCAGGAACACATCCAGCGTAATGGCTGTTGGCTGGTATTGCCGAGCCAGGGTGAGGGCGGCATTCCCACGCATGGCAATAATGCCTTTAAAGCCCTTGCCGCGGGCCAGCCCAAGCAGTACCCGCGCATAATGCGGATCGTCTTCGACGATTAACAGGCTCTGGTCGCCGGGCTGCACCTGATCGCGATCATCGGGAATGACTTCTTCGCGGGCCGTCGGCAGCACCATCGGGAGTGGCGCATGAGCACTCTGGCTTTTTTCCGGATTCCGGGCGGTATAAACCACCGGCAGGAAAAGCGTAAAGGTACTACCCTCACCCGCCGTGCTATGCAGCCGAATTTCGCCGCCCAGCAGCGTGGTCAATTCGCGGGAAATGGAAAGACCAAGACCGGTGCCGCCATATTTGCGGCTGGTGCCCGCATCCGCCTGCTGAAAGGCCTCGAAAATCAACTTTTGTTTTTCCGCAGCGATGCCGATTCCCGTGTCGCTGATGGCAAATGAAATAACCTGGGTGGCACGGCTTAACACGGGATGCCCGATGGTCCAGCCTTCGGTAGCCGGGCTGACTTTTACCGCCACCCGCCCGTGAGCAGTGAACTTAAACGCATTGGAGAGCAGATTTTTCAAAATCTGCTGGAGCCGCTTGGGGTCCGTGGTGATCGTGCGCGGCAGCTGCGGGCTAAACTCCACATCCAGCGGTAGATTCTTTGCATCCGCAATATGGCGGAAGTTTCGGTCGACCGATTCACTGAGCGAGGCAAAACTAATTTCCTCGGCATCCACGGTCACCGTGCCTGATTCGATCTTCGACAAATCGAGAATGTCAGTGATAAGGTTAAGCAAATCCGAACCGGAAGAATGGATGTTGCGTGCAAATTCGACCTGTTTAACGGTTAAGTTGCCCCCGCTATTTTCAGCCAGTTGCTGCCCAAGAATAAGAATTGAATTGAGCGGTGTGCGCAATTCGTGAGACATGTTGGCGAGGAACTCCGATTTGTATTTGGAGGTAAGCGCCAGTTCCGTGGCCTGCTCCTCAAGGGCCTTGCGCGCCTGCTCCACTTCGCTGTTTTTGCGTTCGACTTCGGCGTTTTGCTCAGCCAGCTGCCGGGCTTTTTGCGCCAGCTCTTCATTGGTTTGCTGCAGTTCCTTTTGCTGGGATTGTAATTCCACGGTCAACTGCTGGGATTGCTGCAGCAGGCCTTCCGTTCTCATGGTGGCCTCAATGGTGTTAAGCACCACGCCAATGGACTGGGTTAATTGCTCCAGGAAGGCGATATGGGTGATGCTGAAGGGTTGCAGTGAGGCAAGTTCAATAACCGCCTTGGCATGGCCTTCAAACAACACGGGCAGCACCACGATGCTGACGGGCGCCGCCTCGCCCAGGCTTGAATTTACCCGGGTATAACTGCCGGGCACGTCATTGAGCAAAATTCGCTGCTTTTCAACCGCGCATTGGCCCACCAACCCTTCACCGGCAAAAATGAATTCCGGCAGACTGGATCGCTGGGCGTAGCCAGCCAATAAACGCAAGACCGGTCGCTTGGGATCCGAGGCATCCATCTGGTAGATCGTGCCCTGTTGCGCATTGACCAGAGGCGAGAGCTCGGAAAGCAGCATTTTACCAACCGTGAAGAGATCGCGCTGCCCTTGGAGCATGCGGGTGAATTTGGCCAGATTGGTCTTCAACCAGTCCTGCTCCTGATTGGTCTCCGTCGTGTTACGGAGATTATAAATCATCGTGTTAATATTGTCCTTCAATTCGGCAACTTCACCGCGAGCTTCAACTTGAATTGAACGCGTAAGGTCGCCTTTGGTCACCGCCGTGGCCACTTCTGCAATCGCGCGCACCTGAGTGGTAAGATTCGCAGCGAGCAGGTTGACATTGCCCGTCAAGTCCTTCCACGTACCAGCAGCGCCAGGCACATGCGCCTGACCGCCCAGGCGTCCTTCCACGCCGACTTCGCGGGCCACGTTGGTAACCTGCTCGGCGAAAATCGCCAGCGTGTCCGTCATATTATTGATGGTTTCGGCCAAACCCGCCACTTCGCCTTTGGCTTCGACCGTGAGCTTTTGCCGCAAATTGCCATTGGCCACCGCCGTCACCACTTTCACGATACCGGAAACCTGGTCGGTCAGATTGGCCGCCATGACGTTAACCGAGTCCGTCAAGTCCTTCCATGTGCCCGCCACGCCCGGTACGAGGGCCTGGCCGCCCAGCTTGCCTTCCGTTCCTACTTCGCGAGCTACGCGAGTTACCTCCGCCGCAAAACCATTAAGCTGGTCCACCATCGTATTAATCGTGTTTTTCAGCTCCAGGATTTCGCCCTTCACGTCCACTGTGATTTTGCGCGACAAGTCGCCTTTGGCCACCGCAGTGGTGACTTCGGCAATGTTGCGCACCTGGGCGGTAAGATTGGTGCCCATGGCGTTGACCGAGTCGGTCAAGTCCTTCCAGGTACCGGCCACTCCGGGCACCACTGCTTGCACGCCCAACCGGCCTTCGGTGCCGACTTCGCGGGCCACGCGCGTCACCTCGGAAGCAAAGGAGCGCAATTGCTCCACCATGGTATTAATGGTTTCCTTGAGTTGCAAAATTTCACCGCGCACGTCCACCGTGATTTTGCGCGACAAGTCGCCATTGGCCACCGCGATGGTGACTTCCGCGATGTTGCGCACCTGCGTCGTCAGATTGTTCGCCATTGAGTTGACATTGTCCGTCAAGTCCTTCCACGTGCCAGCGACACCTGATACCTGCGCCTGACCGCCCAGCTTGCCTTCCGTACCCACTTCGCGCGCCACGCGGCTGACCTCGGAAGCAAAGCCGTTGAGCTGGTCCACCATGGTGTTAATCGTATTTTTCAATTCAAGAATTTCGCCCTTCACGTCCACGGTAATTTTGCGCGACAAGTCACCCCTGGCCACGGCGGTCGTCACGTCGGCAATATTGCGCACCTGAGTAGTTAGATTGTTGGCCATGGAGTTGACGTTGTCCGTCAAGTCTTCCCACGTGCCAGCCACGCCTTGCACCTGAGCCTGGCCGCCCAGCTTGCCTTCCGTTCCAACTTCGCGGGCCACACGGCTTACCTCGGAGGCAAAGCCGTTGAGTTGGTCCACCATGGTGTTAATCGTATTTTTCAGCGCGAGGATTTCACCCTTCACGTCCACCGTGATTTTGCGTGACAAGTCACCGCGCGCCACGGCCGTGGTTACTTCCGCGATGTTGCGCACTTGCGCGGTAAGATTCGTGGCCATGGCATTGACCGAGTCGGTCAAGTCCTTCCACGTGCCGGCCACCCCGGGCACCACGGCCTGACCGCCCAGCTCACCTTCGGTGCCGACTTCGCGCGCGACACGAGTCACTTCCGCGGCGAAACCATTGAGCTGATCCACCATGGTGTTAATGGTATTTTTTAATTCCAAAATTTCGCCCTTCACGTCCACCGTAATCTTGCGCGACAAGTCACCGCGGGCCACGGCCGTGGCCACGTGAGCAATGTTGCGCACCTGACCGGTAAGATTGGCCGCCATCAAATTCACATTGTCCGTCAAGTCCTTCCACGTACCGGCCACGCCCGGCACAGTCGCTTGACCACCGAGCTTGCCTTCGGTACCAACTTCACGGGCCACGCGCGTCACTTCAGAAGCAAAACCGTTGAGCTGGTCCACCATCGTATTAATCGTGTTTTTCAGCTCGAGGATTTCGCCCTTCACGTCCACCGTGATTTTGCGGGAAAGGTCGCCCAAGGCGACGGCGGTGGTAACGTCGGCAATGTTGCGCACCTGCGTCGTAAGATTGTTGGCCATGGAATTGACGTTGTCCGTCAAGTCCTTCCACGTGCCAGCGACACCTGATACCTGCGCCTGACCGCCCAGCTTGCCTTCCGTACCCACTTCGCGCGCCACGCGACTGACTTCCGAAGCGAAACCATTGAGCTGGTCCACCATGGTATTGATGGTGTTTTTCAATTCCAAAATTTCACCGCGCACGTCCACCGTGATTTTGCGCGACAAGTCGCCCTTGGCCACCGCCGTCGTCACGTCGGCAATGTTGCGCACCTGCGTCGTCAAATTGTTCGCCATCGAATTGACGTTGTCCGTCAAGTCCTTCCACGTGCCGGCCACGCCCGGAACTTGTGCCTGGCCACCGAGCTTACCCTCCGTACCGACTTCGCGCGCCACGCGCGTCACTTCGGAGGCGAAACCGTTGAGCTGGTCCACCATCGTATTGATGGTATCCTTCAATTCCAAAATTTCACCTTTCACGTCCACCGTGATCTTGCGCGACAAGTCACCGCGCGCCACCGCAGTTGTCACCTCGGCGATATTACGCACCTGACCGGTGAGATTCGCCGCCATCAGATTGGTATTATCCGTCAAATCCTTCCACGTACCGGCCACACCCGGCACCACGGCCTGGCCGCCCAGCTTGCCTTCGGTGCCGACTTCGCGCGCCACGCGGCTGACTTCCGAGGCGAACGCATTGAGGCGGTCCACCATCGTGTTGATGGTTTCCTTTAATTCCAAAATTTCACCCTTCACGTCCACCGTAATCTTGCGCGACAAGTCGCCGCGCGCCACGGCCGTCGTCACGCCCGCGATGTTGCGCACTTGGGCCGTAAGATTTGAGGCCATGGCATTGACGGAGTCGGTGAGATCCTTCCAAGTGCCGGATACACCCGGCACCACCGCCTGACCGCCCAGTTTGCCTTCCGTACCCACGTCGCGGGCCACCCGGGTGACTTCCGCCGCGAACGAACGCAGTTGGTCCACCATGACGTTAATGGCTTCTTTGAGCTGCAGAATCTCACCGCGCACGTCCACCGTGATTTTCTTGGAAAGGTCGCCATTGGCCACGGCAATGGTCACATCGGCGATATTACGCACTTGGGCGGTAAGGTTGCCCGCCATCTGATTCACCGACTCGGTCAATTCCTTCCAAACGCCGGACACGCCCTTGACTTGGGCTTGCCCACCGAGCTTGCCTTCGGTGCCGACTTCGCGAGCCACCCGAATCACCTCAACTGAAAATGCCCCAAGCTGGCCGACCATGCCATTCACAAGCTTGGCCGTGCGGAGATATTCGCCCTTGAGCGGGCGACTATTCAATTCCAGCGGCATGGACTGGGTAAGATCACCCTTGGCCACCGCACCGATGACGCGCCCTACTTCAACGGTCGGTTGGGAAAGCTCATCCACCACGGTGTTAATGGCCTCAATTCTTTCCGCCCAGCCGCCAATGGCGTCACCCATGGGCAACCGCACATGAATTTTCCCCTGCTGGCCGACTTGATTCTGCAAATGCATCAGACTTGCATTGGAGCGCTCCATGCGGGACGAAATAGCGTTGATGTGGTCAGCTACACGGCCCTCCAAACCCGTCCAGTCGGCCGGCAGTCGCGCGGTAAAATCCCCTTTGTCGAGTGCGTTGAGCGTCACCACCAATTGCTTCATGAAAAGTTCGTCGTCCCGCACCCCATTGCGCGGATAATCCAGTGTCGCTTGGTCTTTTTTCATAAATAGCTTTTCAGGTTTAAGGCATTTTACTCAATGGCCCGATCTCAGATTGACCCTCAGAGCAAAATGTGCTTTTTGACTCGCAAGTTTGTTGGGAAGGAAAATGTTTATCAGCTGCGCCCGCCAAACGGTGAACTTAAAGCCGGCCACGCACGGTTTCCATCCGGCCAATTGCCCTAAATGAAAATCCCGGGAGGTACCGCAGACCAACTTAGGCGAAACAGCTTATTCCATAATAATAACCGGGCCCGGTCAAAGATGACGATTGGTGTTTAAACACCAATATCAAAGGCGAGCACTTTTTTTACCGCAGTCGCCCTTCGTTTTCATGGCAAACACCCCAAAACTTAAGTTAGGGTTCAACCCCCATTCTTCGTAATTATAACTGGTAGAGGCAGAATCCATAATTCGGCGGGTTTTACCCCAATGGCCAAAGAATTGCTTTTGCGGTATTTTAGATCGTTTCGCCAAACCGTGCGACCGTTTGGGCGTCGGCCAATATTATGAGTTCAACCAATCCCAGTTTTCCCACTTCACCAAAATTGGATGAAGTACTTGATCTAGTTCATGAATTTGAATCCGCACTGCCGGAATGCGGACAGGAAGCCAGCGAACGCTTCTGGTCTTTGCACGAAGTGTCTCGATTGCTCCAAGGGCAGGGAAGATTCATCAAGCCGTCAACTCATTGAAGGAAATGAGCTGGCGAATCCAATTATTTTCGCCTCCTCCAACCCCACCAACTACCCCGCCCATGAAATCTTGCGCCCCTTTCACCGACAAAATTTGCATCGAGGAACAAACCACAGGTAATTACCAACCCCGGGGCAGTCTGGGCTTTATGGCCGAGGCCTTGGCTCATGATCTCAACAATGTTTTCGCGCCGATTATGACCTCAATGGAGGTTTTGCAGTTGAAAATCAAAGACGAATCCCTCCTTCAGCTCCTCAGCCTGATTCAACGGCAAACCATCCAGGGTTCCTGCCTCGCCCAGCAAATTCTCTCTTTTGCCAACGGAGTGGAAAGCTCGCATACCTGCATACAGCCGCAAAGCTTGTTGCAAGCCTTGGGAAAGTATTTGGAGAAAAGCCTGCCGGATAATATCAAAGTAAATCTGCTGATTCCGGCAAATTTATGGGAAGTGTTTGGCTCCCTTTACGATCTTTATCAGGCGTTGCTTGATTTGTGCATGAATGCGGCGCGGAGAATGGCGCAGGGGGGGATCCTGACCATCAAGGCGGAAAACATGCTGGTTGATAACGAAAACCTGAACTTTCAATCGAATCGCGGAAATGAACGCTATGTTCTTTTTAGCGTAATGGATACCGGTCCCTCGCTGACCGAGGAACAACTGGAAGACATTTTTAGCGCCGATTATGTCCGGCAAGCCAACCCGGTGGTGGGAGACTTTGGCCTTTTTTCGGCTGATATCATTGTCAAAACCCATGGCGGACAAATCAAGGTGTCCAGCGAGATTGACTGCGGAACCATCTTCAAAGTCTATCTGCCGGCGGCGCCGGGCAGCGCAATTGATGTGGCCGCCGAGAAAGCGGTTCCCCTCGGTCATAATGAATGCATCATGGTAGTGGATGATGAAGCTGCCATCCTCACCATTACCCGGCAAATCCTTGAAGCCTCGGGCTACCAAGTCATCACCGCAGAAAATGGCGCCGACGCATTGAGTACCTATATGCAGGACTACGACAAGATTGCGCTGGTGATCATGGACATGAACATGCCTTATCTAAATGGCGCACTCGCCATTCACGCGCTGCGCAAAATGAATCCCGGCATTAAAATTATTGCCACGAGCGGGCTGCATACCCAGAGCCAGGCCACCCGCGCCCTGCAAGCAGGCGCCGAGAGCTTTATCCCAAAACCTCTCCAAACCTACGATCTGTTGCGTTCCATTGACGAGGCGCTTAAACTCGATGCCCTGGCGGTTTAAGGCACTTCCCGGTATGACCCGATAATTCATCAAGCCCTCTGGCCCAACAGTGCGGTTTTTTTTCTGGCAATAATTTTATTCCGTTACCTAACGATATAAAAAATAGCTTTAAAACGCGGTCGAATGGCTGCAGCAATCACGCTACCCCCCTCCCCCTTTGAATTAATTTTCCCACGACAATGAAGAATCCAACATCCGAAACACCTCCACCGTTCACTCCATCACGCAGAATTTTAGTTGTTGATGACAAAGTCGATGGTGCCCGCAGTCTGGCCATGATCCTCAGCATGCAAGGGCATCAGGTTGAAACCGCCTATGACGGTCCGGCGGCCATCGAGGCGGTGAGAACCTTTGGTCCGGATGTCGTTTTGCTGGACATCGGACTGCCCGGCATGAACGGCTATGAGGTGGCCAAACATCTTCAACTTGAGCCCGGACGGGAAAAAATGCTCATTGTGGCATTGACGGGTTATGGTCAAGCCGAGGACAAGCTTCGTGCGAGTGAAGCCGGTTTTGACTCACATCTGGTCAAGCCGACCAGTTTACAAGCATTGGCTTCCGTTATTTCTCTCGCTCACTCATCAGCACCCTGAATACCTATCTAACCACCGCGAACAAGCGCTGAAGCGGTCTCTGGTTAAATTTGCGTCACGCGAACACCGTCTTCGATTACGCCATTCGTGAGGGCATATCGCGTCAGGCCGGCGGTATTGTGGATTTTAAGCTTGTTCATCAGACGCTGCCGGTGCTTTTCAACCGTCTTAACGCTCAGGGTAAGAATCGAGGCAATTTGTTTATTGGAGGCGCCTTCCGCAACCAGTTGCAGGATTTCCTCCTCCCGTGAGCTTAATGACTTTTTAGTTTTTTTATTTTCCGGAACGGCGGCATTTTTTGACTGCAATTTAGCTGAATTGAGGCGGGCGGAAATGGCTGGGTCAAAGAACACCTCGCCTTTGGCTAAAACCTGAATGGCCTTTGCCAGGAGCGCCACGGAACTCTGCTTAAGCAAATACCCGGAGGCACCTGCACTTACCACCCGGTCCACATAGTCGTCTCTGCTGTAGGCGGAAAGAATGAGCACTTTGGAGGATGGCGCGGTGTCGAGAATCTGCCGGGTGGCCTCCATGCCATTCAGCAAGGGCATGGCTATATCCATCACCACGACGTCCGGATGTAATTGTTTGGTCATTTCCACCGCGGCACGGCCGGTCTCCGCCTCGCCGACGACTTCGATGCCTTTGTCAGTCCGCAAAAGCGAGCGAAAGCCTTCCCTCACGATGCGATGATCGTCTGCGAGCAAAACCGATATGGATTTCATAATAGTGCTGGATGTCGCAGTGTAAAAATCGTTAATTCCACTGAAGTCAATACGAGCAACTCTATTCTACAGTGTTCCCAGTGCACCGTATTTGCTAACGGTTCGCAATCCTGTTTTTATCTTCGTTTGAAAAATTACTGCCGAGGCTCGAACCCACCCCTTTCCCTTATCTAGTCTAGATGGCTTTTAAAGTCTCTAGAGCGGATTTGGGCTCCAAACTGAATTCGATATGGGGTGTTCCACCCAGTGAAGCCAGCTCGGCTTTCAAGTCCACTTCCTCCGTGAGAGTGATCTGAAGCTGCTTAGCCACTTCCGATAACTTCAAAAGTCTGGCAATGGCGCAAGCGCTGGAATAGCCCACCAGATTGTAATGATTCATTTTTTGCGCGTAACAAATCAATTGGATATCCCTGATGCCGGTGGCCTGGGACCGGAGCATTACCTCCAGATCCAAAATTATACCCATCATGCCATTGCAATGTTTTCCATCCGGCGAAATACCCAGACGTTCAGCGATCTGCTCGATGCGTCGCGCATGGGTTTCCGCCAGCTCAAAATGCTTCTTGAATAATTTTCGCAAGGGCACGTGAAAAGCTGCTTCAGCCATTTTTTCCAATGCCTTGGCCTGACTGGACTCCGCGCTGTAGAGATCCTGGATGCCATCAAGCAGGATATCGTTAAGCGTGGCCGATTTGAGCTTGGGAGCAGGGATTGAGGACATAAGCACAATGGTTTGTGGTTAAAAACGAAGTGGTTTTTTGGATATTTAGGATGTTTCCGGGGGGCTTATTTTATATGCAGAAGTATACCAAAAAAGCCGTTCCATGTATATTGGGGTGTTATACCCCAAGGCTGAATCAACGACCTGGCTGCTTTTATCCGACCTGACCTGCGGGGTAACGATTAATGAAAGACCGATCTCCCCTGGCAAAATTAACCATGATAAAAGTGTGAAAATTGCGCAAAACCAGATGGAGGGTAACGCCCCAATGGCAGCTAGGGCATGTTGGGGCTATAATGTGGAATGGAAGCTGATCGACATCGCTTTCACCGATTAACGGTCTGCATTCTGGCGGTTACTCTGCTGGTGACGGTGGGCTGTCGGTTGCTTTTTTTGGGTGGAGTGGTCGGCGCCACCGTGGGTACCGTGGCCTATATTGATGGGAAACTCGAAGACACCCTCGGCAATCCCTATGAACATGTCGTGACCGCGACGGAAAAGGCGATAACCCAACTTGGTTTTGCCCAGCCCGAAGAACGCAAGGATTCCTTGTCCGCCACCTTTGTCACGCATTCGGCCAGGGGCGATCGCGTGGAAATCAGCCTGACAAACATAAGCGACAGCGCGACCAAGGTGAGCATTCGAATTAACACCTTTGGCGATCAAGAGATTTCCATGACCATTTTGGATAAAATCAAAACAAACTTGCAGTAACTGCGCGTTTTTTCAGGAAACAATCAATCCAAACCAAACTACCATGAATAATAAAATCGTCTCCCTCGGCTTTCTGGTCGCAGGCATCGTCCTCCTCATTTACTCGAACAATGCCTCGGAATCAGTGAGTTCGGCTTTTTCGCGGTTCTTTAATGGAACCCCGACCGACCAAACCACATGGTTGCTGATCGGCGGCGTTGTGGCTACCGCCATCGGCCTGGGTGGATTGCTGACCAATTGGCGGTCAACCAACTAGCCAACCACCCGCCTGCGTCCATTAACTAAACCTTGCGGCGTTTGCGGCGCAGACCGACCAGCAGCATCGCGCCACCAAGCAGCAGACCCCAGGTCGCAGGCTCGGGCACGATAATGAACTGTAATTCCGTGCCGCCATTGGCGAACAGGAAGTAACTCTCCACCGTGGCCGTGTGGTCCTGCCAGACATTCACCGCGTGGAGCTGGCTGAGGTTGAGCTCGGACGAGAAGTCGTTGCTCGCAGTGATCAGCGTGTATGTCGCGGGATTGACGCCGTCGTAGTAGCCGGTGTTTTCAAAGTCGAAGGTCAGGCTGGCCGTTGGCGAACCCGGGTTGGTCAAGCTGCCGAGCACAGTCAGGGTGTCCGAGGCGAACGGCGTGAGGCTGCTGCTGCTCAAGTGCCAGACCAAGGTGCTGTTACTGACGCTCCAGCTAAGATTGCCATTGATGGTGAGATTGGCCAGGCCGGCCGCCGTGCCCGCAAAGGTGCCACCGACCACCGGGGTCTTCGCGACTGCATTATTGACCCCCGGCGATACTACCCCGCCGAGGCTGACCGACACATTGTTGTTGATCGTGCCATTGCCGCCCAATGCCGCGCTGGCCGGGGAGCTATGCACCGTGCCGTTGCCAATAACATTTACCGGCGAAGCATGCTGGCCATTGATGATCAAGTTGCCCGAGGTGACGCTGGTCTGGCCAGTAAACGTATTGTTGCCATTGAGCACCAACGTGCCGCCACCGTTGACCACCAGACCGCCGGTGTCACCAGTTACGTTGCCACCCACCGTGGCAGTATAGCCGCCGGTGTTGACAGTTGAGTTGGTGCCGTCACCCAAGGAGAAGTTAATTGGCGAACTGAAGTCGCTGGTAGGAGCAAGAGTGCCGCCATTGAAATTAAAGGCGTATCCGCCGTTGCCATTGACGATGGCGTTGACACCTCCGACCGAGAGGGTGCCGCCGTCGTTCAAGTTGAATGTGCCAGAAGATCCGGTTTGATTGCCCAAGATCAAGCTGCCCGCGAGGATGTCCACCGAGCCACCGCTGTCCACCGTAGCGGAACCGGTACCAAGCTCACCGACAAGCAGGCTGCCGTGGTGAAGTGTCAGGGTCGAATTCGTCCCCGTGACATCGAGCGTGCCATTGCCGCTGGCCAAGCTACCGAGATAGAGGGCCGCATCGTTGCTGTCCGCGTGCTCGATATCCACCGCACCGCCGCTGGAAACCATCAGGCTGCCCATGCCGCCATTGCCGATGTTCATCGTGTAGTTGCCGTTGATAAAGGTACCCAGTCCATCCACGACCACGGAGCCGAGCGAATTGAGCATTTCCGCGACATCGAGGCCCACGCCGTTGGCATCGCTATCCGAAATCGTCACTGCGCCACCGTTGGTGAGGCTCAAGCTGCCGGCACCGCTGCTGCCGACGATGACGGAGTTCCCACTGATGTTCAGCGTCGAGTTGGCTCCATCAACCAGCACCGTGCCGTTACCAGCGCTCTGATAGCCAATCACCATGCCCTCATTGGCCGTAACGTTGCCGGCATTGGCTATGCTCAGCGTGCCGTTGCTCCTGAGGCCCACCTGGAAGAAGCTGTCAAAAGCCGTCAAGGTGGAGTTGGTATCGGTCACCAGGATGGTGCCAGAACCAGTATCGCCCGGGAATGCCTGGCCTAACACGATTCCACCAATATAGGCGGTGACATTGCCGCCATTGGCCACCGTCAAATTGCCATTGCCGTTGGCCGTGCCACCCACGTTGATGTCGTTGGCCACCAGCGTGGAGTTCGCCCCGGTCACCAAGATAGTGCCATTACCAAAGCGGCCAATCTGAATATTGGCATATTCACCAAAACGACCAGGCTCAATGATGCCGGCATCGTCAAAGCCGCCGGTGACTACGCCGCCGTTCGCCACCGTCAAATTGCCGGTGTTAAAGTCGCCCAGCGTCATGGTGTACGTGTTATTCAACTGTAAAACGCCGCCATTGGTTACCGTGACGTTGCCCGTGCCTTGGTCGCCCACAATAAACGCGCCCAAAACAGTCATGGTTGAGTTCGCATCCGTCACGAGCACGGTGCCATTGCCAGCGCTGTGGTAACTCACAAAGAGATCGGCGTTCGAGGTAGCGGCACCGCCATTGGCGACCGTCAAGTTGCCCGTGCCATTGTAGCCCACGAAGGTGTCGTTGCCCGCGGTCAGCGTGGAATTGGCGTCCGTCACCAATAGGGTGCCATTGGCCGTCGAATTGGAACCGATGGTCAGGTTGCCGACGCTGGTGACATTGCCGCCGTTGGCCACGGTCATATTCGCGGTGCCGGCAACGCCCACGGTCAGTGTTTCGTTTGCGTTCAGCAGCGAGCCCGTGTCGGAAACGAGAATCTGGTCGAAGTCGCCCTGGTTATTGCCGAAGGAAACTTCGCCCGCATAGACGGAAGCGCCGTTGGTGATGGTCAAATTGGCTTGGGGTCCGCCGACATACAGGTCACCGGAGGATTGGGTGGCATTGCCGATATTGCCGCCGAGCGCGCCATCCACCAGCAGCCCGCCCAATAACACGTTCGTGTCGCCCGTATAGGTGTCGCTGCCGGCAATGGTCAGATTTCCGGTGCCGTCTTTTTCGAGCGAACCCACGCCACTGAGGACACCGGAGAAGGTCGCATTCAAACCCTGGGTGTTGATGACGTTGGGCAGGCTATTCGAGTTGTTCAACGTGATGTCGAGATTCTCCGTCAGATTGCTGGCGACCTGAATAATGCCGCCGTCCATGCTGGCATTGGAACTGCCGTTGCCAGATACAAGGGCGTTCAATCCACCAATTTGGAGGATGCCCAAAGAGTTGATGGCCAAGGTGCCGCTGCTGCCGGTTTGATTGCCCAAGACCAGGTTTCCGCTGACCATAACCACGCCATCGTTGGCTATCGTCAGGTTGCCTGTGCCGACGTTGCCAACCACTATGTTACCCGTCACCGCCAGCGTCGAATACAGGTCCGTCACCAGCACCGTGCCGTTACTCATGTCTGTATAGGCGCCAACCAACAAAGAGAATCCGGTAGTGTCAGCTCCATTCGCGTTTACGGTACCGCCATTGGCGATGGTCAGGTTGCCCGTGCCAGTGTCGCCGACGTAAATGCTGGAGGCGACATTCAAGACCGAACCGGCATCGGTCACCAACGCGGTGCCGGTGGCATCTGATGAGTCACGGCCCAAGACGAAGAGCCTATTTGCGGTGACATTGCCGCCGTTGGCCACCGCGAAGTTGCCGCTGCCGTCGAAGCCGACATTGACTTCACCGGACACGGTCAAAGTCGAGTTGGCGTCCTGCACCAGCACCGTGCCGTTGCCGCCGCTTAGATTACCCAAGATTAAGCCTTGGCCGGATGTGACATTGCCGCCGTTCGCGACGGTCAGCGTGCCATCTGTATTATAGCCAACAATCGTACTGCCGTTGGTAATGCTGAGCGTGGAGTTGGTGCCCGTCACCGTCACCGACCCAGTGGAGTCGCCGCCGCCAGCATACCCGCCCACATTAAGGCCACCGGAGAGATTGGCCAAACCACCGTTGGCCACCGTAAAGTTGGCCGTTGAGGCAAAGTCAGCGATGACCGTCACGCCGTGGCTCACATCCAATTCCGAACCGGCGTCCGTCACCACCAGGGTGCCGTTGGAGTTAGACCCACCCACATACACGACGACGCCAATACCGTCCACGCCACTAAGATTGGCATAACCACCGTTCGCCACGGTCAAGTTGCCGGTAGAGTTGTAAGCGCCGATATTGGAAGAACCGCCGCTGACATTCAACTTCGAGCCGGTATCCGTCACCAGCAACGTGCCATTGCTGTCAGAGCCACCCACATACAGACCGGCGATGTGGAAATCTGCGCCCGTGAAGTTGGCGACACCACCGTTCGCAATCGTCAGGCAGCCAGTGGAGCTGTAACCGGCGACATTGGCCCAGCCGTTGCTGACGTCCAATTCCGAGCCGGTGCCGGTCACGAGTGCCGTGCCGTTGGAATCACCGCCGCCGCCGGGGCCACCGCTGATATAGAGCGAATCAGTGAAATTGGCAAAACCACCATTGGTTACAGTCAGGCTGGCATTGGAGCCAAAGTCAGCGATGTCGGACACCCCGTTGCTCACGCGCAATTCCGAGCCCGTGCCCGTGACCAGCACCGTGCCGTTGGACTCGAACCCGCCCACATACAGGACGGTTTGAATGCCATCCACCCCGGTGAGGTTGGCAAAGCCGCCATTCGCCACCGTCAAATTGCCGTCGGAGTTGTAAGCGCCGATATTGGTCGAGCCACCGCTCACATTCAATACGGTGCCAGAGTCCGTTACCAACAACGTGCCGTTGCTGAAGTGAGCGCCCACGAACAGACCGGCGATGAGGCCGTCCGCTCCCGTGACATTGGCGACGGCACCGTTGGCCAGGGTCAGATTGCCCGTACCCATGTTGCCGACGACCAAAATCCCGTTGACGTTGAGCGTCGAGCCAACGTCAGTAACAAGGCCGTAGCTGTTATCACCTTCCACAGTGGCGTTGGTGACCGTCGCCGCGGCGCCGTTTTGCACCGTGAAATTAGCCGCATTGACATCCAAGTCGCCGGAGGACTGCGTGGCATTACCGATACTGCCACCGAGTAACCCGTCGAGCAGCAGGGTACCACCCATGACGTTGGTGCCGCCGGTGTAGGTTTCGCTGTTCGCGAGCGACAGATTGCCGGCGCCATCTTTTTCCAGCGTGCCCACGCCACTGAAGACGCCATAGAAGGTCGCATTGTGGTTGTTCGTATCAATGATGTTGGGCAGGCAATTGATGTTGCCCAACACGATGTCGAGGCTCGTCGTCAGGTTGTAGGCGACCTGGATGATGCCGCCGTCCATCGTGAAGCTGTAATTGCCAAGTCCAGCGGAGATTGCGTTGCTGCCGCCGATTTGGAGCATACCACCATTGTTAATCGCCAGTGTGCCATTGCTGCCGTCATTGAGTCCCAAGACGATACCGCCGTTGTTGGTGATAAAGTTACCGCTGTCCGTGATGGTCAACGTGCCATTGCCGTCATTACCAATAATGTCGGTGGAAAAAGTTGAGAGGACTGAGCCTTCATCCGTCACCAGCACCGTGCCGTTGCTCATATTGCCGCTACCCACGGACAAGTTATAAGCGGTGAGGTTACCACCGTCAGCTATAGTCACGCTGCCCGAGCCATCATTGCTGCCCACAGAAAGAGTATTGGCGTTATTCAAAGTTGAATTGGCGCCCGTTACCAACAATGACCCATTGCTCATATTCCCATCGCCCACTGCCATGATGTTGGTGCTGATGTTGCCGCCATTGGCCACCGTCAGGTTGCCCGTGCTGCCACTTTCGCCCACAAATAAGAAGGAATCAACGCTGAGCGTGGAATTAGCATCGGTGACCAACAGCGTGCCATTGCCCGTGCTGCCATAACCGTCATACAGGAATGAACTCACATGGAGATTACCGCCATTAGCCACTGTCACGTTGCCCGTGTTGCCGTAACCATCATAGAGGAAGGAGTTAACCCTCAGCGTGGAATTGGCGTCGGTCACCAGGACCGTCCCGTTGCCCGTACTGCCTTCACCCACATATAAATAAGTTAACGGGTTGATCGTGGCACCATCGGCCAGCGTCAGATTGCCGGTACCGTTGATACCCACGTAAATGGCTGCTGTAGTGACATTCAAACTTGAGTTGGCACCCGTTACCAGCACGGTGCCGTTGCCGTTGGTCTGATTGCCGATCTCGAGGCCGTAGAGCGTGGCATTGCCGCCATTGACCACCGTCAGGTTGCCGAGACCATTGTCACCGACAATGGCTGAGGCGAAGTTGTTGACCGTCAAGCGGGAGCCAGCATCGGTTACGAATACCATGCCGTCGCCAGTGGTATTGGCGCCAATAATCAAGCCGCCGGAGGTGACGCTCGCGCCGTTGACTATTGCGAGATTGCCGGTGCCGTTATCGCCCACCGTGATGACGCTGCTCAAGCTCGTGTTCGGGTCGGTTACGAAGACAGTGCCGTTGCCGAAGCAATTGATGCCAATATCAATAAACGGAGTCGTGACAGTGCCGCCGTTGGCAATTGTGAGGTTCGCGTATGCATTGACACCCACGGACACTGATTCGCTGGCGTTTAGGAGTGAACCGGTATCGGTGACCAGAATGTAATCGTTGTCATACTGGAAGTTGGCGAAGGAAGCTTCGCCGGCGTAGATGGACGCGCCGTTGGAAATAAGCAGGCTGGCCGTATTGCCACCGACATATAAGTCGCCGGAAGAGTTCGTCGCATTGCCAATATTGCCGCCCAGCGAGCCATCCAACACCAGGCTGCCAACCAATACACTGGTGCCACCGGTGTAGGTTTCGTTCGCGGTCAGGGTCAGATTGCCCGCGCCGCTCTTGACGAGGGTGCCGACGCCGGAGATGACCGAGGCGAGGGTGACGTTGTTGTCGTTGGTGTCGAAGGTGTCATTACCGGCGCCCAACGGATTGAGGATGCTGGAGATGTCGAGGCTGTTATTCCATTGCAGACCACCACCGGCCAGGGTGATGTTGCCCGTGCCGAAGTTGCCCGTCGCGTTGAAGTTGATTTCGCCAGCGGTAATCAGAGTGCCACCCGTGTAGGTGTTGATATTGTTCAAGGAGAGGATGCTGCTGCCGTCTTTCTCGAGCGTGCCATTGCCGCTGAGCACGCTATTTACGCTGAGGATGTTTCCATTGCTGTCGAAGATGTCAGCCAGCGCGTTGCCATTGAGGAGGATGATATCCGTATAGATCCGGACTGAGCTCGTGACGGCCTGAATCCGACCGCCGTCCATGCTGATGCTATAATTGCCGTCACCCCAATCCAGGGCATCTGCGCCGCCAAGTGCCAGGGTGCCGTTGGTGGTAATACTGATTGTGCCGTTACTGGAACTTTGGTCGGCCAGGAATACGCCTTCGTTGGCGGTCACGGTGCCATTGTTGCTGATGGTCAGTGTGCCGTTGCCTTGCTCACCCACGATCAACAAATCATTGTTGACGGTCAAAGTAGAGTTCGTGTCCGACACGTTCACCGTGCCCACGCCGTTACGACCACGGCCAATATAGAGGCTGTAATCATCATCATAATCGTTATTCGCCGTGACATTGCCGCCGTTGGTAATGGAAAGCGTACCCGTGCCCCAATTACCCACCACGAGCGGAGCGTCCTGGATGGTCCAAGTGGAATTCGCGCCATCCACGGTGACTGAGCTGTTGCTCGAGCCGTGCCAGCCGATGTAGGCGCCGAAACCGTGGACGTCATCCGATCCATTGGTTTGGATGGTGCCGCCATTGGTGATGCTCACGTTGCCCGAACCATAATTACCCACAACCATCGTCCAGCTTTGCAAAAGCGAGCTATTGCCGTCCACGGTCAAGGTGCCGTTGCCATCACTTTCTTCGCTGATCGTTAGGCCTGCCATATTGCTATCCCCTCCGAGGATCTGGACATTTCCGCCATTGGAAACGTTCAGCGCACCGCTGCCATCATAGCCGATGACCAGCGCACCGCTGTTCACATTCAAGGTTGAATTCGCATCCGACACGTTCACCGTGCCCATGCCGTTGGTGCCGCGGCCGATGTAGAGACCATACTCATCGTCACCGTTACCATTGTTCGCCGTGACGTTGCCGCCATTGGTAATGGAAAGCGTGCCCGTGCCCCAATTGCCCACCACGAGCGGGCCATCCTGGACGGTCCAGGTGGAGTTCGCGCCGTCAACCGTCACAGTGCTATTGCTCGTGCCATGCCAGCCGATGTAAGCGCCAAAGCCATGGCCGTAATCCGTATCGGTGGAATCCAAATTGCCGCCGTTGGTGATGCTAACCGTCGCGTTTCCATAATTACCGACCACCAGCGGGTCGCTAACCACCGCGCTGCCGAGGCCGTCCACGGTCAGCAGGCCCGTGCTGCCTTCGTCTTTACCCAAGGTGATGGATTCGCCATCGCTGTCGGTTCCGGACATGGAGAAGACGCTGCCATTGGAAACATTCAAGGTACCGTTACCATCGTAGCCGATGACCAGCGCGCCATTATTGACGTTCAAGGTCGAGTTCGTGCCTGACAGATTCACCGTGCCCACGCCGTTGCGGCCGCGGCCGATGTAGAGGCTGTAGTTGTCGTCGCCGATATTATTGTTCGTGGTGACATTGCCGCCATTGGTAATGGAGAGCGTGCCGTTGCCCCAGTTGCCCACGACGAGCGGGCCATCCTGGACGGTCCAGGTGGAGTTCGCGCCGTCCACCGTGACCGAGCTGGTGCTCGTGCCGTGCCAGCCAATGTAAGCGCCGAAGCTGTGGCTTTCGTCCCCACCGGTGGTCGTCAAATTGCCGCCGTTAGTGATGCTGACTGTGGCGTTACCGTAATCACCCACGACAATCGGGCCAGCCATTACCGAGGAGTTGGCGCCATCAATTGAAAGCAGACCGGTGGCCGCATCATTGCCGCTGACCGTGAGTGACACGTTGTTGATGTCAGAGCCCTGAATGGTGAGATTGGCACCATTGGCGACATACAGCGCACCATGGCCATAGTAACCAATCTCCAGGTCATCATTCAAATTGATCGAAGAACCAGCATCGGTAATCTTGACTGTGCCGTTAGAGCCGAGCGTCTGGCCGATGATCCCGCTATTGGCCCCAATATAGCCACCATTGGCCACGACCAACGAAGCCCCTACCCCATTCGCGTCACTCACCACTAGGTCGGCGGTGTCGCTCAGCCCAATGGCCGCACCATTCAAGGTCAACTGGCCGCCGGTGACATTAACGCCGCCATAAATGGCGGTGGCGTTGGAAATCGTCAGGTTGCCCAAGCCGACCTTGATCACGAGACCATCGCCGCTCAATCCCGTCGCAAAATTCACATCATTGCCGTTGGTGTCGAAGGCCGCAGAGCCGTCGAGCGGATTCAAGATGCCCGAAA
>Ga0206925_1023_pt1 | contig 38684 bp, 30 predicted proteins | sample Alteio_BWOrgHeat_62_FD_152944 | JGI IMG/M metagenome (GOLD analysis project Ga0206925, IMG submission 152944) | Enriched cells from forest soil in Barre Woods Harvard Forest LTER site, Petersham, Massachusetts, United States -... | ecosystem: Environmental > Terrestrial > Soil > Temperate forest >...
CCGAGGAAGCCGCCGCGATTCAAAAGATGGGCTTCACCGCGTACAAGATGCGCCCGGCGCTCGGGCCCGAAAAAGATTTGGAAACGGTAAAGTTGATGCGCGAGGCCACGGGCCCAGATTTTGGCCTGATGATTGATGCGCACACCTGGTGGCGCATGGGCGACCGCAGCTATTCGGCGGAAACCATCACTGAGCTGGCGAAAAAAATTGCACCATATAAACCGACGTGGCTCGAAGAGCCGTTGCCGCCGGACGACCATGATGCCTACCGTAAGATTACCGGACAGAATATTTTACCCATCGCCACCGGCGAGCACGAACAGGAAGAGTCGGGCTTTGCTGACTTGATGGATACGAAAGCGGCGAACTACATTCAAATGGACGTGTGCTGCCAGGGCGGTTTTGCGATGGGCAACCGCGTGTTTGAAGGTGTGGCGAAACATAAACTGAAATTTGCGTTTCATAGTTGGGGCACGGCGCTGGAAGTTCTCGCCGCCGCGCACCTGGGCATTTGCTGGTCGGAGAACGTCGTCGAATGGCTCGAGTACCCGTGCTACTCGGCGAAGGGTCGCGCCGGAATGTATCCGTTCCCGCTGGCGGATGAAATTCTCGCGGAGCCCATGCAGATTGAAAAAGGCGATTTGATAGTGCCCAAAGGCCCGGGACTAGGCATCGAAATTGACGAGCGCGTGATTGCCAAATACCCGTTCCTGCCCGGGCCGTGGTCGTATTTCCGGCTCGATTCCCCGGCGGAAACGGTGGCCGTCACCGGTGACCATAGCATGAAGTGGATTGAGGCCGAACCGCCGAAGTTGTAGCATCAGCCCAGGTTTTTCCCGATGAAAAAAATCAACCTCGCCAATATTGCCGAGACCGAGGACAAGTCGCCGAAGGGGAAATTTCATTCCTTTTACAAGGGCGTGTCCCTCGCGCTCGGGCGCGATGACACTTCGCGCGATCTCGACAAACGCCATCCGTTCGACCTCGAATATGTGCGGCTGCCCGCGGGGGCGACGAACTATCCCTACCATGCCCACTCGGCGCAGTGGGAGTTCTACGTAGTCATCTCCGGCCGGGGCCTAGTGCGCGACGAACAGGGCCAGACCGAAGTCATCGCCGGTGATTCGTTTTTGTTTCCCCCGGGCGAGGCGCACCAATTATCCAATCCCGGGCCCGAGGATTTAATTTACTACGTGATTGCCGACAATCCCCTCGGCGAATGTTGTTATTATCCTGACAGCAAGAAATGGCTGGTCGCGCGGGAAACTTCGCTGAAGAAACTGGTGCCCGACGGTCAGGCAAAATACTACGAAGGCGAAGAATAAATAAACGGCCTTGAAGAATCGGCACGCATGAGGGAAACTCGGCGCAAATCACTCCATGAAAATCCTGCGCGCGTTACTGCTGTTGAGTTTGACGATTTTTTCGTCGTGCAGTTCCCCGCCCAGTTACGCCAGCGGGCCGAAGATCAAAGTGCTGATTGTGGACGGCTACAGCAACCACAACTGGCAGCTGACGACCCAGTTGCTCAAGGGCATCCTGTCGCCGACCCATATGTTTTCCGTCACGGTCTCGACCACCCCACCCGCCAAATCCACCGAAGGTTGGGATAATTGGCGCCCCCAGTTCAAGGACTACGATGTCGTCATCCAAACCTGCAGCGACATCAACAACAGCGGCCCGGCCTGGCCGGCGGCCGTGCAGAAGGATTTTACGGACTACGTGCGCAATGGCGGCGGGGTCTATATTTTTCACGGCGCGCAAAATGCCTTTGCCGACTGGCCGGAGTACAATGACATCATCGGCCTCGGCTGGCGTCCGGCCACTTACGGCACGGCCATCATGGTCGGCAGCGACGAACAATTGATTCGCATCCCGCCCGGCCAGGGACTGCATACCAACAATGCCCCGAATGGCGATGTCGTTGTCCACCAACTCGGCGACCATCCGATTCACCAAGGCATGCCCCGCGCGTGGCTGACCCCGCACCTCGAAGTTTATTTTGACCCCCGCGGCCCGGCGGAAAATGTCGAGGTGCTCTCCTATGGCCGCGACCCACGTTACGGCGAAAACTGGCCGGTCGAGTGGACGGTCGCCTACGGCCAGGGCCGTGTTTATGTTTCCACCTTTGGCCATGTGTGGGCGGACGATACGGACCCGGAGTCCATGCGCTGCGTAGGCGTGCAAACGACGATTATTCGTGCGCTGCAATGGCTGGCGAAACGGCCGGTGACGTATCCAATCCCGCCGGATTTTCCGACTGCGACGCAGAAGTCGGTAAAACCGGCCAAGAACTAACGGCTGGGAATAGATTTAGCGCGCTCCCGTCGGACGTGGGGAAGGAGCATTCTTTTCAGCTCATTAATGTGCGATTTTCCAAAGCGTGCCGTCTACTTGTAGGCAGAAGCCCACTCCAAGCATGCTCGTAAAACGCCTCAAATACATCCTGCTGGGCGCGGTAATCATGCTCACCGCCGTTAGTCTGGCGATGATCATTTCCATTCATCAACAGGTTGAAGCCGAGGCCAAAATCAAAAGCTCCCTCGCGATCGGCGCCAAGTTTCCTGATTTCTCCGTGCAAGACTTGGCCGGCCAACCGCTGTCCATCGCCACGGGCAAGGGCAAGCTCGTCCTCATTAACTTTTGGGCGACTTGGTGTGCGCCGTGTGTGGCGGAGTTGCCCACGCTGGAGAAAGTTTACGCCAAGTATCACCATCAGGGTTTTGATATCATTGGCGTCAATGTGGATAGGAACAAAGACAAGTTGACCGATTTTTTAAAAGCCCAGGCGCTGCCGTGGCCGGAATACTTTCAGGATCATGGACCAGCAGAATCCAGGATAATTTCCTTGGGGTTACCTAGTGACAACGAGCTTGCCGCCAAGTGCGGCGTGGGCGGCGTTCCGTGCAATTTTCTGCTGGATCACAATGGAACCATCCTGGGGGTGGATTTGCGCGAGGACGAATTTGAAACGGCCGTGGCCCATGCGCTCGCGAGACTGGACGAAACCAAATAGATTAAAGCATCTTGCCACCATCGTTAGGTTTAGAATACAAGTTTCTGCCCCTGGCTAATCATTTATGGTTGTTTTTGCGTAATGCATGTTCGATTTATTTTCCTGGCGATGCGCCGGGTACTCATGGCGATGACAGGCCTTCTGTTCATGATCATGTCGGCGGCGAAGGGGCAGCCGATTAATTGGACGGGCAGCGCGAGCACAGACTGGAACACTTTTTCAAACTGGGATGCGGGGGTGGTGCCGAGTTCGGGGAATGATGTCATCCTGGACACGAACTCCGGCAATCAGGCGGTTTTTTCGAGCGGAAATGAGACAATTGGGAATTTAACGGTCGGCAATATCAATGGAGGAGCGAATACCTCACTCTCGATCAGCAACGGGGCCAATTTAACGGCGACATCGTTGGCGATTGGGGCGAATACGGGGTCGAATGGGACAGTCACCATCAGTGGCGCGAATTCGACGTTGGTGGTGGATGGTCTGGCACTGGGAAATTTGGGGGATGGAAATCTGGTGATTGGGGATGGGGCAAACATGACTGATATTGGAAGTTTCATACTTGGAGTTAATGGCACTATCACCCAAACAGGGGGCATGGTCAATCTACCCACTGTAATTACCCGCCGCGTCATTGTTTCCCCCGGTGGAAGTGGAATTTCTGCATTAATTTTGAATATCCAGGGAGTTTATAACCTGCTCGGTGGTGACCTGAAATCGGTCAACGGTGCGTTGGGTACTGGCAGGTTAAACCTGGGCGGCGGCACGGTGGAGATAAACAGCACGGCTGATTATGCGACCAACACCACCTTGCTGGATGACACAACCTCCACCGTCAATTTGGATCTATCCGGGCTCCTTGAGTCCATCTGGGCTGGAGCTATTACGGGCAATGGCAATTTGGAACTAACCGGCAACGGCGTACTCCTGGCCGGAGGAAATAATACCTACACCGGGACTACAACCATCAATGGCGGTACGCTGGCAATTGATGGCAATCTCACGGCGAGCAATGTGACAGTTAATAACGGCGGAGCTCTTTCAGGAGGTGGGAATATTACTGGGCTAGTGACGGTTAATTCCGGCGGCAATCTGTTGCCCGGCCTTAACTCGCCAGTTGGAGGTGGCAGGGGTGGCGCAGGTGGCGGTGGTCGGAGTGGTGGCGGGGGTGGTGGCGGAGCGGCAGGCGCGATCGCCACACCAAGCATTGTGTTTGGCAATAGCAACCTGGATACGCTGACGATAGGCGCATTGGCTTTGACCAGTGGAGCGACCAGTAATTTCTATATTACAGATCCTTTGAATTATATGCAGCTATCAGTCACTGGCGCACTCTCCCTCTCTGGCAATCTGGTGTTAAACCTGCCCAGTTCGCTCTATGTCGGCACATACAATCTGTTCACCGCCGGCAGCGTGTACGGCGATTTTACCAATGTTTCAACGAGAGGCTTGGGCGGGCTTTACTCCGGGACACTCACCGAGAACAATGGGGTATGGAGTGAGAATTTCTCGGGAATAAATATTAACTTCACTCCTGCGACGGGTGTGGCAACGGTGTCGGTTAATCTTCCACCTGGGCCGACGACAGGTTTTATCAACTGGATGGAAACTAATTTCACCGCTGCGCAATTATTGGATTCCACTAACAGCGGTATTTTGGCAACACCGGTCGGCGATGGCATCCCCAATCTGATGAAATACGCCTTTGGGATTAGTCCGTTAAATAATGCCTACTCGGTGAACAATTCCAGCCCGGTCTTGCCTCAGCCGACCACGGATGGCACCAATCTCATCCTTACGTTTACCGAATCCCAAAGCGACCTGCTCTACACCCCGGAGGTGAGCACGGATTTGGTAAATTGGAGCACGAACGGAGTGACGGTGCAGATGAATGGCATCCAAGCGACGGCGACGTATCTCCTGCCCCCGAACGGCAGCGCGTTTATGCGGGTGCTGGTATCGCCGGCGCCGTAATGGAGGGCAGGCTTGCTTGTGGGCGAAAAATTGGCTTAGTTGGTCGTTCTTATGTCACCCGATGTGCTTCGCCAGCGGCTGCAGGGCGTGATTGCGTTTCCAGTCACGACGTTCAAGGCCGACTTGTCCCTCGATCTCGCCGGTTTGCGCAAGAATTTGCGCGAATTGCTCAAACACCCGGTGTGTGCCGTGGTGGCGGCAGCAGGCACGGGCGAGCTGTACTCCCTGTCACCCGCCGAGCACCACGTGGTCGTCAAAACGGTGGTCGAGGAAGTCAAAGGCCAAGTCCCGGTGCTCGCAGGAACGGGATTTAATCCGCCCCTTGCCGCCGACCTTGCGCGCGCCTCAGCCATGGCCGGGGTGGATGGCATCCTGGCGTTTCCACCGTATTATCCGCAGCCGGATGAGGAGGGCACCCTCGCCTATTACCAGGGCATCAGCAAAGCGACGAAGCTGGGCCTCATTATTTACAGCCGCGACTGGTTTGGGCCGGGCCCGGGGTTGGTGAAAAAGCTGGCGAAAATTCCGACGCTGGTGGCGTGGAAGGATGGCCAGGGCGACCTCCGCAAATTTCAAATCATCAAGCAAGCGCTGGGCGACCGTTTCCGCTGGGTGGGCGGCGCGGGCGACGACATGGTGCCGGGCTATTACTCGATGGGCGTGCGCACGTACACGTCAAGCATCGCCAACGTCGCACCAAAACTTTCGCTGCGGCTGCACGAACTGGCGAGCGCAGGCCATTCCGCCGAACTGACGAAGTTGATGGACGAAATAGTCATCCCGCTCTACGAATTCCGCGCCCGGCGCAAGGGCTATGAAGTTTCGGTGATGAAGAGTCTGATGGACATGGTCGGACTTGTCGGCGGCCCGGTGCGTGCGCCGCTGGTGGATGTGCGCCCGGAGGAAGTGAAGGAACTCCGCGCGACATTGAAACTGTGGAAGAAATGGCTGTAACTTTTTAAAAAATGCCCGCCCAACCCATCTTGATTGCCGGCCAGTGGAAGCCCGCTCGCGCCACCGGCGTTTTCCAAGCGGAAAATCCCGCGCTCGGACAGAAATTGCCCGACGAATACCCCATCAGCGACTGGGCCGACTGCAACGACGCGCTGACAGCCGCCGTGGAAGCCGCCGCGCAATTGCAAGCAACTGCGCCGGAAAAAATTGCGACGTTTCTGACTCGTTTTGCGGAACGGATTGAAAAACGCGCAACCGAGCTGGTGGAGATGGCGAATCAGGAATCCGGCCTGGCGAAAGCGCCGCGGCTGGCGGAAGTGGAATTGCCGCGCACCGCGGGCCAGTTGCGTCAGGCCGCAGCCGCGGCACTGGAAGGCTCATGGGCTCAGCCAACGATTGATACGAAGCTCAACATCCGCTCGATGCTGGCGCCACTGGGGCCGGTATGGGTGTTTGGACCGAATAATTTTCCTTTCGCATTCAATAGCGTGGCGGGTGGAGATTTTGCCGCCGCGATTGCCACGGGCAATCCCGTCATCGCCAAGGCGAACACCTCGCATCCAGGAACGACCCGTCTGCTGGCGGAAGAAGCCTTTGCGGCCGTCAAAGAAACGGGCCTGCCGCTCGCGACGGTGCAGATGATTTACCGCACGAGCCATGCCGATGGCGAAAAACTGGTGGCCGACCCACGCACGGCGGTCATCGCCTACACGGGCAGCCGTCACGCAGGATTGAAACTCAAGGCGGCGGCGGATGCGGCGGGAAAACCTTTTTACGCGGAACTTTCGAGCGTCAACCCGGTGGTAATTTTGCCCGGCGCCTTAGCGGAACGCGGCGCAAAACTCGCGGAAGAATTTTCCGGCAGTTGCTTAATGGGTTCGGGACAATTTTGCACCAATCCCGGTCTCATAATCGTGCAGGCGAGTGCCGCTGCGGAACAATTCATTGCGGACGTAAAGCAACGCTTTGAGGCTGCCAACCCCGCGCCGTTGCTTTCCTCGGGCGTCGCCAAATCACTTCACGCCGGTGTGCAAACCTTGCAGGCGGCGGGTGCGGAACTCCTCACCGGAGGACAGCCGAAGCCCGCGCCCGGCTACCGTTACGCGAATACGCTGCTGCGCACAACGGGAGAAAACTTTTTAAAAGCTCCGGAAAAATTGCAAACGGAAGCATTTGGCAACGCCTCGCTAATGGTGGTCGCCCGCGACACAAAAGAAATCGAAAAAGTGCTGATGCATTTGGAAGGCAACCTGACCGGCTGCATTTATTCGGATACGCAGGGCTCAGATGACCCTCTTTATAATGAACTCGCCCCCGCTCTGCGCGGTCGCGTCGGCAGACTGTTGAATGACAAAATGCCGACGGGCGTGGCGGTCAGCCCCGCGATGAACCACGGCGGGCCGTTCCCGGCCACCAGCCATCCCGGCTTTACGGCGGTCGGCATACCGGCGTCACTCAAACGCTTTGGCGCGCTGCAGTGCTACGACAATGTGCGGGCCGCGCGGTTGCCACTGGCCTTGCGCGACAAAAATCCCACGGGCAAACTCTGGCGTTTGATTGATGGACGCTGGACACTGGCTGATGTCGGCGCATAAGTTGGTTTTTGGAATGGACTTTGGTCTCTCGACAGACAGGCTAAAAGGTTCTGCTTTTAAATTCAACCCGCCCCATGAAAACTACTCTCCTACCCAAGAATCTGCGGTGCATTGGGATTACCCTGGTACTCTGCTCCATGGCGACCGCACAAGACGCGGCCCCCGCGGTTCCCGTCAATCCGTTGGCGTCCCCGACCATTACGATTAATGCCGACCAGGTTAAGGGCAAATCGAGTCCACTGCTTTATGGCATCATGACGGAGGAGATTAACTACTCCTATGACGGCGGAATTTATGGCGAACTGATTGCCAACCGCGCCTTCAAGGACAATGCGGACACGGCCACCCACTGGGGCCTGAGCGTGGAAAACGGGGCGGTCGGCGATATTTCGCTGGATCCCAGCACGCCGTTAAACAGCGCGCTGAAAACGAGTTTGAAATTCAACATCACCGCCGCGGGCACGGCCCAGCGCGTAAGCCTGTCAAACGACGGTTTCTGGGGCATTCCAGTGCGGCCTGCGACGACCTACCACGCGTCGTTTTATGCGAAGGCTGCGCCGGGGTTCAGAGGCCCGCTGACCATCGCCATCGCCAGCAACGAGAGTCCGACTTTGTTTGCCCAGGCGGAAGTTCCTGCGCTGACAGCCGACTGGAAAAAGTATGAGGTGGAACTAACCACCAACGCCGACATCACCCCGTCAAAGAACAACCGCTTTATCATCTGGACGACCAGCGCGGGCACGATCTGGTTGCAAAATGTTTCACTCTTTCCGCCGACCTTCAAAAACCGTGCCAACGGCAACCGGCCCGATATCATGGCATTACTGGACGAATACCATCCGGCGTTCCTGCGCTTCCCCGGCGGCAACTACCTCGAAGGCAACACGCTCGCCACGCGCTTTAACTGGAAAGAAACCGTGGGCGATATCGCCCAACGCCCGGGCCATATGGACGATGCCTGGCGCTATCATTCCTCTGACGGCATGGGTCTGCTGGAATTTCTGGAATGGTGCGAAGATTTGAAAATGCAACCGTTGCTAGCGGTCTACGCCGGGCTGGCGCTGCGTAATGGCGGCGAAATTGCGCCCGGCGAAGCGTTGCAGCCCTATGTGCAGGATGCGCTCGACGAAATTGAATACACCATCGGCGATGTGAACACCAAGTGGGGCGCCCAGCGCGCCAAAGACGGCCACCCCGCGCCGTTTGCCCTCAACTATGTGGAAATCGGCAATGAGGACTGGCGCGGGAACTACAATGGCCGCTTCACGCAAATCTTTGATGCCATCAAGGCCAAGTATCCTCAACTGCAACTGATTGACGCTTCCGTCCACAGCCCCAATAACGGCAAACTCACAAGCTTGGTAAAAGACCGCCGGCCGGATGTGCAGGACAGCCATTTATACACGCGCTCGGAGCAGCAATCGGAGGCGGCTTCCTTTGATTACGACAAGTATGACCGCAGCGGCCCGAAAGTCTTCGAAGGCGAATGGGCCACGCGTGTCGGCGCACCCACCCCGAATATGCACGGGGCCATCGGCGACGCCGCCTACATGACCGGTCTGGAACGCAATTCGGACATTGTCATCATGGCTTCATATGCGCCGCTCTTTGTGAACGTCAACCCTGGCGGTATGCAATGGCCGACGGACTTGATTGGGTACGACGCGCTGAACAGCTACGGCTCGCCGGCGTTTTACGCGCAAGTGATGTTTAACAACAATCGCGGCGACGAAATTTTGACCAGCACCGCCGACAATGTCGGCTCGGCCACGTGGCAGGCGCCCGCGGCCAACGGCGGCCAAGCCCCGGCACCCCGCGAATTGCCGACTTTGTATCAAGTCGCCACCCGTGACAGCAAGACGGGCCTCATCTACCTGAAAGTGATTAATCCCCTCGGCACTGCACGGGATGTGCATTTCGACATCAAAGGCGCGGCTTCGGTGGCGGCCAATGGCGAATCGGTGATCATGAAGGCCGACAGTTTGGATGATACCAACAATCTCGCTGAGCCAAAAAAAGTTATCCCGGTTACAGCCAAGGAAAGCGGGTTTGCCCCGAGCTTCAACCGCACCCTGGCGCCGTATTCAATCAACATCTTCAAGATTTCGACCCAATAGGCGTGCAGATATTTCCCGCGATTGACCTCAAGAACGGTCGCTGCGTACGCCTCACCCAGGGCCGCGCAGCGGAGGAAACCGTCTATTACGAAGACCCGCTGGAACCCGCGCTGGCCTTTCAGGCTGCGGGTGCGCAATGGGTGCACGTGGTGGATTTGGACGGCGCATTTGACGGCGTGCCGCGCAACATGGCACACGTCGCGCGGATTGCCGCCATCGGCTTGAACGTCCAATTGGGCGGCGGGTTGCGTACGCTCAATGATATTGAAGAAGCCTTTCATGCCGGGGCGCGACGGGTGGTCGTCGGCACGCGGGCCTGTCACGACCCGGAATTTGTCACCGGCCTGGTTCACCGCTTTGGCGCGGAACGCCTGGCGGTGGGGATTGATGCCCGCGACGGGCGCGTCGCCGTCGAGGGCTGGAAAAATGTTTCCCAAGTCAGGGCGGAGGAGCTGGCGCGCAAAGTCTGTGACCTCGGTATCCAGACCATTATTCACACCGACATTGCCACCGATGGCATGTTGACCGGGCCCAATTACAAAGCGCAAACCGCGATGCTGCAATCCACTCCCGCGCACCTCATCGCCTCGGGCGGTGTGGCCCGGCGCGAGGATATTATTAAATTTGCCGACATGGCCCGGGACCACCCGCGGCTGGAAGGCGTCATTGTGGGCAAGGCACTGTACGAAAAGAAAGTGGATCTGGCCGACTTGCTGAAGTTGGCCCAACTGTAGCGGCAACGTCTTCGTCCGGAAAAAATCCCGGTCAAGATTCGTTACGCGATTGCCACCCTGGGCCTTTATTGTGCATAAACGCTCCGTGTCTGCTCCCAGCCCTGCTCCCTTTTTAATCGTCGCCGTGGACGGCGGCGCGGCGTCGGGCAAATCATCGCTGGCCCGGGCCGTGGCGCAGCGCTTTAACTTTCTGCATGTGGACACGGGTTCGCACTACCGTGCAGTGACGCTGGCGCTGCGGCGGGCAGGTGTTTCGCCTGAAAACGCGATGGCTGTGGATGCTGCACTCAAAAACCTGGCTCTTTCCACCCGGGTGGAAGGTCGTTCCGCACGGATCGCCCTCGGCGGTCAAGTACCGGCCGCGGCTGATTTGCGCGCTGGGGAAGTCAATGCCAGCGTTTCCAAGTTTGCCGCGCTGCCGACGGTGCGCCGCTTTTTATTCGAATATCAGCGCGGCCAAGCGGCTTTTGCCCAAACGCAAAATTTCGCCGGCGTGGTCATGGAAGGTCGTGATATTGGCTCGGTGATTTTTCCGGATGCCCCGCTGCGTCTTTTTTTGACGGCCGACCCGGCGACCCGCGCTCAGCGCCGCGCCGCAGAAGGTCAGGCCGATGCCGTGGCTGAACGCGACCGGATTGATTCGGCCCGAGCCACCGCGCCGCTCACCTGCCCGCCCGGCGCCATCGTCGTTGATTCCTCCCTCCTGACTCTGGGCGAAGTCGTGGCACGAGCCTCCACCTTGGTTGAAGCAGCGCTCCAGAATTTATCCCGCAACATTGCGGCCACGGAATTTCCGTGGTTTTACCGGCTGGTCTGGCAAACCTCGCAGAACTTTATGACCGTGATAGGCCGGGCTGAAACGCAGGGAATGGAAAATATCCCGTGCACCGGGCCGTTCATTCTGGCTTCGAACCATGCGAGCTTTCTGGACCCTCCACTGGCTGCCTGTTTTTTGCCGCGCCCGATTTGTTCATTTGCGCGCAAGACGTTATGGAGTTCACCCGCGATGGCCTGGGTACTGAATAACCTTAAGTGCATTCCAGTGGACCGCGATGGAGAAGGCGATGTCGGCGCGCTCAAGCGGGTGATGGCGGCGCTGAAATCCGGTGAAGGTGTGCAGATTTTCCCCGAAGGGACGCGCACCCGCGATGGCCAGTTGCAACCCGCACGCCGCGGCATAGGTCTGCTGGCGGGCCGTCTCGGCGTGCCGGTGGTGCCTACGCGCGTGTTTGGCACTTTTGAAACGCTCAATCGCCGCCAAGTGATGCCGCGCCCCTTTTACCGCCTGGGCGTGACCTATGGCCGGGTGTTGACCCCGCGCGAATACGACCCCGGGGCGAACGACCCTGCGCGCTATGAAACCATCGCCAACCGCATCATGGAAGCCATTGCTGCCTTGCCACCACCTTGGAGTGAAAGGAATGAATCATGAGCAAACCGACTTTTCGCTGGGGAATTTTAAGCACGGCGCAAATCGCGCGGAAAAACTGGCAGGGCATTCGTTTGGCCGGGGGCGGCGTGGTCACCGCCGTGGCCAGCCGCGATCTTAAACGTTGCCAAAAATTTATTGCCGAGTGCCAGAAAGAGGCGCCGTTTGCCAAAGTACCCGTGGCCTACGGCAGTTATGAGGAACTGCTGGCAGATAAAAATATTGATGCGGTTTATATTCCACTGCCCACCGGCCTGCGCAAGGCCTGGGTTTTGCGCGCGGCGGCCGCCGGCAAGCACGTGCTGTGTGAAAAACCGTGCGCCATCAACACCACTGACTTGAAAGAAATGATTGCCGCCTGCCGAAAAAACAAAGTGCAGTTCATGGACGGAGTCATGTTCATGCACAGTGGCCGGTTGAAGAAAATGCGCGCGGTGCTGGACGACGACAAAACGGTGGGACCGGTCAAGCGCATCACAACCGCTTTTCACTTCAATTCCAACCAGGATTTTTACCAGAACAACATCCGCACGCATCACCAGCTTGAGCCGATGGGCACCTTGGGCGACCAAGGCTGGTATTGCATCCGCCTCGCCTTATGGGCGATGAAATGGCAACTGCCCGAGCGGGTGACGGGACGCATGCTCGCCTCCACCATCAGGCCAAAGGGCACGCCACCGGTGCCGACGGAATTTTCGGGCGAGTTGTTTTTTCGCGGCGGGGTAACCTGCGCGTTTTATTGCTCTTTTGTGACTGAATTGGGCCAATGGGCCCGGATTAGCGGCAGCGTCGGCCAGCTTTCGTTTAACGATTACGTCCTGCCGCTAAGAGGGAAACAGACCTCCTTTACCACGGGCAGCCAGGATTACCGATTTATCGGTTGCGACGCCTCGATGGTGCCATCCGAAAAGCGTTGGACGGTGCGCGAGCACAGCCATAGCGCGAGGGATTCGCAAGAGACGAACATGATCCGGAACTTTACCAAACAGGCGCAATCCGGACAGTTGAATCCAGAGTGGCCAGAAATTGCGCTCAAAACGCAACAAGTGATGGATGCTTGCTGGAAATCGGCCAAGGCCGATGGCCGGATGACGCGGGTCAAAGCTTAATCCACGCTGAGTCCGGCGTAGAGTTGATCGGCCAGTTTGATCGCCCGATCAAGCTTTTCGTCCACCACCGTGAAGTGGCCCATCTTGCGACCGGGTCGTGGTTCGCCTTTGTCGTAGAGATGCAGTTTTACGCGGGAATCTTTAAGTAATTTCGACCAATCCGGAGCGCGGTCACGATGCCAGCAATCGCCGAGCAAATTGATCATCACCGCGGGGCGGAGCAAGTCCGGCGCGCCCAAAGGTAAACCCACCGCACAGCGGATGTGTTGTTCGAACTGGCTGGTGAGGCAGGCATCGAGGGTATAGTGGCCGCTGTTGTGTGGCCGCGGCGCGAGTTCGTTGATCAGCAATTTGCCGTTTACGTAAAACATTTCGACGGCCAGCAACCCGACCACCCCGAGTTTTTCCGCGATGTCTTTGGCGAGTTCGGCGCCGGCGCGTTGAACTTTGGCTGGCAAGCGGGCAGCGGCGATACTGCGGTGCAAGATGTGCTGGCGGTGTTCGTTTTCCGCCATCGGGAAGGCCGCCATTTCGCCACGAACACTGCGGGCGACAATTACCGAGCATTCCGCCGTAAAGGGAATCCATTTTTCGACGACGGCCTCCGCCGCACCGAAAGTCCGCCATACCATGTCCCAGTCCACCGCGCCTTCCAACGGAAAGGCCGGGAGCTTGAGCTGGCCCTTGCCGTCATAGCCGGAAACGGCGGTTTTCATCACACAGGGCAGGCCGAGTTTCTTGGTCGCCGTGGCCAGTTGCGCGGCGGAATTCACCACGGCAAAATCCGCGCAGGGAAATCCATTCCGGCGTAAAAATTCCTTTTCTTGGCGACGATTCTGGCAGGTTTTCAATACACGCAGGCCGGGACGGGCTGGCACGCGTTTTTCCAAAAACTGCAGGGTCGTGGCCGGCACATTTTCAAATTCCAGCGTCACCGCCGCGATGCCACGGGCAAATTCTGCCAAAGCGGTCTCGTCGTTCCAAGCGGAGGAAAAGGTTTTTTCCGCCACCGGCGCGGCCGAACAATGGGGCGCGGGTTCGTAAACATGAAACCGGTAGCCCAGCCGCCGGCCCGCCAGCAAGGCCATGCGGCCCAGTTGCCCGCCGCCGAGCATGCCGAGGGTGGAACCGGGGGGAATGGTGCGCAAAGGGGAACTCATGCGGAAGAAATCTTTAATGTTTGGCCGAAGGCGGGGCGTCGAGGTCAATCGGCGTCGTGGGGCCCAATTTCCGCGGTTCGGTATGGAGAATCAGCACGTCGAGCAAGGCCTTCACCCGGGCCAGCCATTCCCGAAAGTAGGTATCGTAAAAATCGTCGCCGGGGTCGGTGGCGACAAAGCCCACGGCGTCGAGATTCCACTGTTGCGCTAGATAAAGTGCCCGGGGCAGATGAAAGCTTTGGGACACGATTATGACTGACTTGAGTTGAAAAATTCGCCGGGCACGCGCAACTGAGTCGAGTGTGCGAAACCCGTAATCGTCGCGGGTGATGGCCGCCGCCGGGATGCCCCGCGTGAGCAAGCCCTGGCGCATCAAGGCCGTCTCGCTGCCCTGGGGATCGGCGGCCTGGCCTTCGCCGGAGACCAAAATGTGTTTTACCTTGCCGGCGCGGTAGAGCTGGGCCGCCGCATCGAGCCGGAAACCGAAATACTGCGAGCCGGAGCCCGCGCCCAACACCAGCGCAACCGGCGCCGCCGGCACCGCTTCCGCCTGCTCAAAAATGCCGCCCGCTTCCGCGTGCACCATCCATTCGTTCAGCACGGCAATCACCAAGAGCACCGTGAAGGCCAGCACCAGCAATCCCAGGCCCAGCAGAAGGAAATAATGTTTCCACTGACTTTTCCGCGCAACAAGTTGCAGGGTCATGGCAGCAAAAGTTCCAACAACTTATGCTTGCGGTTTTTTCTTCACTGCCGCCGTCTGCCGATAACGGAAAGTCAGCAGGCGCACCCGCAGGGCGCGGTCTTCGAGCGCCAGAATGGCCGCAGCGTATAAGCCGGCGTTGGCCGCGCCCGCGGGACCGATGGCCAGTGTGGCGACGGGAATGCCCTTCGGCATCTGGGCGATGGAAAGAAGTGAATCAATGCCTTTGAGCGCCTTCGACTCCACCGGCACACCGAGCACGGGCAGATGGGTCAACGCGGCCGTCATGCCCGGCAAGTGAGCGGCGCCACCGGCCCCCGCGATGATGATTTTTAGACCACGGCCCGCGGCGCTTTGCGAATACTCGTAGAGCCGCTTCGGCGTGCGGTGCGCGCTGACGACCCGCGTTTCGTGCGGCACGCGTAGTTCGCGCAGCACGTCGGCGGCATGGCGCATTGTTTCCCAGTCGGACTGGCTGCCCATGATGATGCCTACCACGGGTTTGGAAGAGGCTTTGGCCATAGGACAGCAGTCTCGCGCAAACCCACCCACCCCGCCAAGGGAAAATTACGTCTCCCGCGACCACCGCCAATCGTTCTTGCGCGCCGGAATGGCATGCGTTACGGTGCGCGTAACATGGATTTTGACCTCAAGCAAATCGTCAACAGTCGCCGGGGAGAGAACTACGACCTCCACGAAAAACACCTAAACCGTACGCTGGTTAAAGTGTTGCGCACCATTGGTTTTGATAAAGTTTATGCCCGCGCCGAAGGGGCCTACCTCTACGACAAGGACGGCAAGGATTATCTAGATTTCCTCAGCGGTTACGGGGTGTACAACATCGGCCGTAACCACCCGACGGTCAAACAGGCCATCAAGGACGTGCTGGATCTCGACCTGCCGAACATGGTGCAGATGGACTGCGCGCTGCTGAGCGGGCTGCTCGGCGAGGCACTGGCCAAGCACACCGGGCCGGGCCGCGATGCCTTCTTTTTCTGCAATAGCGGCACCGAGGCGGTCGAAGGCGCGCTGAAGTTTGCGCGCTGCTTTACGGGGCGGGCCAAGATTCTCGCGCTGGAGTCCGCCTATCATGGGCTGACCTATGGCGCGCTGTCCATCACGGGCAACAAACATTTCCAAGAAGGTTTCGGTCCGTTCCTGCCCGGCACTGACCGCGTGCGTTTCAACGACCTCAATGATTTGGAGGCGAAATTGCGGCCCGGTGATGTCGCGGCGTTTATTTTTGAGCCCGTGCAGGGCAAGGGCGTGAATATCCCGAGCGATGATTTCCTTCCGCAGGCGCAGGCGCTCTGCCGCAAATACGGCACACTGTTTATTTCCGACGAAGTGCAGACGGGCCTGGGCCGCACGGGCAAAATGTTTGCCTTCGAGCACTGGAATCTTGATCCGGACATCATCACCATCGCGAAGACATTGAGCGGCGGCTATGTGCCGGCCGCGGCGATTTGCACGCGGCGCGATATTTACCAAGGGGTATTTTCGCGCATGGACCGCTGCGTGGTGCATTCCAGCACTTTTGGGCGCAATAATCTGGCGATGGCGTGCGGACTGGCGACGCTGAACGTCATTGAAAAACAGAATCTCGTCGAAAACTGCGCCAAGCGCGGAGAGCAGCTGCAAACTGCGGCGAAGGGATTGATGGCCAAGCATGAATGGATCAAGGAAGTGCGCGGCAAGGGGCTGATGTTCGCCATTGAATTTCATGAGCCGAAATCGCTGATGAGCAAAATGGCCTGGAAGACTTTGCACACGGTGGATCACGGCTTGTACGCGCAGATGATTGTCACCTCCCTCATGCAAAAACACCGCGTGTTGACCCATGTGGCGGCGCACGGGCTGGACGTCGTCAAGGCGCTGCCGCCGCTCATCATCGGCGACCGCGAAATCGAGCGCTTTGTCAATGGGCTCGATGAAGTCATCGGCGAATCAGGTTCGGTCACCGGGCCGCTGTGGTCGTTCGGGGCGAGTCTGGTCAAAGCCTCGCTCGCACAAAAATCGGGCAAGAACGAAAAAGTCCCGGCCGGAGTGTAGCCTCCAAAAAATTTACTCATGCCCTCCCCTGTTCGCGTCGGCCTCGGTTATGACATCCATCGTCTGGTGGCCGGGCGAAAATTAATTTTGGGCGGCGTGGAAATTCCGTCGGAAGTCGGCCTCGAGGGCCACTCTGACGCCGATGCGTTGACCCACGCCCTGGCGGATGCCGTGCTCGGTGCGCTGGCCCTGCCGGACATCGGCCACTTTTTTCCCAACACCGACCCGCAATACCGCGGCATGGATTCGCAGGAGATTCTGCACCGGGCCGTCGAGGAGGCAAAAAAGCGCGGGTATAAAATCGGCAATGTGGACATTGCGGTGCTGGCGGAACAGCCCCGACTCTCGCCGCATGTTGCCAAAATGAAAGCGCGGCTGGCGGCGACCTTGGGCGTGACCGTGGAAGATGTCGGCCTCAAGGCGACGACCAACGAAGGCTGCGACACGATTGGCGCGGGTGAAGCGATTGCCGCGCACGCAGTAGTGGTGCTGGTGCGGACGGAGTAAACAATTTTTTCCATTACTATGAACTTCAATACCCGCCGGATAATCGTTCTCGCCCTGCTCGTCGCATCCCTCGGGTTGCTCATTCCGGGGCTGCTGCAGCCCGTGCTGAGTATCCGTGGCGTTTTAAAGCCGGACGGCGTGGCGCAGATGGTGCCAGATATGCTCAACAAGGGCATCAGTGACGGCACGGTCAAGACTCTCAAGACCTTGATGAACCCCACCATCGTTTCGCTGATTGAAAGCACCGGCGGCGACCTGAAGAAAACCATGATTGATCAACTGACCCCAACCATCCAGGCGTCGCTCAAGCAAAATGCGGCCAATGTGGAAGTTTTTAGCCAAACCCGCAGTATCGCCGGATCAGTGAAGCACCTTTACGAAGTCAACAGTCCCCTGCCCGCGACGCTTATCCTGTTGTTCAGCGTCATCGTGCCGTTCACCAAGGCGGCGATGGTGGGCATCGCGCTGTTACTGCCGGCACCCGAACGACGCCGCTTGCTGGGGTTTGTGGAGCTGATTGCGAAATGGTCCATGGCCGACGTGTTTGTCGTCGCGCTGTTCATCACGTACCTCGCCGCGGAAGCGACGCAGACCTCCTCCGCCAGCAGCACATCTCTCGTGGCCTTTACCGCGACCTTCGGGCCGGGCTTTTATTGGTTTCTCTCGTACTGCCTGTTCTCGCTCGCAACGCAGCAGTTCAGCAGCCGGTGGCTGGCGAAGTGTGATGAAGAAACCATTGATCCAGCTATGGTAGTTTAGACTGGACCAGTTTGCTAACGGTGCCGAAGTCGAAGAGCGGAGCTTCGGGGCGGGCTTTGAGGGCGCCGATGACTTTGCCCATGTCCTTCTTGGATTGCGCGCCGGTGGCGGCGATGGCTTCGACGACCAGGGCTTCGAGTTTCGCAGGATCAAAGGCCTTGGGTAAATATTTTTCGAGCATCGTGATCTCAACCGTGTTGGCGGAGACGAGGTCGGCCCGGCCACCTTTTTCGAATTCTGCGCGGGCGTCGGCGAGGTTTTTGACGGCCTTGCGCAAAGTGGTGGTGACGAGGGCATCGTCAATGTGCTTGGAGGCGTCCATTGCGGCACGCTGGATGGCGGCGTCAGCCGTGCGCAGGGCGAGCGCGGCGGCGGAGTCGCGGGCTTTCATGGCGGTGACAATATCGGCGCGGAGGGTTTCGTAGAGGGTGGGCATGGGAATGATTAAAAAAGGGATAATGGACTTATCTTTTTGAAAGGCAAGGATTTAACTAGAATGCCTGACTAGCTTTATGAGCGTCAATTACTTGAGGACAGTTTCTCGTCACAAAAAAACGAGGTGTTATAATAAAAAAGAAACCCGCTGGAACTTTTATTCCGAACGGGTGTTTAAACTCGTATCAGGGTGCAAGCCCTGACCAAGGAATACGGTATTAGCATAGCAACCAAGCAGCTAGGCAGAGTCCCTTGAGCAAGGCCTGCCGTAATACAAGGCCGGCCGCTGGGGAATACCCGGGGCCGGCCTCTTGTTTGCCGAAATAATGTCCCCAAGGCAAGCAAGGAAAGCTACTGGTTCGCATAAGACCGGCGATTTTACCCGCCACTTTTCAGGGCCTCCCCGGCGGCAACCCAAGGTTCATACTTGGCGCGGAACTCCGTGCTAAACCCGACCGGTTCGTGGGTTTGAAGTCCTAGCTTGCAGACGGTACGCTCGCCTTTGGCATGCAGAACCGAGCCATCTTCGCTGCGGAATTCAAAGGCGACGGTCAGGCCGGCTTCACGCAGGCGGACGCCTTGCAAAGCGACGATAAAAGGCGTCACTCCGCGCAGGGGCGTGAGGTAGTCTATCTCGATGCGCCGCACGACGACGTAGAGATCAGGATATTTTTCGGGGGAAAACTCTTTTGCACCCATCAACTCATCAAACAAAGCCTGTTGGGCGCGCTCGACGAACTGCAGATAGCGGGAATGGTGCAGCACCCAGAGCGCATCAATTTCATAAAAATGCGCGCGGGTGCGGTAAACAAACAACCCCGGGGGCGGCTGACGGTAGTCGGGCATTAGGGAGGGAGGGTTAGTGTGCTGGATTCGTGAATGGCTGGCAACTTCATTACGGGCAGTTTAGAATGCTGAATTCAAATTAATGCCCGCCGACCGTCATCTCCTTGTGGACGCCATGAACGTCATCCACGCCTGGCCCGAGCTGCGCGCGATACTGACTGCGCATGGGCCGGATGCGGCGCGCGCGCAACTAGCCACGACGCTGCGGCCCATTCATGACACGGAAGGCTGGCGGGTGACGATTGTGGTGGATGGTTCGGGCGACGAACTCCGCATCGAACGTCCGGGCAAGGAACTGACGTTTTCCTATGTCCACGGCCCGAAGGGACTGAGTGCCGACGGGGTGATTGAGCAACTCGTCGGCAACGCCACCCTACCCCATGATGAAGACCGCCGTTCCAGCAAAAAGAAGGACCGGGATGCAGAAATCGTAGTGGCGACGCGGGATAATATGCTAGGCGAAGCTACGGCGGCAAACGGCGCGCGGTTGATGACACCGAATCTCTTGCGCGAATGGTCGAAGGACGCAGCGGCCCGACAAGAGCGCGAAGTACTGGCGCGCGCACGCAAAGCGGCGAGTCAATGGCAGGCCAGGGCTTCGCCGTGGGACAAACTGCCAAAGTCGCCGAAATAACTTTAGCGCAAAAACGCCTCGTGCAGGCCGCCGTCCACGGCAAGCACCTGGCCCGTGGTTTTGCTCAGGCGTTCGGACACGAGCAGGAAATAGCCCTCGGCCTGGTCTTCGGGCGTGATGGGCGTCTTGGTCAACGTGCGGTCGGCATAAAACTGCGCGAGTTTTTGCACGAGCGAGTCGGTCGCTTCGGTTTCGGAAAACGGGATATTGTATTTGGCGAGGGAGCCAATGACGCGGTCGCGTGGGAACATCGCACTGCCCTGTACCACGGTGGCCGGAGCCACGGCATTGACACGCACCAGCGGCGACAACTCGATGGCCAGTTCGCCGACGAGATGATTCGCGGCGGCTTTGGAGGCATCGTAGGCGATGGAGCCTTTTTTCGAGACGGCAGCGTTGGCACTGGTGGTCAGAACGAGGCTACCGCGCAAACCCTGCTCACGCCAGGTCTTGGCGGCTTCGTCGCCGACGAGGTAGCTACCTGTGACGTTGATGGCGAAAGTGAGCGCCCATTTGTCGTCGGGGATGTGGCCGGTGGTGTCGCTGGGAACAAAAATGCCCGCAGTGACGCAAATGGAATCGAAACCGCCGTAGGCCATCGCCACATCGTCGAGCATCCGGCGGATGCTCTCGCGCTTGGTGATGTCCGCCGCGAGACCCAGTGCGGGCCCGCAACTTGAGAGACCCGTGCCCGCGACGCCGATACCGGTACCCAGGCGGTCGGTGATTTCTTTCGCGGTCGCCTGCGCGGAGGCTTCATTCAAATCTACGGACACCACGTGCGCGCCCTCATTGACGAGCCGGTGGGCGGTTTGCTTGCCAATGCCGGAGCCGGCACCAATAACGATGACGATGCGGCGGGCGAGTTCCTTCTCCGCCGGCATACGCTTGAGTTTCGCTTCCTCGAGCAGCCAGTATTCGATGTCGAAAGCTTCTTGTTGCGGCAGTGAAACATAGCGGTCAATCGCTTCCGCTCCGCGCATGACTTCGACGGCGCAGTTGTAAAATTCGGCGGTGACCCGCGATTCGCTCTTGTCCTTGCCCCAGGCGACCATACCCAGACCGGGAATGAGCACCACCGTGGGATTCGGATCGCGCATGGCGGGAGAATTGGAGCGCTTGCACTTCTGATAATAAGCGGCGTAGTCGGCGCGATATTTGGCGATGCCCTCGGCGAGTTTCTTTTTGAGTACTGCGGCATCCTCCGTCTGCGGATTCCAGTCCACATAGAGCGGTTTGATTTTGGTGCGCAGGAAATGGTCGGGGCAGGAAGTGCCCAGCTCGGCCAGACGGGCGGCATCGCGACTGTTGACGAAGCGCTGGATTTTTTCGTCGTCCTGCACGGTGCCGATGAAACGCCGCTGCGACGACACCTGGCCGCGCAACCAGGGCAAAATTGAGGTTAATGTCGCCCGGCGCTGTTCTGCGGGGAGCGTTTGATATTTTGCGCCACCGAAGGCCGCGGCGTCGCCGCCTTTTTTTGCGTACTTGTCTTCGATGTAGGCGGCGGCGCGTTCGATAAAGTCGAGCGTGAGCGTGTAGCAGTCGCGGTCATCGTCCGCCCATGAGATAAACCCGTGCTGACCCATCATGATAGCGCGAATCTTTGGTTGCTGGCGGGAAATTTCCTGCATGGCGAGACCAAGTTCAAAACCGGGCCGCATCCAAGGCACGTAGGCCATTTCACCGCCAAAAATTTCCTGGGTCAGCTTTTCGCTATTAGCTGACGCTGCAATCGCGATGATGGCGTTCGGGTGCATGTGGTCCACATGCGTACCTGGCAAATAAGCATGCAGGGGCGTGTCAATTGACGAAGCGCGGGGATTCAGGTTGAACGTGCAGTGCGAATACAGGCCGACCATGTCATCCTCGGCGGGCGATTTGACGCCCTTGTCCGCGCGCTTGGCATAAACCTGTTGCAGCGCATTGAGCTTGCTCTGGTAGAGCGATGAAAAGAAGGCGCGGGTGCTGGTGCGCAAATCACCGCCGGAACCCTTGACCCAGAGAACTTTCTCCGGCGTGCCGCTGACGGGATCGTTTTCGACGATTTTTGACGACGTGTTGCCGCCACCGGTGTTGGTGATGCGCTGGTCGCTGCCGAGCAGGTTGGAGCGGTAAATGAGCCGGGCGACGGGGTCGAGCGCAGCGGCCTTGGCATCGTCCCAAAGGAAATTCACGTACTGGTAGCGTTTCATGAGGTGGGGCCATACTGCGCCCAGACCTCGGCGGAATCAAGGCGCTTCGAGCGTATGGCGCGTGACCTCGGGCGGGCAGAAAAACCGCGCCGGGACGCGGCAGGCACCCGCGCCGCGACTGGTGTAGCCGTTCATCCCTTGATAATTCCAGGAACCACTCAGTACGAAACGCGGGGCATGGGCGTTATTCAGCATGGCAAAGCCGCCCGGCAGGCACATTTGCCCGCCGTGGGTGTGGCCGCTCAACATGCCGGCGAATCCAGCAGCAGCAGCCTCGGCATAGGTCGAGGGCGTGTGGGAGAGCAGTAAAGCGCAGGCCCCGGCAGGGATTGCCGCGCGCACCCGGGCAACATCGGCGGTGCCATAGGTATGCTCATCGTCCACGCCACCGATCCACAATTCGGCGCCACCGAAGCGCCAAGGTGCGGCTTCATTCAACAGTACCCGCCAGCCGAGTGCTTCGAGTCCGGGCACCATTTCAAGCGCGTCGTGGTTACCGAGGACGGCAAATTTGGGCACGGCGGGACGCAGCGTTTTGGCCAAATCGCGGCAGAGATTTAGCGCGGTATCCCATTCGTGGCGGGTATGGGCGCGGTAATCGCCGGTTAGCACCACGGCATCGTATTCCCAGTCACCGATGGCGCGGATGACTGCGGGGATAATGCCGGGGTCAATGTCAGCGTGCAAATCGGCCAAATGGAGCAAGCGCCGGCCCTGGAATGGCGTGGGCAAGCCGCGCAGGCGCAGCGTGTTTTCTTCGCGGCACACCGCGAGCATGTTGCGCCGCCCCCATTGCGCCACGCCAACTGTGTGCAAAAAACCGGAGAGTATGCGCATCCGCCGCACCATGCGCTGGACGTTAATGGGGCCGGCTTCGTCGGATTCCGGGTCCACCTCAATTTGATGTTGAACCGCCATGCGGCGAGTGAACATTTCCGGCCCGAGGCGCGCGGCCAGGGCAGCCTGTTCGGCGGAGGATAACTCTGAGGCGGTAATAGTCGGTTCGGGCACAGGGCAAATTTATCCCACCAAAGTTGCCAGCCAAACTGGTTGATGCCAACGGAAATCCGTACATTTTGGCATTGCGGGCCAGTGGGGAATGCAGGCTAACTTTCCTTCATGGTCATCGAACTCGCCAAACAGTTGTATGTTAAATTTGAAGAGAACCTGCCGCATTTATTGGTGGCGCTCATCGTTCTCATTGTGGGCTGGTGGCTGGCGGGGCGGGTCAAGTTCCTGCTGCGCCGCGTGATGGTGGCCCGGCATATTGATGTCACCCTGACTTCGTTTCTCAGCCAATTATGCTACTGGCTCATTATCGCCTTCGTGGTCATCGTCAGTCTGCAAAAGGCCGAGATAATTGACACGACGCCGTTTTCGGCAGTGCTTGGTGCGAGCGCGCTGGCCATCGGTCTGGCCCTGCAAAGTTCGCTGACGGACTTTGCCGCCGGAGTGATGATTATTTTGTTCCGGCAATTTCGGGTGGGCGACGAAATTGAAGCCGCCGGGGTAAAGGGCGTCGTCGAAGAAATCAGTATTTTTAGCACACACTTGAAAACGGCGGACAATCGTAAAATTATTGTTTCCAATGGCAAAATTCTCGGCACCCCTATTATCAACTCCAGCGTCAATGCCACGCGCCGGCTGGATTTGGTCATCAGCATCAGTTACGAGTCGAACCTCAAGCTCGCGAAGCAAATTATTTTATCGGAGCTACAGAGCGACACCCGCGTGCTGCCCGAACCAGCGCCGGAGGTGGCGGTGAACAATTTGGGTGAAAGCTCGGTGGACCTCATCCTGCGCGCGTGGGTGGCCATCGGTGATTATCAGAACCTGCGCAGTCATTTGCTGGAAGCCCTGAAACTGCGCTTTGACGAAGCTGGGATTGATATCCCCTACCCTCAGCACGAAGTACGGATGAAGCCGGAGAAGTAGGTGGCGAAGGTGAGGTACGCTACGGGCTGTACTGACCGGTTTCCGCATTGATACGGTTGAGTAAAATCACCAGGTCTTTTTGGTTGGCAAAGAGTTCATTCTCCAAGGCTTGGGATTCCGAGGGGCCGGCACTGGAAATCTCCCGACGGATCTGATTGCCATGCTTGATTTTCTCCATCGCTTGCTGCCACCAACTTTGCACGTTGATCGAAATGTGCTGGCCAGGAGTATTGGACAAGTTGTCGTTAACTTGTTTGCAGACAGCTTCAATTTGTTCAGAATTGGTGGAAAGCATGGCGTTTAACTGATCCCGGTGGTAAATTCGTCCTTCGACAACATATTCGATTGAAGAGAAGGTGGTTGTCGCTCCGCTTGAACTGGTGACTGAGCCGGTTCTAACCACCCCCCCGGTAAAGGCATTTGGCCCGCCCCGCGGATGTTCGATGGCGTCCTGGATTTTTTGGTAATCCCTGACTAGGTTTTGCAATTTGCCATGCAGGCTGTCCAAATCAGGCGCCACCAGAGTACGCGCAACCGAACGAGCCGACACGGTTGGAGGTGGCGGCGTGACAGAGGCGTCCACCAGGTTGGCGGGCAACTCTTTCAAAAACGCCTGGCTGGCGGTGGAAAGCTTGTCCATCGAGTAGTTGTAGGTTTTACCATCGGCGAGTTGGAATTTCACTGAATCCGCGTCGCGGCCCAAAATGCGGGCTTCCAAGGGTTGGCCACCAACGGCGGTAAGCGTGTAGTTTAACGGAAAATCAACCACCAGATCCGCCGGCAGCAACTGAAAGAATTTTTGGTCAACGGCGCTGAACGAACTGAGGGGAAGGTAATGCTGCAAACCGTCGGTCAACGACGTATATTTGACCAGATTGGCCGTACGGCCCTCCAAACGCACCCGCAATGGCTGGCCGGTAACATCGGTAATAGTGTACTCGATGGGAAACGAGAAAGTCATGGTCGAAGGCAGCTCACGCAAAACCTGCTGATCGGTGGAAGAAAAATCCGCGGTCGGCACATAATAAACCAAGCCGTCGTTGAGCAGAGTGTATTTTACCAGGTTGGCCGAACGCCCTTCCACGCGTACGTTCAGTTTTTGGTCTTGCTGATTGGTGAGCGTACATTCGACCGGACAATTAAAGTAAAAGCTGGTGGGCAACAGCCGCACCAATTTTTGGTCAACGGCGGCCAGGGCGCTGACGGGGTAATAGCTGATCACGCCGTCCGTCGTGCTCAGTTTGACCAGGTTTTCCGAACGGCCTTCGATCCGGGCGGGCAAGAATTGGCCCTGCTGGTCGGTCATGGCAAGCAGCACGGGAAACTCCACCGAAAAATAATTGGGCAATTGCTGCAGCACCACCTGGTCACTGGCGGTGAGCGAAGTGAGGGGCAGATAGTGAGTGGAATGGTCGGAAAGGAGGGTGTATTTCATCCAGTCAGCATTATGACCTTCGATGCGGGCGAGGGCCGGCTGGCCGTCACCCTGGTCGAGGAGCATTTCGAACGGATAATTGAAGACCAGGGTTTTGGGTAGTTGCCGAATAAAATCCTGGTCGCCATCGCTGAGCTTTTCAATGGCCGTAAAGTGGGTGGTGCCATCAGCCATGAGGGCGTATTTGACCACCAGCTTGTTGCAACTTTCGAGGCGTACTTGCTGGTTTTTGCCCTGGATGGTCAAGCTGCGCTCTTGAGGCAACCGCAAGTTCACTGCAAAATGATGGTAAACCCAAGCACCGGCCGCCAATACAACCAGCACGGCAACAAGGCCGACCAACTGCCCCAAGGATATCTTTCCTCCACGCATCACGCTCGATGAAGAGCCTGGCTGAAAGTTAGGGGAGACAATCATACCGATATAAAAACGCAGCGCGGCAAAGATACTCCAAACGTTTTCAAGCAATGTCAAGAAGCACCAGCAGGCACGCGAGGTCAGGTAATTAAGCCGCCGCCAATCACTCAATACTCAGGGCGTGTACTGGCCGGAATCGGCTTTGATGCGTTCGAGCTGGGTGACCAGGTTTTTGTGATTTTCGAGCAGGTCGTTTTGCAAAACACCTTTCTCCGCCGAGCCGGCCGTGCTCAGTTCCTTCTGGGTTTGCTCATCCTGGCGGATGATCAGCATAATTTGTTGCCAGGCGCCTTGAACCAGGGGGTTGCCGGGGGGCTTGGCGCCGGCCGGGAAAGTGGCGTTGACCTGCTTGCAGATCGTTTCAATGGCCTCGCCGTTGTCAATTTGGGACTCTTCCGCGGCATTGACCACGGCTTCCAGTTTTTTGCGCAAATTATTAATGAGCTGCGAAGCAGCCGTCGCCTCCCGGGAGGCGATCGCACCGTCCGTCATATTTTTAGGCAACAAGGCCAAAAATTTCTGGCTGGTTTCGGAGAGTTTATCCAGCGCATAGGTGTAAGTGGCACCATCGGCCAACTGGAATTTCACCACATCATTGTCCCGCCCCTGAATATGGGCATCCAGGCTCTGACCGTTTTGGCCAATCAGGATGGCATTGAGCGGGTATTCGATTTTGAGCTGTTCGGGCAGCATTTTTAGCAAAGTCTGCTCGTTGGCCGGCAACGTGCCGAGGGCCGTGTAATAGGGCTGGCCGTCCGTGAGACGGGTGTACTTCACCAGCGTGACAGTGCGGCCCTCCACGCGCACGAGATGCGCCTGGCCGTCGGGCCCGGTCAAGTTGGTATTGAATGGATAAACCAGCGTCAGATCCCTGGGTAGCTGCCGAAAAACCTCCTGATCAATCGCGGAGAAATCCGTCATGAGCGCGTAGTAAACCAGGTTGTCCGGGAGCAATCTGTATTTAATGATGCGATCCAGGCTGCCTTCGATACTCACCTCGAGTTTGTGGCCGGCTGCATCCCGCACCTCACATTCCAGCGGATAGGCGATATTCAAATTGTTGGGCAATAGTTGCAACAGCTTCAGGTCGAGGGCCGACAATTCAGCGGTAGGGAAGTAGATGACGGCACCGTCCGAATTCATTACTTTCACCAAAGAACTCGACTGGCCCACAATGCGGCCGGGCAGGGTTTGCCCTTGCAATGTAGTCAACGCCAGGAGGACGGGGAAATCCACTTGCAATTCGTCGGGCAACTGGCGCACCACGGCCTGGTCATTGATCGTCAAACTGGACAGGGGCAGAAAGTGAGTCGTGTGGTCGGCGACCAGAGTGTATTTGACCCAGTCGTTGTTGCGGCCGTCGAGGCGCACAGGCACAGGCCGCCCATCGCCACGGTCGAGGGGAAGTTCCAGCGGGTAACTGAGCACCAGGGTTTTGGGCAAACTAAGGAGAAAGTTCGTATCCGCAGTGTTTAGCCCGGAGATGGCCACGTAGTGCACTGTGTTGTCCGCAAGCAGAGTGTACTTAACTACCGTGTCGTTGCAGGCCTCGATGCGCACCGGCATGACCTGGCCGTCCAGAGTCAAAGGATGTTCCTGGGGCAGGCCAAGGGGCGTCTTCTGATGGAGGTAATACCAGCCGCCCACGGCCAGAAGGATAACCACCAGCAGCGCCAGCACGACCTGGCCCAACGAGAGCTGCGGCCCGGAAGTAGGTGGCGGTTCGGGCGGCGGGCGAACCGACCGTTCGTAGGGTTCATAGGGAATCATGTAAAAACCGCCGGGAAACCGTCTGATACGGCCACGGGCCTCATCAAAGTATTTGCCTTTTCGTCCATTTGAACAATCCCAATGATTATAAAAATGTCAAGTTGGCGGCAGCGGCAAAACGCCGGAGAACTGCGGAGTGACCGCGACACAAGGGCGATGTTGGGTGAAAAGAGTAGAGCTTGGTAATGAATTAGATGCACATCCGTCCTGCTTTTCCCTTGCCAAAGGGAACAGATTAAATACCTTCGCAGTTGACCGCTAGGAATAGTGCTTTTTTGCCCAACCCAATACCCCTATGGCAAGCCGGTTACCCAACGACCCGTACGCAGCAATCAGGAAGTCAGCCGACCGCCGCAATCACGACCCCTTTCCGTGGGCGAAATTGGTGTTCTTTTTAATTTCGGCGGGCGGTTTTGGCTGGTGTTATTATCATTATATTTGGCTATTCCGCCTGCCCCAGGAACGCGTGCTGGTGGATCGCAGTGGCAAGCAGATCCACGCGCGCATTATGGAGAAGGACGGCGATCTTTTAAAGCTGACTTTGATCCCTGACGGCACGAGCCAATATTTTCCCACTTCTCTTTTGTCATCTGATGACCAGGAATTTTGCCGATCCCTGCCGCGGAAAGCCGCCCTGGATTTCCCCCTGCCCTATACTTTGAAAAATCCGGATGGCAGCACCCAGGCGGTGACCCTCAAAGGGTACAATAGCTATTTTGTGGATTACGCCACGGCAACGAATCCCGCGGACAACTACATCCCCATGAGCAGTCTGAGCGAGTTCGACCGGGCCATAGTGCAAACCCTGCCCGCGTCGTTATCCTTAAGTTTTCCGCTCGATTATAATCTGTCAGATGGCGCCGACGGCACGGTGGCCGCCCATATTTTTGGCCGATCCTCAAACATGATTCGCTATACCACCATCGCGGACGGAAAGACCTACAATCGCCTCATCAGCACCCTCACCCCGTTGGAGCAAGCCATGGTCGTTTCGATCAATCCCAATGTCTCCGATCAGTATCCGGTGCAGGTCACTTTAATTACCAAAAAGGATGAAAAACAGCCGGTGGATTTGTGGAACAAAACAGATAGATATATTGAATACACGAATCCGGCCGAAAAAAATGATCATTTCGTCCACCTCTACCCGGTTAACGAGCTTACGGCGGAATGCCAGCAGACCATAACTCAATTAGAGACCCAAAAAAGCATCCCCACCCCGTACGTTTGCGCCGTGACCGACTTGCATGGCCGGACTTTGGTGACAAAAATTTTGGCTCGTTCCAGCGACATGGTAAAGTTTTTTGTTGAAGCAGGCAACAAGACCTACATTTATCCGATTTCCAATTTGGCCAGCATGGATCAGACGTTTATCAATTCCCTGCCCAAAAATCTTACTGATTCGTGGGATCTGCCGGAATTAACCACCACCGTCCAAAATGCCCGCACCCAATTGATTGCCATTGATGAGAAAATCACCAGTCTGGAGAACCAGTTGAGCCGCCCGGAAATAAACGGCTCGGGAGACCCCATTTTTGAATCACGTGAAAGAGCGTTGCTTCAACAAAAAATTACAGACTACAAAGTACAAAGCGGCCATTACATTACTGAAATTACCAACGATTTCAAACAGCGGATAGCAGACCTGGAAACCCAAAATGTCGCCCTCGAAGGAAAAACCCGCAGTGCTGATTTAGCTAACTCCGAAAAAATTGCGGTGCAGAATCAAATACTTAAAAATACAGACACGATCAATGCACTCAAAGATGAACTCAAGGCAACCATTGAGGTTGGTAAAGCAGTCAAACTGCCGGTACTTTAGTCTGATTACTAAATCTTTGGGTACGTGTTCTACCCCGCCAAGTCGGCGCGGCCGGCAGCCCAGACGTTAAAAGCCAGGGGCGAGCCGGCTACGGGTGCCACGCTGGTGTAGCCACCGGCGCCCTCCACGAGCGCCAAGCCGGCGGCGACGTCCCAAAGTTTGATGGATTCCTCGTAATAGGCGTCCACCCGACTGGCCGAGACATACGCGAGGGCGAGGGCCGCGGAGCCAATCATCCGGATTTTTTTGAACTTCTCCACGCGACCGACAAAGCCGCGCACGGCGTCGCCGCTGCGGTCGGTGCTGGAGGGGAAGCCCGTGCACAACACCGCGCGCGCCACGTCCGGCGCCCAGCGGGGTTTGAGATCCCGGCCATTGAGGGTCAGGCCCAAGCCCGCACCGCCGGCGTACAATTCGTCCCGCCAAAAATCATAAATGACTCCCAGCACCGGGCGACGCCCGCGCCAGAGGCCAATGCTCACGCAACAGCCGGGGATGCTGCGCAGGTAGTTGTAGGTGCCATCGAGCGGGTCCACTGCCCAATAGGGCTCATCGCGGCCCAACAGGCTGGTGTCTCCGCCGATTTCCTCGCCAATGACGGGCAACTTGGTGCGCAGAAGGCGCTCGCGGATGAGCGTCTCGCTGTCCACATCGGCCTGGAGCTTGATGTCGTGGGCCGTCTCAGAATTGACCGTGCGGTCGGAGCGCTTGGCCAGGGCAGCGCCGGCCGCGCGGGCGGTGGCCACGGCGAGGGTGAGCAGTTCGTCGGAAGGAAGGGAGTTTTGCAAGCGAGCCCCACCCTGCCGAAAGATGCGGCGGCAGGCAAGCCTGCGGCGTCTCCAGCCATTATTTCCCCGGCCCGGCATGGGGCTTGCTCATTCTTGGGCAGTTTGTAAAATCCCGCCCCAGCCCGGCCACGTTACCCATGTTTGAAAAATACCAGCCCGAAGACTTTTTTGACGAGATGTTCACCGACCCCGGTGAAGAGAACGTCCGACCCCATTACCGGCAACTGCTCAAGCGCTATACCACTCTGAGCCAGGAGGAATTTGATCAGAAACGCCAGGGCGCCGACTTGTCCTTCCTACGCCAGGGCATCACCTTTACCGTCTATAACGACGACGAAGGCACCGAGCGTATTTTTCCCTTTGATCTCATTCCACGGATTATTCCGGCCAAGGAATGGGATCACCTGGAGCGCGGCCTGAAGCAACGCATCACAGCGCTGAATCTGTTTCTCAAGGATATTTACACCGACCAGAAAATCCTGACCGACAAGGTCATCCCTGAACACTACGTCCTCTCCGCCAAACACTACCGGCCGGAGTTCCGTGGCACCAAAGTTCCGCGTGATATTTATATTCATATTTGCGGCAGCGACCTCATCCGTGACCGCCAAGGGCAATATCTGGTATTGGAGGACAATGGCCGCTGCCCGTCGGGGGTTTCGTATATGCTGGAAAACCGCGCCGCAATGAAGCGCGCCTTCCCCAGTTTTTTTGCCCGCAGCAACGTTCGCTCCATTGAGCAATACTCGGACGCCTTGTTGAAGATGCTGCGCTACATTGCTCCGGGCGGGCGCAAAAACCCGACCGTGGTGCTGCTGACGCCCGGCGTGTATAACAGCGCGTATTTTGAACATTGTTTTTTGGCGCGACAGATGGGCGTGGAAATCGTCGAAGGACGCGACCTGGTCGTCGAAGACAAGAAAGTCTTCATGCGCACCACCAAGGGTTTGGAGCCGGTGCATGTCATCTACCGGCGCATTGACGATGATTTTCTCGACCCGACCGTATTTCGCAAGGACTCGATGCTCGGCGTGCCGGGGCTGGTCTCGGCCTACCAGGCGGGGAACGTGGCGCTGGCGAACTCCATTGGCACCGGTGTGGCCGACGACAAGGTGATGTACTACTTCGTGCCGCGGATGATCAAGTACTACCTCGATCAGGATCCGATTATTCCCAATGTCGAAACCTACCTCGCGTCGGAAAAGAAGGACTACGATTTCATCTTGGACAATCTGGCGAAGCTCGTCGTTAAAAGCGCGAATGAAGCGGGCGGCTATGGGATGTTGATGGGGCCGTGGGCCAGCAAAGCCGAGGTCGAAAAATTTCGCGGACAAATCAAGGAGAACCCGCGCAACTTTATCGCCCAGCCGCCCATCAACCTTTCGCGCCACCCGACTTATTGCGATGGTAAATTTGAAGGCCGCCACATTGACCTGCGGCCCTACATCCTCTACGGCGAGAAAATTACCATCATGCCGGGCGGACTGACACGCGTGGCACTGAAGAAAGGCTCGCTCGTGGTCAACTCCTCCCAAGGCGGTGGCTCGAAGGATACCTGGGTGCTGGGCGGAGAAGTGTAAGCCCATGTTTAGGCGGGTGGCCAAAATAAGCGGAAAACACATTGACCGTGGGAATCTGGATTGTAGATTGTACCTGTGTTTTTTATCACGCAACCTGGTCGGCGTTTTTCGCTTTCAAACAGGTGGCCAATGGAGGGGTTGCCAAAATGGTGGAGAAGGCTGCGCCCCGGGGTCTTAAGTGCAATTGCTTTGCTGGCCGCCGGCTGCGCGGACGACCACCCCAGCACGCGAATTTTATTTAAAGATGCCACCGTGAATGGCGTCCCGCAGCGCCTGGCACTGGACACCGGTTCGGCCAGCATGATGATTTTTGAAGATTCCTCCAAGCACGCGAATATGGAAATTTTCCTGCGCGCGCCGCCGACCTTGGACAAGGATTTTGAAATGGTGACAGGCGCGCTGGCCAAACCGGCCCGGGTTAATTTGGGCGGTGGAGATTTCACCATCCAACCCTTGGTGGGCAATCTGGCGAAATTTTCCATCATGGTGTCGGCGGACAACTCACGCCTGGACGGTTTTGTGAGCTGGCCGGAAGTGCGGGATAATATCCTGATTTTTGATGGCCCCCAGCATGAGTTGCATAGTGTGGCGGAAGTACCCCCGGAAGTACGCAACTGGCCCAAATTCACCATTGGGCATGAAAATCAATTTACCCTCAAAACCCCGCTGGCGAACGGCCAACTCGGCACCATTTTGATAGATACCGGCGCGTATGATGGCGTGGCCCTGCCGCCGGCCCAATGGAAGGAATGGCGCGCCGCCCACCCCAACGGGCCCACGGGTTATATCATTTATGGCACACCCGGGGTGATTGGCGCGCAATCGTCGGAAGAAGCATGGGCAGACGAAATCCACCTCGGGGCGCTGACCCTCACCGATGTGCCGGTGCACATGGCCAATGAAGCGGAAGTAAAAATAGACCCGAAAAACTATACCGGCACGCTGGGATTGTACGCACTGGCCCGGTTGGAATTCGTGGTGGATGGCAAGCATGGAGTGACGTATGCGCGGCCCCGGCCGATGCCTGGGCCCTATTACCCGGGCATCGCCCGTCCGGGAATTGAAAAAGATGCCACCGGCGGCCCCTTGGGCAAAGACTGGATGGTTGACGGCCAGATTACCATCAACCCCAGTCATATGTTGCACGTCGCGAGCAACGTCTTACTCGGCGAAGCGGTGCGAAAATTTCAAGATGGCGACCACGCCGGCGGTATTGCGGAATGCACCCAGGCGATCGATTTCGACGCCAAAAATGACGAAGCGTACTTGGAGCGCGGAAAACTAAAGCAGGTGGACAATGATGACGCCGGCAGTCTGGCTGACTTTAATAAAGCGCTGGAGATTAATCCGACCAGCATCTCAGCCTATTCCGCTCGGGCCAGCTCCAAATTTCTACATGGTGATCTGGACGGCTCCATCACGGATTGCTCGAGTGCCATCTATGTCAGGGCGGACTATGGGCTGGCTTACTTTCAGCGCGGCGCCGCCAAACAAGCCCAGAATGACATGCCCGGCGCCATCGCCGATTATGACGAAGTCTGCAAAATACAGCCCAGCGCCGCCCTGCCGCAATTGTACCGCGAAATTCTCCAACGCTGGTCGGGTCGGCCGCCACGTGATTTGTCCAATACCGTGGTAGCCTGGGCTGATCTTGGGCAACAAGCCCTTGGCCGGTATCTAAGCGGGCATCTCAGCGAAGCCGATCTGATGGCGGCCGCCTCCACTGCGGGCAGTTCATCTGCCCAAATCTGCCAGGCCTATTATTTCACCGGCTTTATGCACTTCCTGAATCAAGACACCGCAGGGGCACGCGAACGCTGGCAAAAAAGTGTGAGCACTCGTCAAACCAAAGTATATGAATATGTCTTTGCCGGCAACTTGCTGAAGTTTACTGACCCGGCGGGGAAACAATGAAGTTGGGACGGTTGGTAGTTTCTAGCGACCTTTTGCCAGTGCTGCGGTTGAATGAGTGAGTCGTTGCTTCCTATCTAGTCAAAGACCAAGGAGGACAAGCGGGGCACCCCTACCCCATTTTCATGCCTCACATCCATTTAGCTTTACCCCACTGCGAACAATACGGTTTAATCAACAATTCACCCCATGCCTGCCCCCACTTTGCGCAACGCCGCTGGTTCGTCCCTTGCTCAACGCTTTCTGCCGCTTATCCTGCTTCTGTTCATCGGTAGCGGGTGTGCAGCGCTCATTTACGAGATTGTCTGGTACCAGATGCTCCAACTGGTCATCGGGTTGACCACAATTTCGTTGGGTCTGCTGCTGGGCAGCTTCATGGGCGGCATGTGCCTGGGGAGCATTGCCATCTCGCGGCTCGTCACGCGCGGACGACACCCGCTGCGGGTTTATGCGTGCCTGGAGCTGGGTATCGGCCTGATTGGCATTCTGGAACTCTGGTTGATGCCGGCGGTAGGCGCGTTTTACAGCGACCATGCGGGCGGGCATGACTACTGGAACATCATCGCACGCGGTGTCGTCGCGGCGGTGTGCCTGGTGCCTCCCACTTTGTTAATGGGCGCAACCTTGCCAGCGGTCGCGCGCTGGGTGGAAATGACGCCCCAAGGCGTGTCATGGCTGGGATTTTTCTATGGCGGCAACATCGCCGGGGCGGTTTTTGGCTGCCTCCTGACGGGTTTTTATCTTTTGCGCGTGCTCGACATGGCGACCGCGACCTACGTGGCTGCAGCCATCAATTTCGCCGTGGCACTGCTGGCGTGGGCCCTGTCCACCGATAACGCAGTAGTCGCGCCGACGGAAACCAGAGCCACCGCAAACGAAGCTGCCGCCGACAGCGAGACCCGGCCTTGCTCCATCTATCTCAGCATTGGCCTGTCGGGCCTGACGGCGTTGGGTGCAGAAGTCATTTGGACGCGGCTGTTGTCGCTGCTGTTGGGTGGAACAGTATATACTTTTTCGATCATTCTGGCGGTGTTTCTTTTTGGCTTGGGTATTGGAAGCAGCGCGGGTTCGTTTGCCACCCGCACCAAAATCTCCCCGCGCACGGCGCTCGGCGTCTGTCAGTTGCTTTTAATTGCCGGGATTGCATGGACGTCATTCAACATTTCCCATTCTCTGCCCTATTGGCCGATTGACCCGGCGCTGATTGGCGATGTCCATAATGGCGCGTGGTATGTTTTCCAACTGGATATTGCGGTGGCGTTGTGGACGATTTTGCCCGCAGCAATTTTGTGGGGCGCCAGTTTCCCGCTGGCGTTGGCGGCGGTAGCGAAGCCCGGACAGGATCCCGGCCGGTTGGTGGGAGGCGTTTACGCCGCCAACACCGTGGGCGCGATTTTTGGTTCTTTGTTTTTCAGCCTCGTCGCCGTGCCGTGGTGGGGCACCCAAACCTCGCAACGGATTTTAATCGGCTTCGCGGCGGTATCAACGTTTGCCGCGCTGGCGCCAATGCTTTTCCAGCGCGGACAAGCAGGCAATAACCGGAACCTCCAGCGCGAGCCGGCATTAGGCGTTGCGGTGTTCCTGGCGATTACATTGTTGGCGGCGCCGTTGCTGGGCTGGACGGTCAGCCCAGGCTTTTGGGGAGCCGTCGCTTATGGCCGCATGGTCGCCACCTACCAAGGTACGCTGGTGCCGCAGATTACGCCCGAGCGCGATGTGCCGCAGCATGATGGAACGTCCAACGTCTATTGCGTCTACACGGGCGAGGGCCTCAACGGCACGGTGGCGGTGACGGTAAGCACCGCAGGTGTGCGCAGCTTTCATTCGGCGGGCAAAGTCCAGGCCTCCAACGACCCGCACGATATGCGCCTGCAGCGCATGCTGGGCCACCTGTCTGCCCTGTCCGTCAAGGAACCCAAGAGCGTGCTGGTCGTGGCTTGCGGCGCAGGGGTGACTGCCGGAACTTTCCTGACCAATCCCAGCGTCCAAAAAATCACCATCTGCGACATCGAGCCTTTGGTGCCAAAATATGTGACGCCGATGTTCACAAAAGAAAATTATGGTATCACCGATAATGTCGTGAATCAAAATCCCCGGGTAATCCATACGCCGACGGGAGATAAAACGGTCGAAGTGGTCTATGATGATGGGCGGCACTTCATCCGCACCACGAAGGAAAAATTTGATGTCATCACCTCGGATCCAATTGACCCGTGGGTGAAAGGCTGCGCGGCGCTGAACACCATCGAGTATTACACGATGTGCCGGGACCACCTGAACCCCGGCGGAGTGATGAGCCTGTGGATTCCGTTCTACGAGAGCAACACCGAGACGGCCAAAAGCGTGCTGGCCACATTCTTCCAAGTCTACCCCAAGGGCATTTTGTGGAGCAACGATTACACCGGCGATGGCTACGACGCCGTGTTGTTTGGCCAGCCCGAAGGTACGAAAATTGATGTTGATGAATGGCAGGCGCGCTTGAACAGCCCGGCCTTTGCCACCGTCAAACAATCGCTGGATGAGGCAGGGTTTCCCGTACTGGCCGACTTGCTGGGCACCTATGCCGGCCGCGCGTCTGATTTGCAGGAATGGATGAAGGGTGCGGAAATCAACGAAGACCGCAATTTGCGCCTGCAATACCTCGCAGGCCTGTCCAACAATACTTATCAAGGGCCATCCATTCTCCGCGGTATTCTCAACCACTACAAATATCCGGACGACCTATTCACCGGTTCAGCGGGATTACGCCAATCCGTCCGCCAGGCTATTGAATTGCCGCGGCGGATTCAAACGGCGGCGACTACCTCGACCAGCACTCTGATTGTTGCTAGTCCTTGAATCGAAGCCAGTTGCAACTGTTCTGCTACCCCCGGTAAACCACCCGTTTAAAGTGATTTAAGGCCCGTATTAAAAAAATATTAGGAAAAGGTGTGAGATTTTTCGGTACAGCAGGTGGCCTGGGTGGATTTGCAATGAATTAAGTTGTTAATATAAAATGACTTAAATGCAATAATTTACAAATTTTGAGGCCCGGTTTTATGGAATAGGAATTGCTTTCAGAAGGTGTGTCGCGTAGCATTTTTTCACCTATATTTAATGAATTTGTAGATTCATTTGATTCGATGAAAACATCCGCCAAGTTATCGCGCCGCCAATTCATCGGCCTCGCTGCCGGCTCCGCCTCGCTGGTGGCCGTGGATGCGTTCTGCATTGAACCGTCACTCATCAAAACACGTTTTGTGGCATTGTCGAAAAATGAACCGGCTACACACCGTTTGGTGCAGTTCAGCGATACCCACCACAAGGGAGACCGGGCGTACCTCGCTTCCGCCGTCGCACAAATCAATGCGTTGTCACCGGACTTCGTTTGCTTTACGGGCGATTTGATTGAGCACGCCGACCATTTGCCCGAAGCGCTCGAAGTGCTCAAGGGTATTGAGGCGCCGCTCTATGGCGTCCCGGGCAACCACGATTACGTTTCCAAGGCCGATTTCCGAGTCATCAACGACGCGTTTGCCGCCACCGGCGGACGCTGGTTGTTGAATGAAAAAGTCACCCTTGCTGGAAAAATCAATCTGATGGGGGCCGTCTGCGATAATCCTGATTTTTGCCAGCCAGTCGAAGGGATGAAAAATATCGTGCTGATGCACTACCCGGAGTTTGTGGACAAACTCGCGGACAAGAATTTCGACCTGATGCTGGCCGGTCACTCGCATGGCGGCCAGATTCGCCTGCCTCTCTTTGGCGCGGTCATTTTGCCCAAAGGCGTTGGCAAATACGACATGGGGATGTTCCACACCCAGGCCGGACCGCTCTACGTTAATCCCGGCCTCGGCTGCCTCTACATGGATATCCGCTTTAATTGCCGACCGGAGATCACGGTATTTGAGGTTTAACTAAGCTGATAGGAAATTGCATTGGGGTATTGCCGGGATTGGGGAGTGGTTAGCCTTTGACTGGACAATGGATCTGAACGGGACCAACGTAAGAATCAGGCCGCTGCCTCAGGGGACGACTTGAAACTGGTGCCTCGGAGCAATTAATCGTGTCCAAGAATAAATGGTTCATCCTCGCCGCCATCCTCGCGATTGGCGGAATCGGTGTGCTGCTCGTGCTTGCGCTGGCGCTCGGATTTTTCGCCGGACATGAGCAAGCGACAGCGACCGGCTCCAGCCTACCGGTTTACACCCGTGGACAACAATTGGCTTCAGCGCACCCTGGATATTTCCACGATACATTGACCGGTGGCGGTGAGGTTTACGTGAACGACTACGAGGAAGCCGGTCTGCAACTCACCTTTGCGGAACCGCAGACGGTCATCGGCCTGATGGGTTCCATCAACCCCGGCAAAGTCGGCGCCATTCCCGGCCAGCCGGTCACCGCCTATATCGCGGTGGATTGTGGCTCCGAAATGCCCGCGTATGTCCCTTACCGCAACCTCAAGCAACCGCCATTCGACTGGCGCACCGCCACGTTCCGCCAAATGACCGCGCACCAGCAAAATAAATTCGGTCCGCTGATCACCACCACCGACGTCATGCTCATTGCCGAAGTGGTGCGCGTGCTGCGTGAGGATACGCCCGTGGAACTTAACCCATTTCCGTTCTCCGGGGCGACGAATCTCACCACCCTTAACCTGACCAGCGACCAGCTACCCGGTATGCTATTTTGTCCGGCGCTCTGTTACTACGGCAACGGCACCATCTATCTCGCCGAAAGCTTGACCCCGGATTTCACCGTCACGCCGCCGCAAGTCCGCGCCCGCTGGATTCCCGCCAGCCAGATGCTGAAGCAATGGCTGAAATCG
>Ga0206925_1024_pt1 | contig 38203 bp, 31 predicted proteins | sample Alteio_BWOrgHeat_62_FD_152944 | JGI IMG/M metagenome (GOLD analysis project Ga0206925, IMG submission 152944) | Enriched cells from forest soil in Barre Woods Harvard Forest LTER site, Petersham, Massachusetts, United States -... | ecosystem: Environmental > Terrestrial > Soil > Temperate forest >...
GGAAATATTGGCTGGTCAGAAAGCCGGTATGTTTTGATCAATCCTTCAGGTAGCCCGACCTGTGGCAATTTAGCGCCTGATCCTCCGGTCATAACTTTAAAGGGTTCTCCTATCGTAAGTGTCTGCCGATGGGATAATTATATTGATTCAGGTTATACGGTTTCTGATAAAGCTTTTAATGTTTCAGAAATCCAGATTGATACCTTCGGAACATTTACAACAAACGGAGGAACTACAGCGCCCGGCTCTTATTACTTGAAATATAAAGCCACAGATCCCATCGGGATTTCTTCCTATTCTGATACTCGGTTAATATTTGTGCTTCCAAATATTGATGGTAATTGTGTATCAGGAATTAATTCAAATACAACACTCGAAAAATCAATTTCCATCTATCCGAATCCATCCAATGGATTATTCAGAATAAATTATTTATCGCCCAAAAATAAGGATCTAAAAATACAGGTTATCAGCGCCTTAGGCATGGAAATTTTTGAAACAAAATATTGTCCGGTTAATGAAACCCAATCTAATCTCGATCTGAGCAATCAGGCCAACGGGGTTTATTTTCTGAATTTTTTTTTCGGGGAAGAGAAGATGACGAAGAAAATAATTATTGAAAGATGACCAACAATTAAGGGAATAATCGATAAATATCTTTGCGATTAGCAATGATAATAATTCGAAAAATATTCCCATCTACCAATTCCATTCCTAGTCGGTACTCACCGATTCTTACTCTATAAAAGGTTTTAAACCCTTCCATTTTCTTCAAACCTGGAATTTCATGCAGGGTTTTAGCTTTCTCAATACTAAGAATCACAGATTCCAGTTTTTTTCTTACTGCTGAGGAATTTACCCGATCAATGCTCTTGCTAAAAGATCTGTCAAAAACAACATTCACGCAGTCCCAAGTTTTTTCATAATGGTTTCACGACTCACCTCTTTCCCTGTTTTTTCTTTATTCATTAGGGTGCCAAGAACCAAGTCTTCCAATTGATCGGCATCAATATTGGTAAAACTTGCACCAAGTTTGTCCGCAAGTTCTTTCAGGATTTTGAGATTTTTCTCAGATTTGCTTTGAATAACTACCGCTGCCATATTTATATCTTTCCACAAATATACATTGCAGTGCAATAAATGGTTTCAATGTATTTAAATTACCACACATTCTCCATATCCTTTGCCCCGAAAGTATAATTCCGTTCAGTAAAACTACTGTTCTCGGGCGCTTTATCCAGAAAAAAAGACTTCCTTCTTTTACGGTTGGATATGAGTGCCAGGGGCGTAAGAATCAGGTAAAATAAAACTGTAAGGATAATGGTATTGGTAACATATCCCAGCATTTTTCCCAGCCATAGCCAGGCCATACTGATCTTTTCTGCCAGGTAGGGTGAGAGTAAACTCACAATACTTAGCAGCACCGCAATCGTTAAAAAATACCGGTGGCCATTGATCAAAAACAGCACTGTAAAACCCGTTGAAATGGTGAGTACCGACACGATATTTTTATATTTTGCTTTCATTTATTTTTTAAAATACCGAATAGATAAATGGTGCCAAAGCCGTACCTCCCCCAAACACAATAATCAAACCTAATAACAAGAGAACAACCAAAATAGGTGCCAGCCACCATTTCTTACGTTCCTTCATAAAATTCCAGATATCTTTTAAAAAATCCATCTTATTTTGGGTCTAATATTTTAATGTCCTTGCTCAATTGTTTTGCAAAGATAGCATCTGCCACTGGCCTGGGGTGCATATCATAAGGCATAAAACAATATTTCGGGTTCCAGCGGTCAAATAGTCTCGTATAATCTAGGTATTTCAGGTTTTGTTCTTTCAAATAAGGTATCATATCTTCAGTTTCTCCGGGAAAAATAATGATATAAAAATTTTCATTCTCAAACGTTTTAACATACTGGTTATAAGATGCTTTTATCATTTTTGCCACAAACCGGTAATGCCGCTCCCTTATTTTAAAAGGTATATTTATTTTGAAATATTTTATAATGCTGCTGCGCCCCAGCAGGGTATATATTTTACTTACAAACCACCTGCCGCTGGTAAATGTTCCTTTCCTTACGATGCTGTCATCCTTCTCATAATAATAAGGCATTTCTGCACCCCATGCATTATAGGTCTGCATATCACCAATGGCACGGTTAATATGCGGACTGATATAGGTGTAAAAAGCAACACCATCTTTTTCCTTTATTTCATCTTTCAGGTTGGCTTTCTGCAGGTTGGCAAGCATTTGCTGCGGGCCATAACCAGAGTATCCAAAGTTATAAGAATGATAATCTTTATCATCCTGTGCAAACCTTGCCGGGAAGGTTTCACTGTCATTTACCCCCTCGCCAAAAGTGATGGAACAGCCAAAGAATAAAGCATATTTTTTATGGACTTTGTTTGTATCAAACGGGTTAATTCTGCGACTGAAATGATCTGTGGTGAAATGGATATTATATAGCGTAAAAGTATCAAATTTTACTACTGGGTTAAATATTTTGTCAGGCATCGGAACGTAGCCTAAATCCTTGTCTTTAACTACGAATGATGAGGCAGGAGGCAATAGTGTTGGAGATTTTTCAGGCACTTTTATAATTATTAAAATAAAAAAGATAAAATCAAGTAGCAACAGCATAAAACCGACAGAAATAAAAGACAATGTCAGGTTTTTGATCCACTCTTTTTTGGCCCGGAATCCCCAGATTCCAATTAAAATTATTAGCTCCAGGCACCGCAAATAAAAGATCACCTCCCGCCCTTCATATCCCGTATTTTTAAAGAGATAAGACAACAGCTCCACCCCTGCTATCACAGCCAGGGTAATGATAACCAGCCTCACTGTTTTATTAGTCCTTGAAGCACGTGTCATTCGTATTCAACTTTAAATTGGGCATAGAAGGTTGTGCAGTTTTCTCAAAAATAATATCCTCACAAACCAGGTAGTCCATCCCCGATTTCATAAAACATAAATAGGCTTCTTCCGGGCTGCAAACCATCGGTTCGCCGCGCACGTTCATGCTGGTATTCACCACCATGCCGCAGCCGGTCAGGCCTTTAAAGGCATGGATGATATCATAAAATCTTTTATTGTCTAATTTGTTAACCGTCTGTACCCTGGCGCTAAAATCAACATGGGTAATGGCGGGGAATTGCGATTTTGGCGTTTCCAGTTTTTGTTTCCAGTCCAGTGCATTATAATTATCAGGCACAGGCAACCTGAATTCCGTTCTTAATTTATGCACAAAAAGCATGTACGGCGATGATCGGTCCATTTCAAAATAGTGGCTGGCATCTTCTTCCAAAACCGCCGGTGCAAAGGGCCTGAAACTTTCACGGTATTTGGTTTTCAGGTTCAGTTCTTTTTGTATGTCAGGATTGCGAGGATCAGCAATAATGCTGCGGTTTCCCAAAGCCCGCGGCCCGAATTCCATCCTGCCCTGGAACAAGCCAATGATCTTTCCCTCAGCCAGTAAGGTAGCTATCTTTGTGGAAAGTTCATCAAATGATTCATGTTGTTTATACGGTGCATTATACCGTCTTGCTATTTTGATGATGTCCTTGTTGGTATAACCCGGACCCAGGTAAGTTTCGTTGATCGTTGATCGTTGATCGTTGTTCGTTTTTGCCCTTCCCCGGTCTGTGTCCTCACAGACCGGAATGTTGCCATGACGAGCCGAACTTCCCAACTCAGAATCGCCAACGTTCAACGAAAAACGTTCAACGTTCAACGACTTTCCAGCATAATAAATATAATACCCCGCCAACGCCGCCCCCAATGCACCACCTGCATCTCCAGCCGCGGGCTGGATATAGATGTTATTAAACAATTTCAGATCGGCCAGCTTGCCATTGGCTACACAGTTCAGCACGACACCTCCCGCCATGCACAGGTTGTTTGAGCCAGTAAGGCGTTTGGCTTCTTTAGCCATATTGATTACCACTTCTTCCGTAACGGTTTGTATCGCCAGCGCCATATCACAATGGGCCTGTGTCATTTCTGATTCGGGCAAACGCCTTTTCAGGCCGAAAAGTTTTTCCCATTTGGCATCAGGCACCATTCTCAGGCCGGTCGCGTAGCTGAAATATTTTTGGTTGAGCCATATAGATCCATCCTCATATATTTTTACAAGTTCTGTTTTTATGATGGTAAGACACTTTTTATAAAAATCAGAACCGGCATTGCCATACGGTGCCAGCCCCATTAGTTTATACTCCCCCGAATTAACCTTAAAACCAAGATAATAGGTAAACGCAGAATACAATAACCCGATAGAGTGCGGGAAATTGGTTTGCTTTATGATCTTAATATCCTTCCCATCCGCATACCCGATAGTAGATGTAGCCCATTCACCTACGCCATCCAGTGTAATGACGGCACTTCCTGCAGGTGGTCTGTGTGCCACAGACCACGGATGCTCATTTCCCCGGTCTGTGTCCTCACAGACCGGAACGTTGCCAAGACGCTCCTCACCATCACTACCTCCCCGGTCTGTGGCACACAGACCGGAAGCAAAATACGCACTCGCGATATGCGACAAATGATGCTCCGGGAACAGGAACTTTGTTTTCTTATGATCTATTTTCCCAAGCTCCTTCAGGCCGTCTTTTATTTTCTTTTTCATAAAAGCCTTTTCCCCGATCCATACCGGCATGGATTTTAAAAAGGAAATAAGGCCCCCGGGTGCATTGGCATAGTAGGTTTCCAGTAGCCGTTCAAATTTCAGGAAAGGCTTTTCGTAAAACACCACGGCATCCAGATCCTCTACCCGCAGCCCTGCCTCTGCCAGGCACCACGCGATGGCCTGCTGCGGAAAGGCCGCATCATTCTTAATCCTGCTGAAGCGTTCTTCCTGCGCGGCAGCGATAATCCTGCCCTCACACAAGATCGCCGCAGCAGCATCATGATAAAACGCAGATATGCCCAAAATATTCATTGCAGGCAAAAGTACGAAGAAGGGACGGAAGAAGGGCTGTCATGTCGACGATAGGAGACATCTGGTTCTCTGACCTTGAAATTGAAAACCATAACGGAATATGAGTTCGATGGCATATTAGCCCATGGTTTTAACCATGGGGTGCATTAACAGCGGGGAATTTATAACCGTTTTAACGGTTTTTGATAATTCTCAAATGGGGTGCCGGGCTCAAAACCGTTAAAACGGTTGAGAATGCAGATTTGACTATTGACCCACGGTTGAAACCGTGGGCTGGAGAAATGCCATTAATACGCTACTTCAGCTTTGCCCCGGCTTCTACCATCCCTTTCAGCACTTTAATATCTATATCGGCGAGCTTATTGACGTACACGCAGCCCATGCCGGTTTTAAATTTGCCCAGCTTTTCAAGCGCAGGGCCCAGGTTATCTACATAGCTGCCAAAGTACAAGGTCAGATTTGTTTTACGCGGGGCGAAACCGATCCGCATCCAGTCTGCCTCGCGACCGGTGGTGGGGCTTTTGTGCCTTTTGATCCCAAACCCGACAAAGGAATTGCTCCACAATATCGGCTCTTCCTGGCTGGCTTTGCGCATCATGTCCAGCAGCACAAAGCTGTCTTCGCGCTTTTGGTCAGGGGTTATGGTATTCAGGAATTCCTCCACGCTTACCTCCGTTGGTTTTGTCTTGTTGTCCGCCAGTTTTGATTTTTTTTCTGCCATTTTTATTGATTATACTTTTAACGTTTAAAATATGCCAAAATCTCCTTAGGTGTTTTATTCTGTGTTTCCCTGGCTATCCGGTCACGCTCTTTTCTTACGCTTTTTACTGCGTCGAAATCTTTTTTAGTGGGTGTCTTCATAGCGTCAATCCTGACTGATTTGCTTTTTTTGCGGCTTTAGAAAAGCGTTCATAACCTGATCCAATTCTTTTAGAAATTTTACGCGATTCTCGCGGTATTCTTTAGATAGCTTGTTACGCTCCTTCCGCATAAATTCAACGGCCTTAAATTCTTCTTTTTTAATTTTCATAAATTACCTCCTTTGGAGTGCGTATATCAATTGTAGCATAGCCATGTTTAAGGTTTACTGCGTTATACTGCCTTATTCTGAAAAAATTTACCATGTGTTTAAAGTTCCAGCTTACCAAACTATCTGCCTTCAAGGTAGTTGCGATTGCAATATGAAAAGCATCACTTTCAAATTTTTTAGATAATGCCCCTTCGTTTATATAATGCTTTGCGAGGCTTTCTTGTTCCAAAATTAAGCGGGCAGGTTCAATAAATCCCTGGGGAATCGAATTTAATAAGTCTTGCACATACTGTGGAGCAGCACTTATTTCTTTCAAAGTAATGTCAGAAATTATTATGGTAAAAGCACCTTCCATCACCTGCTTGATAAAAGGCCTGGTCCATTCGGCAAATTCAGTTTCAAAATATCCGCCGAACACAGATGTATCAACGTAAAATCTCATTTCAATACCCGGTATGGTTCAAATATAGCAAGATTCGTTGGATATGGAACATGGTTCCAATGCCAGACAGCGTAGAAAAAGTATAAATGGTTTAGTTAAAATAGGATTTAAAATCCTGATACTCAAAACTTCGAAATTGCAAATTCCGAAGAGCGGAACATCCGGAAAAGCATGGGGTAAGTAATTCACTTTTCTACAATATCAAGTGCCATGTAGGCATTCTTTCGTAAAAAATCAATCTGAAGCATCTGGTCAAATAATTTAATTGCTTTCTTTATATATTTTTCATTATTTGAATTGTTAAAAACAATATATGCATTTAGGACAATCTTCAATGGCTCATCTGTATAGTAAGGACCTTGAGACAAATTTGGTTGATTCATAGACCTATAGTTGGTCATTAAATCGATGCATTTTTCTGGAAAATTATTAACGTTTGCCAATAGAAATGCGAGAAAATTTCGCGGATTATTTTTTAAACTTCGTGATTTCGCATAACTATTAAGGAAAGGAATCCATTCTGTAAAATCTTCTTTATTTTTAAAAAAGACTAAGTCATATTCGCGCGAAACTCTCAACGACTTGTCATTTAAATACCTTTTAAAGAGGAACATTGATTTTGCTCTAATGCCCAAATCATTATTAAAAATATTTTCAGACGCAACACGAATACTTGCTGCTTTTGCAATTTCGCTTGATTTATGCATTTCAAAAAGCAGCGATTTGCTTCCTTTATAGTTGTGAATAAAAGCCTCTGTTAGAAGATATGTAAGTTCAATCTCTTCATTTTTGTAAGGTAAGCACTTTTCAATATATTGTAAAGAAGATTTATAGTCATTGTGAATAAGATATTGAAGCGGGATGATGGAAGGCTTTATTAGACTTGGTTCAATTTGAGAATTAGTATTTAAAAGAATTTTTAGCGTTCTTGTACTATTTATTTTTATCAGATAAACGAGGTTCAACAAAAGAATCGCCTTTGTTGAAATATTGCCCGATAAGCTAATCTCCTCGCATGCGTTAAATATTTTTTCACAATATTGCACTTCATAAATGCACTTAATTAATCTTTGAAGTGAAGCTCCCTGGATTGAATTAGCCCCTTCCATTATCGGATCAGTAGATAACTCACTTGCTTTTTTGTTCGTTTTACTGAATAAAGCATCAATAAGGAAATTAAAAATATCATCATCAATAATTTTGGCAGCAATAAAAGTATCTACCATCCAAATTAAGTATAGTTTATATGATTTCTCTAAATCTGTATTTATAGCAATCTTAAATAGTTTTAATATCACTCTTGGATCATATTTTATTTCATTTAGGGCATTAATGCCACAATACCAATAATCACTTGAAATTTTTTTGTTAGAAATCAAACTTTCAATAAATGAAATATATTTGGTGGGGTTCTTTTTAACAGAATCACTGAATGATCTTGAATGCTCAAAAATTCCACCTTTCTGAAAATTATCCTCGTAATCAGATAATTTTATAAATGATTTTTCCCATTGTTCCAGATTCATATTTTCGTATGCTGTTGGCTGAAGAGGAGGCAAAGTCTTATGAAAATATACCTTATTAGGCTCTATTTCATTATTTATTGGTTGGAACTTTCTACTTAATTCCAAAAAATATTTTCGCAAGGCTTTTTGATTCAATATACTTTGCATTGGAATACTGGACAAGTATTGAAATTTTTTATAGCCATACCATCTTAAATTGTGAGTTTTTTTACCATCCCTTTCAAAAACAGTAAGTTCATTATCACAATTTATTGATAAAATGATTGCATTAATTACATCCTTTTGACCTTGTTCTAGATTTGGATAAATTTTTGAAATTAAAATTCTAATCCAATAATTTAGTTTCCCCTCTCTCTCAAATCCTTTTTTGCTTTCCAATGTTGAAATAAATTCGACAATCGCATCATAATATGGAATCGGATTAGAAAGAAAGCCAAATACTACAATTAATAAGATGCTAAGCGAATTTTCTGACATTGAATCGGCGACAAGTTGCTTAAATCGCTGATCTTCATTTTTGGCGAATTCCTCAATAGCACGAATAACTAAGGAATATATCTCCTCTTGGCTTCCATGGTTGGTTGATCTATCGTGATCGTAAAAATTATATAAGTTGTCATTATAAATTATCGTTGTATCTATTTTATACTTTAAAGTGTAAGAGACAATTTGATCTTTCAAGATCGCGAAACCTAAAGTAACACCTTTATTAATATCGCTTATTAATATCTTGTCAAAGAGGTCATTTAAATGAAAAAGATCATTATGGTTACTTTCATCCGAAGATTGTAAATTTCTAATTTGAGTAAATTCAAAAAATTCCTTGCAAACATAGTCCATATTGAATGGAATAATATTTTCCAGGACTTGTACAAAAATAAAAACATCCTTTTGTATTGTTTCCCTATATTTCTCATAAAGAGAAAATATAACAGGGGAATCCCATATTTTTAAAGAATACAACATTTGCTTAACAATCCAGATCAAGCCATCAAAGTCTTTTTTCTCAGATAAATATACACATATTCTAGCACGTGCCTCAGTAATTGATTTATACAAACATCCATAAATAATTTCTAACACCGTACTATTAATATGATTATTCTGAATTGGATGATTGGATAAATTCCGTTTTGTTTTCCATCTGTTAAATTTATTTGACAAAGTACTTTTTGGATATAATTGGCAATCAAATATTCCTTCTTTTATTGCAAATTCAATCCACTTATCTCCAATTATGGATTCAATAAAATAAATAATTAATCTTTTATTATTTATAATATTGTTTTTAACAAATATCATTTCCTCTAGTTGAGGATTAGAATTATATCCCATCGTATTAAGCACGAGCAGCTTTACGTGAAATTTAATCCTATTTGATTTTAATAGTTTTTTAATTTGATAGAGATATTCAAAGTGATCAGTTTCCCGCAAATATGTTAGGATCACTTTAATTGTAAGGCGAATATGCAGTACTTGTTTTGACCTTATTATAAAATCTGATAAAGATTTCTTTTGTTCGACAAAATTTCTGGCAAAAACATAGTCATAAAAAGATTGGTGGAAAAATTGAATTTGGGATCCTTTTAGCACAAGAATGTTAGAGCTAACCAAATAATCAATTTCAAGATAGTTAACCTCAAAAATATCTTTATCTAAAGTTATGACTTGTAACTCATTCATTTTCTGTGCCACTTTATAGACAATATTTTTCAAGGCATTTGCAGCAAGGTTTAAACTTTCAGGAGATTTGGTTATTTTTTGTTTCCATAATTCATGGTATAGATCGTGAGTTTCATTTAAACCATCTATACTTAAATTTTTGTGATAAATTGAGCAAAACACATATAAATTGTGTGGTATTCTTAATATTTCTCTTAAACGTGGTTTAATACCACCAAAATTTATGGATAATTTTTCAAGAGCTAATTCTACTTCACTAACGTTTAATTCATTGATGTCGAATATTTTATTTTGATCTAACCCTCTAAGATATTGATCATATTCTAAATCGAATCTTCTTACAGAAATTATTATTCTAACACCTTCTAGATTGCTTAATTTCTTGATTAAAAGCAAATACGTGTTTATTAATGATTTTTTAACCGATAAGGATTGAGAAAGAGCATCAATTTGATCGACGAGAATTACAACCTTGTCATTTTCTTCCAAAAGGGTTTCAATCATGTCCAAAAGCGGCGCTCTAAAATCTAATTTTTTTTCCAAATCCTCGATTGTCTCAGCATTCCATATATCAGATTTTAACCCCAATACAGGAATATTCGCATCGTGTAGCTGGGTATATAATTCTTTCATAACTACCGTTTTTCCAGTTCCGGCATCTCCAACCACTAAAACTATTGGATTTTTATTTGTTTCTAATGGCGATAAAATCCAATCTTTTATGTCTTTTATTTGGCTTCTTTCAAAATGAATTGTTTTATTAACATCGATATACGAATTCCAATTTGTTAAAAATGTTGAAACATCTTCAAACTGGCTTAATATTTTAGATGGACTAACCCATAATGGCTTTATCGCCGTTTCTTTGACTACTTTTTTAATATCTGCAGCCACATTCTCCAAGGCAGCTATATCAATGACATGTTTCAACTCAAAAAATCTATTTATTGTTAATATTTGATTAGATTTAGATAATAATAAATTTATATCCTCTATATCTATTTTAATTATTTTAATACTTTTAAGAAAAGAGATCAATTTATTTTTAAGATCTTTTGTGTCAATTTTACTTAATGATGCGTTGGCAGTTATTACGGTATTAGTCCAATTATCAAAATGATTCAAATTCTCTATTAGAATATTAAATTTACCAATAAGATTTTGGCAATCTTCTGTAAAACCGCTGGAAGATGCTATATAATATGTAAAATTTAGGGGATCAATTATCTCCACTATGCCTGTAAGATAGTATAAACCAAATTTTATAATTTCCTTCGTGAACAGTGGCATGCTTAAAGCAGCGTCTTTAAGACTATGTTTGCATTGGATTACACCTACAAAGTCAGCATTATTGAAAAGAGCGCAGTCTTTGCCTCCATCCCTAACTCCGGACATCAATCTAATTTCTGAATACAATCCTTTCCAATTCCCCTCCTCTATTTCCTGTTTATAAATCCAATATACAAGTTTTTCAAAGCTTCTACTATCAAATGCAGCAAGTGGGAGATCTGCATTTGCTTTAGCTTGTTTTTTAACAAATTCTTCCGTCTCTAGTGGAATTTCAAATTTGATTCCCATTATTTGGTTGTTTTGATAAATAAGATTGGAATATATTATTCATTTACAGAATTTCGAGTGCTAAGATAAATAATTTCTATCGTCTCACTCTCATTCTTAAGTTCCGGGTGGCCCTCCGCTGAACACCCGAAACAACCAGCGGATTATTTTGCTGCGAACCCTGAATGGGTTCAATGTCAGTAACCGCGGGTCGCAACCCGTGGAGATGCGGTATAATCGACCAACCAACCCTGGAGGGGTTGAATGTAAATTTTTAGCAATTATTTTAACACGTTTTAGTCCGGGATTCACATTCAACCCCGTTGGGGTTGTGTAATCTGTAGGTCATTTTGCCATTGGTTGCGACCCGTGGTTATTCATATTCAACCCTTGTCAGGGTTGGTCATGCATATCCATTTCAAATCTCAGTTCGCGCAAGTGTGAAACGAAGCGCCACCCGAAACAACGGGGTCTTAATAATGGGGTCGTAACATTTTAGGCTATTTATTCCGGCGTTGTTTCTTTGGCTAAGACAGATGCAATCCGTCTCTACATTCCGTTGCAATGCCGCGCCGTACACCTGAAACAACTGTGGAATACCTGGGATTAATCTATATTTGCCAAAAAGGGGAATTATGGAAGATGAAAAAATCAGGGATATTAAACTCGAAAAGGAACTGGTAGAGTTAAAGATAAAACAGGTAGAGCTTGATAACCTGATAAAAAGCTCCGCGGAAAAACCTTTCTATGAAAAATACAGAGACGTAATAAATATTTTTTGGGGATTTGTATTTACCACGTTATTAGGCAGTATGATCACTTTTATTATTGATGCAAACAAATCTCTGGATGAAGAAACACAAGCCAAAATAAAAGAATACAACGAGGTTTTATTTCAATTTAACTCGTTTGCCGTAAACCGGTATTGGGCAAGTCAGAATATTTATGCTGCCATGCAGGCCGGCTTAAGTAAGGATACTGTAAATAAAAGATGGTTTCAATATAAAATTTACCAGGATAAATTCAGCATGAATTCGGAACCCATACGCTCAAGGTTTGAAATAGATTTCGGTAAAGACAGCTTAGAAAAATACTATGTTCCCATCATTCATTCGTTGCTGCTGAACCATTCCCAGATCTATTATCTGAAAAACAGCTACTTAAATACAATGCCACCCGGCGAGTTTTTTAGGGATAAATATGTGGCAAGCTTAACTTCTGCCGATAGCATATACTTTAAAAATCAAACTGCTACATCCAGTTTTCAGCAAAAAATGTCAATTTATGCGCAATGTAAAACAACCACCGATGCAGAATTTGGCAAATTTAATGACATGATATTAAAGGCAATAAAGGAGTTAATAGAAAGTAAAAACAAAAAATACAATAAAATATTAGACACGGGTGGCGGATTGATTTTAGCGCTCGTCCTATCCACCATGGTCTTAATCATTATTAATAAAAGAAAAGCAAAAAACAGGGCATTAAATACCCAGGACCCTGGTTCATAGTTTGCTTAGTTCGCACAAGTGTGAAACGTAGTGTCACTTATTTGAAAAGGAAGGCAGCAAGTTTATAATCCTAGCATAAAACCAGGCGGGGCAGGACTTGCGACTGTTCTTAAGTTCAGGGTGGCGCAATGCTGAATGCCAGAATCAACATTAGTTTCGACACATTATCCCATTGTGGAAAACTTTTCCATGCACTCCCTCAACGCATTAAAAAATAGTTGATAAAAAACACGCAACGATTTTCGCGGTACTATATATCCCTTTTAGAAACTGGTCTTAGGGCCTCGTATTCGTCGTTCTTTATTTCATGGGAAAATGGTAAATAGTAAATGATGGGATAAGGGTAGCCTTTCAATTGCCATGGGCTTTAGCCCGTGGGTTAGGCTATGGATTTTAATTGGCTTTAGCTAATATTATTATGGAAATAGTTTTTGGCTAAAGCCAGGAGATGGTAAATGATTCTCTCCCCGGCCTAAAGGCCAGGGCAATTGAAAAATACCAAAGCCTGTTATGGCGCCTGTTATTCCCTGTTATGGTACCTGTTATTTTTGGGTTAAAATATTGATTAATAATTTTTTAGATCAATTTTTATATAATCTCCCGCAGAAAACGCAAAATGCGCAGATAAATCAATTCTGCGAAAATCTGCGAAATCTGCGAGAATTGGATTTTGAATACCGCCTTCGTTAAAAACTATTGTGGTTGAAACCGTAAGATTTGGGAGACAGATTTAAAATTTGCGCACGAAGAAAACCGCGATTGCAGTAAATGGGATTGCTTTTCTATTGATAACCATTGCTTGCTCTCAATAAGTTACGAGTAACAGATTTATAAGCAACAGGTTACAAATACAAAGTTTTGAAATTCTATTGCTTAACAATGGAAAATGGTTGGATTGAAAGCGTAAGAAAAAAGATAGTATTGAGTAGGGAGTATTGGGTATTGAGCAGAGGGAGCATTTGATGAGAGGTTGGCTCGATGGCAACTTGGGAGAATACACACCACAGTTCGCGCAAGTGTTAAACGAAGTGTCACTTGTGTGAAAAGAATAGGCGCAAGTTTATAAACTTGCGCCTATTCTCAAGTTCCGGGTGGCGCTTCGCTGAACACCCGAAACAACCGGGGAATCTCTTCGATGTTAGTTTTCAGCGTTGCTTTGAGGAGATTGCGGCTTGCGCGTTACTTACGTGAGCCTTCGGGTTCTCGTTCCTCGCAGGCTTGCCGCAATGACGCGCTCTTTGGCATCCGCCAACTCAGCAATTCACCAACTCACTAACTTCCTTACGAAAGGCCTACGATGATTCCGTTCTCGTCGATATCCATACCTTCGGCGGCGGGGATGGCGGGGAGGCCGGGCATACGCATCATATCGCCGGCGATGGGAACCAGGAAGCCCGCACCTGCTGCGATCTCGATCTCACGAATGGTGATGGTGAAATCGGTGGCGCGGCCCACACGGGTCACATCATCGGTAAAGGAGTATTGGGTTTTGGCGATACAGATCGGCAAGTGGCCAAGGCCAAGCTTTTCGATCCTCTTGAGGTCGGCATTGGCTTTCGGGCCATACTCTACACCCATAGCGCCGTATATCTGCTTGGCAATGGTTTCGATCTTTTTCTCTACCGGCCAGCCCCACTCATACAATGCTTTATAGCTTGATGGACTGTTTTCGGTCGCATCTACCACCAGGTTGGCCAGTTCTTCAGCACCCTTGCCACCTTCGGCCCAATGCTTGCAAATGGCGAAGCGCACACCGAGCTCGGCGCATTTATCTTTCACAGCATTGATCTCCTCCTCGCTGTCCCACACAAAATGGTTGAGGGCAACAATTGGAGTAAGGCCAAACTGAGCGGCATTCTCAATATGTTTCTCCAGGTTCGGGAAGCCACGATGCACTGCTGCAGCATCAGGTGTTTTAAGATCGGTAACTGACACACCGCCATGGTATTTGAGGGCACGTACGGTAGCCACAAGCACAACGGCTTCAGGTTTCAGGTTGCCGTACTGGCATTTGATGTCGAGGAATTTTTCACCCCCAAGGTCAAAACCAAAGCCTGCTTCGGTAACCACCCAATCCGCCAGGGATAGGCCCATCTTAGTAGCAAGGATGGTATTGGTACCCTGAGCGATATTGGCAAACGGCCCACCATGAATGATGGCAGGATTGCCTTCCATGGTTTGTACCAGGTTCGGCATAATAGCATCCTTTAATAAGATAGCCATCGCGCCCTGGGCTTTCAGGTCGCGGGCATAGATCGGGGTTTTGTCGTGGGTAAAACCAATGAAGATATTACCCAGCTTTTCCTTGAGGTGCATCAGGCTGTTGCTGAGGCAAAGGATTGCCATGATCTCAGAGGCTGCCGTGATGTCGAAACCGCTCTCCCGGGGTATGCCGTTGCCGGTACCACCAAGGCCAATGACATTGTCGCGCAGCGCCCTGTCGTTCATGTCCATTACCCTTTTGAAAGTGATGGTACGCGGGTCTAAATTGAGACTGTATTTTTTGTTCTGGATATTGTTATCGATTAAGGCAGCCAGGAGGTTATGAGCCTTTTCCACGGCAGAAAAATCACCTGTAAAATGGAGGTTGATATCTTCCATCGGGATCACCTGGGAGTAGCCACCACCGGCAGCGCCACCCTTCATCCCGAATACAGGGCCGAGAGATGGTTCACGAAGAACGACCATGGCTTTTTTGCCGATTCGGTTCAGGCCTTCCGTAAGACCGACTGAGGTTGTGGTTTTGCCCTCACCGGCTGGCGTAGGAGAAATAGCGGAAACGAGGATCAACTTACTGGTTTTCAGTTTCTCTTCGTTGATATATTTTAGAGGTACTTTGGCTTTATACTTGCCATAAAAATTGAGATCGTCAGCAGGTAGTCCAAGGCTTTCTGCAATTTTTGCAATGGGTTGAATTTTCGCGGTACGCGCAATTTCGATATCCGTACTCATATAACTGTTTTATTGTTCGTTAAATTGTTACTTTTGAAGTCAGCGAAAATAGGTATAAAATTGAATTTTGAATGCTGAATTTTGAATTTTGAATGGGAAAGCCTGAGAATGCCTAATTTTTTTTGAATGAACCGAATAAGTATTGTTACCATATGCTTTAACAACCTGGATGACCTGAAAACCACCATTGCGCATGTTGACAGCCAATCGCTACCGCCCATTGAGCATATCATTATAGATGGATCCACAAAGCCTGACATCAAAAACTATCTCGCTTCCGAGGACCTGCCCGCGTACCGGACCTGGATTTCAGAGCCCGACAAAGGCATAAGTGATGCCTGGAACAAGGGGATACTGAAGGCGACAGGAGATATCATTCATTTGCAGAATTCGGGCGATTACTATTTTGATGATAATATTTTGAAGCTGGTGACTGAGACATTTACCCAACAACCTGCCATCCAATGGCTGCATGGCAAATATGCACAGTTTAAAGGAGAAGCATGGGTAATATCCGGGGCTCCGTTTGAGAGTGAGAAGCTTTATCGCGGCTTCAGGACCACCGGGCACCAGAGTATGTTTGTGAGAAAGGAGATGTACAAAAGACATGGGTTGTTTGATTTACAGTACTCCATCTGCTCCGATTTTGATTTCCTGGTACGTATATCTGAGGAGCCATTTGCATTTGTAGATCACCCGCTTATCGTTTTTACCCCGGGCGGCGTGAGCAATACCATGATTGATAAAACAACCCAGCAAATGGTGGATATCTATACGAAGTATAAAGGATTCAGCCTCAAAAACCGGCTATGGCTGCGAGTGAGGGTACCATTGATACATTATATAACAGAGACGGCTTTGGGGGGATTCTTGTTCAGGCTGAAAAACAAATCTAATACAACTCATAAAGCAGAAGTTTTAGAAAGTGTTAAACAAGCTGTCGAAGAAATGAAATTAATTAAAGAAGGTAAACTGAAAGGTCGAAAAGCTGAAGATTTGTTTGACGAACTTTAAATTAAATAAACCTAAGTAGCGTATTCATCTTTTCTTCCGTTTCAATCCATTCTTTTTCAGGGTCTGAGCCTTCAACTACACCCGCGCCCGCATAGAGTTTAAAGCCATCTTTGTGTACCTGCATACATCTCAGATTGACGAATAAGTCGGCACCGGATTCAGAGATGGGCCCAAGGAAACCACTATATAAAGACCGGTCAAAATTTTCATGTTGCAACAGAAATTCAAGAGAGTCATTTAACGGCAATCCACAAACGGCAGGGGTTGGATGCAGGTCACGAACCAGGGATAAATAATTGCCATGCAGATCCGGATTTAACGTTGCATTGAAATAAGTACCAAGATGATATACGTTGCCGGCGTCAATCAAATCAGGGCCGGTGATTGCAATATCATAGCAGTACTTTTTGAGGATGCCTTTAATATAACTTGTTACAATGGCCTGCTCTCTTATTTCTTTGATAGAGAATAAATCTTTGGTGGCAGGATCGGCAGTATTGTTTGCCTTCCGGGTACCGGCTAAGGAAAGGGTCATGATAGAATCCCCTTTAGCCTTTAAAAGGAGTTCAGGTGTGCATCCTATCCAGGTTCCGGTATCGGGCGTGCTTATAATATATACGAAGGCATTAGGATATGTTTCAAGCAAAGACTTGTAAAAAGGGAATGGATCGAAAGGTTTTGTTGATTCTATGTACTTGGTCCGGGCTGGTACGGCTTTTACTAATTTTTGACCAGCAATTTCGATCAGGATATCCTCAACCAGTTTGCAATAATCTTCTTTCGGCGTACTAACTGTATCCACGCTATTGTGATAGAAAACCAAACGTTCAAGCTTCTCAAACGGGTCTTTTACATTGAATTGGGCCGTTATCAGATTTTGTATCTGCCAGCCTTGCTCATCCTGATCATTAAAAGGAGAAATGATGAATCCATTTTTTGAATTAGCTCCGACCCCAACTTTTTCAATGGGTCCTGTAATAAATTGCACGGTTTCAGAATCCGGAAAACGATAAAGGGCCCATCCATTCTTATCGAATGGTTGCTTTTGCAATTCCCGGTTTAATTCATCAATATCATTGAGTTGTGTTATCATCAGCCGCAAAGGTAGGGCATAAAAAAAGGCTGTCAGAAAACCGGCAGCCTTTTTTCAATTTTTTTAATGTTTGTTATAACTCATCCTCATCATCCCAGTCATCATCCAACCCATCATCTCCAAAAAGATCATCTTCATCATCGATGTCTGCGAAATCGTCATCATCTCCCTTTTTACCACCTTTAGCCGGCAGGTCATCAAGTTCGTCAAAGTCGTCATCATCATAAAGTTCATCCTGGGCAAAGAAGTCATCATCACCCCCGTCCAGAGCATCGAGTTTATCCAGGTTGGCATCGACAGCTGAGTCACTCAGTTCAGTGTCAGGATATTTTTCAAAGAGCTTTTGTATAGCCTTTTCGTCGACGGCGAAATCATCCACCGTCATCATACATTTCTCAACATAAGACGGGTCTGTCCTGAACACTTCGTCCAACGACTTCCCCTCATACTTACCAAAAGTGAAACTGGTATTTAGATCATAAGCTTTCATATCAACTAGTCTTTTCTATGCGTTGGTTTTAGCAAATTTATTACAGATATGATTTAATTGTACATTATTTGTTCAAAAGAATGAAAATTCTTTATTCTGTACAACACCAAAACATAAAAAAATTATTTTTTTTCAATTAAAGACTTGCACTAAATGATAGAACGATCAGGATTTTGCCCTTATTACAGCCTGTTATTCAGAACGGTATAATAAAATTGCCAAATTTATTTGCAGGATAATCACAGGGAATTTAGATTCAAAATAAATTAGTTAACATTTTCCTAACAAGTGCCTGAGCAGGTAAAAACGCATCAATTTTATTGCCGGTACTCAGTTGACATCTTCTGTACAATGTCAAAAGCAGTATCTATTGACGCAGAATTGTCCAAATCTTCCGGGTGGTACTTTGCAAATTTCACCGAATCAGCAAGGGAAAGTAAACCAGAAATAGAGGCAATGTATTCTTTATCGATTGTTCTTGAATTTAGCAGTTCTACCAGTTCATCAGTCGTTATTTCAAGCGCATCGATATCGGTGAGGTCATGAATATACTGCCTTATAATACTTGATAAGTCAATATAATATTCTTTAGTTTCCCCCTTTGATGGCAGATCAGCCAGCTTAAGTTCAGCCAGTTTTTCAATAGCATATTCCCAGGGTGGACGAACGATAACAGGTACATGGGCCATTGCTTCCCTTTTTCTTTTCCTCTTATTTCTCCAGAGGATATATAAGGTTATTACCAGGATAATGATAACCAACCCGCCCAATAAATATTCTATAAACTGTAGAAAATCCATCCCTGGGTCCAGGGGGCTAAGAATAGGTTTAATATCCTTTTTTAGGTCAACGGTTATGGTTTTTATTTGAAATACAATCGGCTGAGTCCTAACCTTAATAGTACCGGTATCCCCGTTTTTTCTGAACCAGAATTCCTGGGAAGGATATATGGCCTGCCCGGAATCGAAACCTGCTAAGGGTATCTGAAATTTAATTTCAATGGATTGATCAAGACTGAAAGAATCTTTCTTAACACTGTCCGCCGATTCCAGCTTTTGCGGATCAGGGGCTTGGTTATGCCATTCAACTTTATAGTTTTGAGGCATTTTAATATCCAGGTAAACATTGATCCTGTCACCTACCAGGTACTCATTTTTTGAAGAAGAAGCTGTTGCATAAATTTGCTGTGCATTGGTATTATGCGCATTAGAGAATAGAAGAAGAATTACTAACAAGAATAAGGAACTTATTGAATACTGGTCCAATGCAACTTGCACTCTTGCATATCTTCTCATTTCCATCTTATTTATTTCCTTCTCATTTTAAAAAACTCATGCAATTTGGGCATATATGGTTGGTCAGTTCTGACCCTGATGACCCCTGCGCCATTTTTTTGAAAGATGCTGCTAAAATAATCCTGACGTTGTAAAAAGGCCGCTTTGTATGATGCCCTGATTTTAATTGAAGAAGTATTGATCCATGCCGGCGTTCCGGTTTCAGGGTCATTAGCAAGGATAAGTCCTGCATCGGGGAGGTCTTGTTCTGCTTTATCATAAACCTGTATTCCGATCAGGTCATGTTTACAGGCAGCCTGTGATAAAGCGGTTTCATAGCCTAGGTCCAGAAAATCAGAAATCAGGAAAACAATTGATTTCTTCTTAATGGCACGCGTAATAAATACCAGTGCTTCTGAAATATTGGTTCGTTTGCTTAAGGGTGAAAAATCAATCATTTCCCGGATAATCCTTAAAATATGACTTCGTCCTTTCCTGGGCGGGATAAACTTTTCAATCCGGTCGGTAAAAAATACTGCTCCTACTTTATCATTATTGGTATTTGCAGAAAAGGCAAGCACCGCAGCGAGTTCCGTTACCAGGTCTTTCTTTGTGAGTTTGGAGGTGCCGAATATATCAGACCCGCTCATGTCAATCATTAACATTACCGTAAGTTCACGTTCTTCCTCAAAGGTCTTGATATAGGCTTCTTTATACCTGGCTGTTACGTTCCAATCTATAAACCGTACATCATCCCCGTATTGGTAAGGCCTTACTTCAGCAAATGACATTCCCCTCCCTTTAAAAGCGCTGTGGTACTCCCCGGAAAAAAGCTGCTTGCTAATGTTTTTGCTCCTGATCTCGATCCGTCTTACTTTCTTCAATAATTCCTGCAGGGGATCGTTGCTCAGTTTTGTATCTTGTGTTTTGCGCCCTTTGTTCTGTCCATTTTGGTCAACATCAAGCGGTTTTGTAAATTTCAAATTCATTATAAACGGTTTACCATTCCAGGGTTTGCCTTAACAGTGTCTACTACTTACCCATTTTGTTAAAAATGGTTCAAAGAAAACAAATTTACCTGATTAATTGAACGTATCCGTTCTGAGAAAATTTTGCGGTACCAGCTGCCTGGAAATCAATAACCCAAAGATAACTTCCAACGGGTTCTGCCTGGCCGTTGGCATTTCCGTCCCAGCCGGCATCACCATAGACAGTGCTTTCGTATAGCTGGATGTTGGAATTGTCAAATATCCTGATATGATAATAGGTAAGATCAGGCGAAGCCTTAATTACGAAGTTATCATTTAAGCCATCATTATTTGGGGTAAAAGCTGTGGGGATAAATAATTGAGGTTTATTTCCAGGCGTATCTTCCATAGGTTTGGTACAACTACTTAAAGCAATAGTTGCAAGGCAAATGAAAAATGCAATTATTTTAGCTGTATATATCAAAGGATCTGGTATTTAACCCCAAGATGGGTAAACTGCTCATTTATTCCAAAGGCCTGGTATTCCGCATTCATACCATGAGAGGCAAAAAGACGGAGATGCTTATTAATATCAACCCCTGCATATACGGATACATTGCCCAAACCCGTTTTTGGATCAATATCCTGGTAAGCAGCCGTTAGCATATATTTGTTTTTAAATACGACCGTGAGTGTTGCACTTGATTGGCTGACACCACTTTGCCTGCTCATGACTAACATCGGCAACCACTGAAAATCTGATCCGGTTGAGAAACGATAGCCTAATGTACCTCTCCATAATCTTGGTAGTGGCTCGGCTTCTTTTATATGCTCCAGGTGTGGTGTATTGATATTTACTACATCAAAGCCTGTCATCAGGTGCGGATTACTTACCCAAATTCCTCCATTCAAACCAATAGCTTGTGTGGTACCTGCCAGGTCCTTTTCCTTAGTCGCATTTACAAAACCGATACCTGGAACTACCTGGTCAGAGAAATTCAGAGAATTGTAAAAAAGATTATTGTTGATCGAATTTACTGATGCACCAATTTTAACAGATGTAGTACCTCTGCTTAAGATAACCTTAGAAAGAGCCAGTCCTTCCGTAATTTGCTGTGATAAATTGGTAAAATCATTCGTATAGTACACGCCTATGCCCATACCTAATTTATTAATCCTCATATCAGCGGCGGCTGTGGTATGGGTATTTATACTATGTCCGCCATTAAAGTTGCTCAGGTCATCTATCCGGTCATCAACTGTAAAATTATACCTGCCTTCAGACCCTGTGTAGGCAGGGTTTTGCCAGAAGGGATAAAAAATACTTTGCCAGTTGGCCCAGCGGGAGTTATTAGTGACCCCCATCCGGTCGGCATATTTGCCAAGTTGGTCATCATGCAAATGGGTATTTGCAAAATCCCCATCCATCTCGTTATCAATGTCACCGGGAGCTATTGCAATAAGACCCATTGTAGAATGTTCTTCGGCACTTGCAACAGTAGTTTTGCGTGAAAGATCAGGACCCATTTGACTTTCATTGTGCAACCTTTGAATATTGTGATTTCCTGATGATGTCATCCTGTTCAAAGAATGACGAGCTTTATGTGTAAAAATGCCATTACTGCCTGACAATTTTTGGCTTAATGTTCCGGAATTGTTATTTAATGAATTGACATTATTTGTTCTGTTCCCACTTGCAACGTTTTCACCTGAACCGGAATTTGGCTGGTTTTCGGTGGTTTGATCAGAATTAAAAGCATTCACTTGCTGCGAACCTATTATTGAAGGTTTTTCTAGGGAGGTCGAACCTGTATTTCCGCTGCTCATTTGCACCATTTGCTCCTGGCGGGTGGCAAGGTTGTTAAATTTCAGCAAGAAAGGGACCAATGCGGTAATGACCAATGCAGCCGAAGCGACAAGCAGCCATGATCCCTGGCCATTAGGCACCCTTACGGGTGGCAGTTTTTCTTCTATCGCCTTCCAGATATCTTCCTGGTAGGCTGGTTTATAGCCAAGCAGCTTTTCTTTTATATATTTATCAAAGTTCTTAAGCCGCATATTCTTTTAATTTATACGCATATACCGGCGCAAGTACAAGTTTCAGTGTTTTCCGGGCTTCACAGAGGTACCATTTTGATGTACCCTCTGTAATCTCAAGCTCTGTGGCTATTTCTTTGTGCGAAAAGCCTTCTATTGCAAACATATTAAAGACAGTACGCTGCATGTTTGGCAGCATCTGTACAGATTTCATGATCTCCTCCGCGGCCAGGTCGCCCTCTATTTCTGCTTCTTCACCGCTTTCCCAGTCCTCAAATTCCGCAACCACGTTTTTGTTTTCACGCTGTTGCCGGCGGTAATGGTCAATAGCGGTGCGTACCACAATACTCTGTATCCAACCCTTCAGGGTGCCTTCTCCGCTGTACATGGCAAATTTTGCGAACACTTTTATAAATGCATTTTGCAATATGTCCTTTGCATCATCATTGTCACGCGCATAACGCATGCAAACCGACATCATTTCAGAAAAGTACTTTTCAAACAGCATTTTCTGGTATTTGCGGTCCTGCCTCACGCAGCCCTGCACCAGATCTTTTTCCTGTACTGTTTTTAATAAAGACATTCTTCGTGTGTGATTCAGTTTTCTATTTCAAAGTTCAGTATTGCTTGTTTATTACCCAAGACGCTGAAACTATGTTATAGGTTGGAAATTTAATACTTTTTTTTCAAATAGCTATTCAATCCGCCTAAAACGTTTGATTTGATGGTGATATTGTATTTATATGATAATAACTGAAAGCACCGGCTTATTTCCTGATTTTCTTACGCATTAAACCCAACCCATTTCCCATTGCTAAGCAATAGAATCTACAAATCTTACGTGTTCAAATTTGAAATCTCTGTATTTTGTCCTGTTATTCAAAAAAATATTTTTTTTTTAAAATATTAAAAATGTGAATTACATATTTTTAAGTCAAATTTGAAACTAAAATAACAGACCCGTAACAGTAGCATATCATACGAAAAAGCAGAAACCACAACAAATGATTAACAGATGATAACAGGTACTGTTATCTGAAGACCTGCTCAAGAGAAGTCAACATCCCATTCGCCATTAAATAAAGAGCGACGAATACCAGTATTGGAACCAGTTTCTAAAAGGTATATATAGCAATACGAAAATCGTTGCATTATATTTTAAAAATATTTTCTAAATGGTTGATTTAATGAGGGGAATAGTTATCCACAAAGCGATTTGTTATCTAAGTGATTAAAACCGGAGCTATAACAAATACAACAAAGTTTTTAACAAGCCTTATATTTGTTTCTTCTGTTTAATAAAATTATCAATCCAGATATGAAAAAGGGTTTATTCTTGATGCTTTTTCTTTTTGCCGGTTTGGTTGCCCTGGCCCAAATACCAAATAACTTAACCTCAGCCGATAAAGTGTATGGACTGTCAAAATTCTGGCAGGAGGTGAATTATAATTTTGTGTACATAAACAGGGTGAACCGGGCAAAATGGGACAGTACCTATCGACAGTTAATTACTACAGTTCAACAAACCAAAAATGACTATGAATACTATCGCGAACTCCAAAAGTTTTGCGCTTTACTGAAAGACGGGCATACTAATATTTTTTTACCTCCTGCTATTGATACTTTGCTAATGCGAACCGTGTTTGGACCATACCGGCTTTTTATGTGGAATATTGACGAAAAAGCAATCATAGCCTGTGTAAATCTGAGTAAAAAAGACGAAATACCGGTAGGAAGTGAAATAATAGAGGTTAATGGATTATCAACAAAAGAATACATCAACAAGCAAATAGCTCCTTATATTTCATCATCTACTGACTATATATTAGAAGACGCGAGCATTTACTTACTTTTACAAGGGTTTAAAGGCGATACTTACAGGTTAAAAATTAAGAAGCCCAATGATGAAATTTTTTCTTTGAACGTGACTCATGCACGTAGCAGTGAAACAGAAGTGTATCCCCCGGCATTTAACAAAGAATGGAAATTGTTTGATTTTAAATGGTACGACCATCAAATTGCATACCTCGCCTTAAATTCATTCGAGGATCCAAAAATTGACACCCTTTTTATAAATGTGCTACCCGAATTATATAAAGCAAAGGGGTTGATTATTGACCTTCGAAATAATGGTGGAGGAAGTACGGATATTGGAACGAATATTTTGAAATACCTGACCAGAGATAGTTTACTTTACGGTCCAAAACAAGCCAGCAGGCTCCATATTCCTGCCTACAAAGCATGGGGGCAATATGTAAAAGCTACAGACACCATTAATAATGCAGAAAACAAAAAAAAATACCTCTCTTTTCATGACATTTACTTTTATAATTTTGACTATGCGCCTGATACCATGAGGATAAAGGCTGGGAGAATTGTGGTGCCGACGGTAATACTTACGAGTAACAATACGGGTTCTGCCGCGGAAGATTTTTTGATTTATGCAGACAATCAAAAACACATGATAAAAATGGGTGAAAAGACCTATGGCAGCACCGGGCAACCACTTTCATTCGATCTGCCAGGAGGAGGCTCCGCAAGGGTTTGTACCAAAAAAGATACATATCCTGATGGAAGAGAATTTGTGGGATTTGGAATAAAACCCGATATCGAAGTGAAACAAACCCTTAATGATTTTATTCAGAATAAGGACAGGGGATTGGATAGAGCGATTGAATATTTGAATGGTAAAATGAAATAAAATTAAGTAATTCTTATCCCAAGCCCTGAATAATAGAACATTTTCATCTTTTTGCCTGTAGGCTTTTATGCCTTCGAAAATCGCCTGCCCATAGTGGATAAATGAAGTTATATAGGTTATAATCAGGTTTTAAATGGGATAATTTTTGCATCCTGCCACTGGCCATTTTCATAGTTGGCGATCAGCATGGGATTTGAAAATTTTTTCCCAAATTGGATATCTTTGCGCTCTGGCCTGTCAATATTTTTCTCAACATTTTTTTACTTTCAAAGGCTTTTGTCTGCATAATAAATAAATTTTGATGATTGATAATTTATTCCATTAGTTCATTTTTTTAATGCCTTTAAAACCAGGAATACGACAAGGAAAATAGGCATCATCAATACCTCAAGGATAAATAAAAATATATCAAGGATTATAAAAAAGGTATAGCCCGCTGATAAAGAAAAAGCTAAAACCAGCTTTTGCAAAAATTTAAACAATGACACGTGGGTAATCGTAGAGGTTCTATTCATTAAAGTTTTGGTTAATAATTGTTTATAAATAGCAATGAAATATGTTCTTACGGCAGTTGCTTTTATTTTAATGGTTTTCCATTTTATATGGCACTACTATTACCGGAATGGTTGAATGTTTTATGACATATTCTGCGGTGTTGCCTAAAAGAAAATTGGTAATGCCTGTTCTGCCATGCGTACCAATTACAATAAACCTGGCGTTATTTTTTAAGGCCAGATCTATAATATCTTCCTTCGGGTCTCCAATAAATGAAACAATATTGGTTTCGACATCTGAATGGGCAAGCTTTACTTTTGCCAGATTTTGATTGGCAAGATATTGTCGTGCTTCCCAATTGTCTGTAAAAACCTGACCTGTTACAATAGGTTCATAATCAATAGCTTTATTTACAATAGTTACCAGTGTTACCGTGGCATTAATTTTTTTTGCCAGGGTGTATCCGACATTTTCAACAAGGGGTGAAAACTGGCTAAAATCCAGTGCGATTAATAAATGATTCATGCAATTTTTAAATTAATTGACTTTTGCGATGTCGTCATATTTTATTCAAGGGTCCATTCAATTTTTTCATCCGCAGGTTCAGGTTTTTTCTTCTTGTTCCAGAACATGGTCAATAATGGAATAAGCGCTATAAAAAACAGACCTATATATAGAAACATCTCTTTGTATGTGAGCATAGTAGCTTGCTGCTCTAAAATCCCTGCTATTACAGCATAAGCTCTGTGTGTTGCAGTGCTTGCATCGTTTCCCAAACTCATAAAATACTGGGTAAGTGTTTTGATCCTTGACATGGCTACCGGATTGTAAGCCGTAATGTTTTCTGAGAGATAGGAATAATGTATCGCTGTTCGCTGTGTAATATATGTGGTAAGCAGGGCTATACCAATAGATCCGCCAAGCTGTCTTACCATATTGCTTAAAGAAGTTCCTTGTGGAATTTCTGACCCATTTAAGGTTGACAATGAAATGGTAGTGAGGGGAATGAATATTAATCCCATTGCAAAACCGCGCATGATCAAAGGCCAGAAAAAGTCGTTCGGAGACACCTGCGGATTCATCTGGCCCATATCAAAACTAAAAAGGAAGAAAAGCAACAAGCCTAAGCCGGCATATACAGCAGGATGAACTAATTTTTTTCGAAGTAAAACGCCAACAACTGGCATCATGAGTGCTGTGGCGAGACTACCCGGCAGTAATATCAGCCCCGTTTGCATAGCCGTAAAACCAAGCAAACCCTGGCAAAAAATAGGCACAATAAGCGTCGTACCATACAGGCCAAAACCAAGTACAAAATTGAAAAGTGTTCCTGTGGTAAAGGATCGGTTTGTAAAAAGCCTGAGGTTCACCATCGGGTTCTCAACCGTAAGTTCGCGCCATATAAAAAAGATGATACCCAATGCAGCAATAATGGCAAGTACAGTTATGTAGCGGGTTTGAAACCAGTCTTCACTTTGCCCCTTTTCCAAAACTATCTGCAAAGAACCAATTGCTGCAACCAATAGTACCAATGCCGTCCAATCCATTTTTCCCGCCTTCATTTTTTCCAAAGGTTCTTTTATGAAGATGAGGGTAAATATAGTGGCAATAATACCAATGGGTATATTTATAAAAAATATCCATTGCCATGCCAGGTTATCGGTAATATATCCGCCTAACGTAGGTCCCATCGCAGGGCCTACAATGACTCCAATACCATAAATTGCATTGGCAAGTCCCAGGTCTTCCTTTGGAAAAGTTTCTACTAATATTGCCTGTGCTGTGGATATAAGTCCCCCGCCACCAATACCTTGTATAAAGCGAAATGCAACAAGCTCCCATACATTGGTTGAGGTTCCGCAAAATACAGATGCCACTGTGAATAAGATAATGGAAGCTGCAAAATAATATTTACGGCCAAACTTAGCACTCATCCATCCGGAAAGGGTAATCATAATAATATTAGAAACAGCATAACTGGTAATGACCCAGCCGATATCTTCAAAACTCGCGCCGAGATTCCCCATCATCTGGGTGAGGGAAACGTTGACGATAGAAGTATCAATCAGTTGAAGCATTGCTGCTGAAACAACAGTAAGAATGATTATTATTTGCGATGATGTAAATTTTGCCATATGGCTTTATTTTCTATTCGGTGAATATATATTCATTTATTATATAAAAAAATTTATGCCTTTAATCCATCCCAACAGAGATGAAAGGCTTGTGCAGCAACAGCATTGGTAATTTTTCTATCACTATAGTGGGAGTATTTCACTGTTTCGCTGACGCTGCCAATCATAAAGGTCAATAATAAAAAAGTATCCAGGTCTTTTACCAACCCTTCCCGTTTTCCCTGCTCCATAAGTTTATGCAAAGGTTGAAACAATTTGCGTGTGATTTCTTTTGTGCTTTCTGCGATAAAAGGGGAATGATAGCACTGGTCAATAAAAACCGCTTCTTCAAACTTTTCCACACGATATTTAAGCAGGTTCATCCATATTACCTTGAATCCTTGTTTAAAAGGCATATCAGGGTCATAACCTGTGAAATAAATAGCAGCAGAAGCCTTTCGGCATTCCGTAAACAAAGCATTCACCAGCTCATCTTTACTCGCAAAGTAAATATAAATAGTACCAGTAGCCAGTTTGGAAGCTTTGGCAATTTTATTCATGGTGATACCTGCGAGACCATACTCCTGAACAAGTTCGAGCGTTGCCTTATAAATCTGCTCAATTTTCTTATCATCCCTGGGTTTCACACTACAAAGTTAAGTGAATAATTATTCATTATTACAATATCAAGCATTATTTTTTAAGTTTGAGTTTCTCTAATTTTAGTTTGCAGGTTTGTGCCTTAAACTAAAGGTTGCCAAGACAATCTGTTATCCTTCAAAACATAGACCATGCTGAATGGAATTTATTATCTGACTAAAACAAATATCCATGAAACTATATTTCGGGGTTTTTATGTCCCTTGGATTTTAGAATATTAAACATAACATCAAAGTTGATAAATGAAAATCGCCCCTCCATCGTTGCGCTTTGATCTATGGCATCAGAACCCTGCTGGGCTTTAATGGTGTAATATGAAGGAGGTATAAATGCAAATTCGTAAGAATAGCCGATTCTAAGGGCAAACCGTTTTAATATCTTTTTGTGTCGAAGGGTTAATCCGCCACCCAACCCAAAACTATTGTAATGGTCGTTAATATTGAATTTGCTTTCGGGGTCATAGTTTAAGGTATCATTATCTTTTGAAATCGAGCCATTGTCAGTAAAGGATATTCCGTAATAGGAATTTAAGGTATATGACAGAAATACAAAAGGATACAATTCCAATTTTTTCAAATTTATTAACTTTGAAACACCAACTTTCACTGTATAATCTGAATAGGTTTGAGCAAAGCCTTCATCAATTGAACCATCCCGGAAATGGATGGTATAATTCTCAAACATAAAAGTCTTTGTACCTGTGGAAAAATCACAATTCAGGTACCAGTCATTTCTCAAATTTATGATTCCAAATATCCCTGCCCTGATATCAGGCTGAGTATTATTGTATCTAAAATAGTTCTTATTGAAATTGACGGTATTGTCAGGATTGAAAAATGTTATTTGAGGACCCGCGAATATTCCTGCGCCTTGCTGAGCTTTGCAAACAGAAACCGATAAAATATAAGATAGAAGGATAAGTCTTTTATGCATTATATTGATTTTCTGGTTATTTGCTAAGAATAACGGCGGTTTACTTTGATTATTGTCCAATATATACGTGTTTGATTTTGGACTCAAGGCGAAATATTACCTTTTTTGTTACTGTGGTGAAAATTAATGCGATTAAATCAATTGTTGTAGATTTGATGGGAATGGCTTTACCGTTATATTTTATGCTCAAATTCCAAAAGCAGTATGTTTGCTAAATATTAATTGTTCCAATTTTATAAAGTTTTGCTATGAACTTGTTTATTAAATCCAATAAGCTGACAAACGATTTTCGAATCAATAATTTTGACCTGATACGGTTGTTTGCGGCTACCCAGGTTCTTATTTTTCATTCCATAAAACATTTGAAAATAATAGAGCACTCTACAATCATTAATTTGTTTGCTGAGTTTCATGGTGTTCCTATGTTTTTCGTTATCAGCGGGTTTCTGCTCTCCGCCTCTTTTGAAAGGAATAGCGGGTTAAAGAATTATTTTAAAAACAGGTTTCTTAGAATTTATCCTGCCTTATGGGTTTGTATAATTCTAAGTGTTTTAGTTATCTATATCCTTGTGAAAACGGATTTTTTTAGTTTTGCTGGTATCAAATGGTTATTTTGCCAGCTTATTGGCATCATATATACTCCGGCATTTTTAAAAAATTATGGATTTGGTTTCTACAACGGTTCACTATGGACCATTCCAATAGAATTACAGTTTTATATTTTGCTTCCCTTTATTTATGGCATTTCTAAATTGCTCGCAATGAAAGATACTACCTTGTCATTTTTCATTTTATTCCTTTTTATAGTATTTTCAGTAATAACCTATTTCAATAGTTCTTTATATGCGGCAAGTAATTTTACAGTAGAAACAACGGGCCAAAGAATCTTCAGATATACTTTTGTGCCCCACTTCAATTTATTTTTATTAGGCATTGTTTTGCAAAGATTTAAAATATGGTCAACACTGTTTTTTCAAAATAGGGGATTAATATGGTTTGTTCTTTATAGTTTTTTTTCAATATTCGTTCCTTATGGTGCATTACAATCATTAACCGGTAATATTTTACTGGGCTTTTTTACTATATCTGTGGCCTACACTATTCCAGGTATTTCAAAAAGAATTTTAAAAGAAAACGATATATCATACGGTGTTTATATCTATCACGGATTAATTCTGGGCATATTGGTTCATTTTAATGTATTACAAAACATATACTTTGTGTTATTGGTATTGATCCCAAGCTATTTAACAGCCTTTATTTCCTGGAGATTCGTCGAAAAACGGTGCTTGCGATGGAAAACCAAACCGCTTAGGCCTATTGATACCTTACATTAATCAGAAATCAGATATTTTGTATCGCCGATGTCATCAAAAACTTCCCGGTCGATCTGTTATCAAACGAAGCATATAGGAAGAACCTCTAACTTGGGTTCATTAACTATTCATGCAAAACCAAAACAGCTTTAATAGATTTGTTCATTACCTTATCAACTGTAGTAAGATTAAATATTCTGTAAATAACACTATGTGTACGGTTTACCAGGCAAAGAATATCTGTTTTGGTACTTATGGCGTAATTCATAATACCTTCAGTGGTATTGCTTTCATTGGTATAATTAAAATCAAGCTCAGTGACGTGGATCAGCTTTTTCAGGCTTGCTTCACCTTCGGCATTTGTCTTCCATGAGTTTCCTTCAATAATATTCAAAACGTTTAACTTATCTGCTTTCGAGGCTACCAGTAAATCATTAAGGATGGAAATATCTTCCGGTGATAATTTTGATTCAAAATCTGTTGCAAGGGTAATGATTGGCTCCATTGAAAACTTACTTTCTAATGGAACAATTAAGGTTGGCGTTTTTGTCTTTGTCACCATTACGTTTGCATTATGGCCAAAAATACTTGAAATACCAGTAGAACCCATAGTTCCCATCACCAGAAGTCCGACCTCATTGGTTTCTATATATTTAATAATAACGCTGCTTACACTTCCAACTTCACAAACGGTAGAAACAGTAACATCCTTAAAGGCCCCGGTAGCGGTAAATGTGGAAGCCCAATCTTTTAAAGCCTGCCTTTTGGCGTTATAATAATCATCCATATAAATGGCGTTAAATATATTATTATCAATACCTTCAGTTGACCCGATGGCATGTATGGCGCATACTTCAACCTGCATAATTTTTGCCAGTTCCATGGCATATTCCATTGCGTTCAATGCACAGGCTGAGAAATCGGTTGCTACTAATATTTTTTTCATTTCAATTTTTTTTCAAAGGGTTGTTTTGTGTAAAAAGTCATTAATAATTTTCTGTTGCCATTACATTCTAAACAAATAAATGAAAAAGCAAAAATAATACGTAAGCCAATGCAATGCATACCGGCAAGGTTAGTATCCATGCCATGGCAATACTTTTTATGGTACCACCATTTATATTTTTAGTTCCTCCGGAGGCAACCATTGCACCGGCTACACCGCTCGAAAGCACGTGTGTGGTACTTACAGGCAAACCAAATCCGGTGCTTAAGCCAATGGTTGCCGCTGCCACCACTTCGGCCGTGGCACCCTGGGCATAACTTAAATGTGACTTTCCGATTTTTTCACCGATGGTTACCACAATTCTTTTCCACCCGATCATTGTACCTAAACCCAGTGATAATGAAATAATAATAATGACCCAGACAGGTGCAAAATCCGTAATTTTTAACATATCAGCTGATGCCATTTTAAGGTCTTTTTTGTCATTGTCAGACAATACTACTTTACTATTGGATGCAATTAATTTAATGCTTTTGTTTATTGCCTGGATGTCTTTTCTGAATTTAAAAGTTGATTTTGAATCCATATCAGTACTAAATGAGAAATCTGCTTTGCCGGTGGCTACCTGAGTGCTGAATGTGGCTACATCCTTATTCCCCGGGTTGGCAATTACAGCCCTTTGAGCAACCTGTTCGGCTATGTTGATGGCAGCTACTATTTTATCATTAGGCATGCTATGATCTATCGCAAATTTTGCAGGCAAAAAGGCAATTAAAATCAACATAAGCAAACCTACACCTTTTTGCCCGTCATTACTGCCATGGAAAAAACTGACTAGCGTACAAGTAGTTATCAATAATAACCTTACAAAAAAACTTGGCTTATCGTCTTTGCCTTCCGGTACGTGAAACAATTTCTCAGATTTTACAAATTTCCTGAGTAAAAACATAAGCAGGAGAGCAGCGCCAAAACCAAAAACAGGGGACATTAATAATGACAAACCTATTTCTTTCGCTTTATCCCAATTTACGCTCCCCGGATAAAATTGGGTAAATGCCAGACTACCGCCTATCATAGCGCCAATTAAAGTATGAGAACTGGAGCAGGGAATGCCAAAATACCATGTGCTTAAGTTCCAAATAATGGATGTTATTAAAACGGCTAAAACAAGGGCGGCCCCGATTTGTACCGAAAGAGCCATAAGTTCATTTAATGGTATCAGTTTTAATATCCCCATAGCTACAGCAACCCCGCCAACATTTACGCCAACAAAGTTCCAGAAACCTGACCATGGCACTGCGATACCTGGTTTCATGGCTTTGGTATAAATAACAGTGGCTACAGCATTTGCAGTATCATGAAATCCATTCACAAATTCGAATGCTACAACTGCTAACAGACAAAGAAAGAATATTACTAAAATCGATCCGCTAAGATCTACGGCACCAAGCAATGGAAGGCTTATCAAGTTTAAATTAAGAAAAAAATGCATGGAAATTAATTTAATGGGTTTTTTTACCTGTTAATACTTGATGCAAAAAACGTTGTAATTATTCAATGATACATTAAAAGAATGTTACCAAATTGTAAATATTGGTAATTTTTTTAATTCGTGTATTAAAATAGATTTACGAACGCTTTATAATAGCGATTAACTCCGTTATTAAGAACCACAGATGTCTCGAACTTAACAAGATTATCAACGGCAACCTTTACTAACCCAACTTTGGTTACCTTATCTTAACAATGTGACTTGCCCCCTGATATAGAATCGTTCAGCGGTATATCCATGGGCATCAATGGTATATACATAAACATCCAGAGGTAGTTTTTCACCCCGGTATGTACCATCCCAGCCCTGGTTAATGTCATGGGTTTCAAAGATTCGCTGACCCCAACGATTATATATCCTGAAATCATACTGAAGTTCGCTCACATTTGTATTTTCGATAATTGATAAACCTACAGGCTTAAAGACATCGTTTTTATTGTCTGCATTTGGAGTAAAAGCATTGGGTATAAATATCCTGGCAGGCAAATTGAGGCAAATTTTGTTTGAGATACTCGTATCTGCCTGGTCTGGTCCTCCGCTATTTTCCACAGCATATACTTTGTAGCAGGTGGGTATCCCTGTTTCATTGTGTATCAGGCTGTCAATATAGGTAGTATCAAATAATATATTTACTGACAGATCTTTAAAACTGCCGTCCATTTGTTGCAGTTCCAGATGGTAGGCATTTACACCCGGAGTCCATAACAGATAAGGGTTCCAGTATAAATAGCGTGTATCATTGGCTACCAGGCCTGTCAAAAGTATTGAAGTGCCGATATTGCTTGCAGGGCCTAAATTGCCGCAGCGGTCAGCAACCTTTACGCGGTATTTATAACTGTACCTGTTAACATCAGTATTATAATCATCATAATATATATTCGTGGTTTTGGCATAGTTGTATTGCCAGCCACCGGCAGAACCATCATATCGGTCAATCGTATAATAACTGAAATTGGCCTGTTCAAGAGGGTCCCAGTTTATATATACATGGTCATTATTTATGACGGTAGCCTTACGCAGCAATACAGGAGTCTGCTGATATATATAATCTGGGGAGTCAGAAACCATATTACTGGAAGATATATATTTACCGCCCTGGTATAATGCATTAATGTAATACGAGTAAATACCCGGACAAAGTGCAGTATCTACATATTGTGTGTCCTGCCCGTTTAGGGAAATCTGTTTTGAAAAGGCTCCGGTTCCGCTTTTTCGATATACTTCATATCCAGATACACTATCCCAACCTATATACTTAGTCCAGTTGAGCGTAAGGCTTTGGTTTGCAGTGGCATTCACCGTTAAAAAAACTGTAAAATGTGGTTTTGCAAACCCTGATGTTTTTCCGCACTGGTCATGTGAAGTTACGGTATATCCGTAGGACTGGGTATTTACATTAATCTGAGGAGGTATGTCCTGGACAAAGGTATCGGCATTGTAAGTGGTGTTGTAAAAAGCTGTAGGGCCGGGATAGCGATACAGTGTGTATGAATAAAATATTGGCGCTCTTTCTTCTTTGAAAACCACGGCAATTGTATTGGTGCTCGTAACCGTAACATAATAAATTTGTGGTATTGCAAGCGGCAGTGAATCAAGGGTTACTATGGATGTGTCGGCAATACTGTCTCTACAACCTGCGATTGAAAAACCTATCAATGATACCGTATGCCTGCCAGGATTTTTATAATGATAGTAGGGGCTTGCCAGGCTCGATGTATCAGAGGTAAGATTACCATCGCCGAATTTCCAATGGTACTGATTTAAGGGAATATCTGAAGTAGCTTTAAAATGAACAGAATCCTGGTAGCAGATATACCCCGGGGCTATGGTTGTCATCTTTATCACAGGTAATGGATTAACCGAAATATATAAAGGCATGGCTGATGAAGAGCATCCTTTATCTGTGAGCACCTGCAGGGTTACTTTATATGGATTTCCCGATGGCGATGGATTTGTATATATATGTACCGGCTGCGCTGTGGTATCAGTAGAGCTGTCTCCAAAATTCCATAAATAAGATGAGGCATACTTAGTTGTATCTGTGAAATGTACTGCATAAGGCACGCATCCAAAAGTATCGGCTGTCACAAATCCTGCCACGGAAGGGCGGTATAATATTACTGTATCAGAAGCTGTTTCGACGCAGCCGGATTCGTCATAAGCAAACAGGGTAGGAATATAGGTATTGCTGTCTTTTGAGAAATCAATAAATTTGTAAAAATGAGCCTTGATCTGGTTTGAATCGACACCTGAATTATCTCCGTATAAAAAGTAATATTTATATACGTATTGCGATTTGTCAAGGAAACCAATGACACCGCCATTGCAAGGGGGCTTCGTCGTAATGCTAAAGGCGGGTTCTGGCCCTGCAATTTTTATATAATTTTTAAGGATTGTAGTATCTGATGGGCAACCATTAGAATCAAGCGCAACTACCCTGACTGTATATCCGGCATTGTTATTTTTAAAGTATGCATGTTTTGGCTGGGAATCGGGCTCCGTCGTCATAGTACCATCTCCAAAATCCCAGTAAAAATTTTTGGCATACATGGCGCTGGCAAAAAACTGGTCAAAACGAGGGGCACAATGGCTCGAAGTATCTGGGCTGTAAACATTTAATAATAAAGGCGGAGCAGGGATGCAGACAAGGTGCGAAACCGTATCAAAACAGTTCGGTTCTGATGCTTTTGAAGTTTGCAAAGTTATCTTATAACAGCCGGGCTGAGATATCCTGATTTTTGGATTTTGGGAAGTATCATAAACAATAGTAACTCCTGCGGATGGTGATATGGTCCACTTAAATGCATCTGGATTTAAAGTGCTGGTATTTATAATATTTAGTGGTGTGTTTCTACAACTTTGAGATGGAACGTTAAATGCAGCCTTGGTACCGGTACAGATTAATTTATAATTTGTTATGACCGCTGTACATCCAAAGTTTGTTTTGATGGTGAGGATAACGTCATAACAACCCGGTTCAGTAATTTTCACATTGGTAGTTGACGCTGTCGGATTTTGAATGGTGACCCCGGCGACTGGTAATACCACCCACGAATAGGTAAGAGGGCCGGCGGGTATATTAGCCAGTATATTTGCGGTTAAGGTTTTTGTCATTGGTACACAGCCTCCAGGCCCTGAAACAGTTACATTTGCTGCAACACCCTGTACATTTACGGCACTTTTTATGGTTTTGGTATTGGGGCATAAATTAGAATAACTGGAAACAGTATAGGAGAGGTCATAAACCCCGGGATAAAAAAAAACAATTTTAGGGTCTCGCTGAGTGGCACTTACCGTTATTGATGGATTGGATTGAAGTTGAAATACCCAATTGTAACCTAAAGGGTTAGATACGTTATCGGGTGTTTTTCCAAGATTTTTCATATATAGCGTATCGCCTTCACACAAGCTATTGGTGGATAAGGAAAAATTATTGTCCGGAACTCCGATTCTCAGGAATCCGGATTTTAAAGAAGTATCAGTACACCCATTTGTATTTGAAGTGATTAACCTTACACTGTATAAACCTGGTTTAAGAATTACAAAAGAAGTATCGCTATCGCTTGTTGGCCCTATGGCTGAGCCCGCAACAGGGTTCCCCAGGCTGTCAAATATCATCCAGCTAAAAGAATTGGAGCCCGTTGGTGAGTTGCTGTTTAATGCTTGCAGATGCACTTTTGCCGGCGCTTTGCATTGGTTAGGATCTGGGGATGTAAAATCAGCTTTGCCTGGCAGTATGGTAAACATATCAGGTACCAAAAGGCTATCGGTACAATTGCTGAAATTGTAGTTGATGCCAAATTTCATGTCTGCTTTTCCGGTAGCGCCAAATTTGAGAGAATAGTTAAAAGACCCGTCACTTTGCCGGGAAGAGATTTTAAGATCAGATCCAATAAAACTAAAACCCGGATTTTGGCCTGGCGCATTGGTATTTAGATACTGGAACCGTGCATAATCTTTCTGGCAAACATTTGCATTTACTATTGAATAGTATTTACGGACCAGGTCTGTTTTAGTAAAAGTGCCTGTACATCCGGTCCTGGTTTTTACGGTCAGTGTTACCGTTTGGGGTGTTGAAATATTTCCATAAGAAATAACGGGTGGATTATAACCAGTATAGGACGAAGGACTTCCACCGGGAAAATTCCAATCTATTTCATCAATATCATATCCTGTAGTGTCAAAGCCCGGCTTGAAGGTAGCACTGATCTGGTTATGTGCAGCATTTTCCGTGAGGATGCTGCAAAAGGCCGGCTGAATGTTGTTGATATGAATATAATTATCTTTTTCAACCAGTTGGGGGCAGCCTCCCTGGTTATACACTACAAGAGTAACAGAAAGGTCTTGTGACGAATTGTAAGTTAAAGAAATATCTTTTGAATGATCAGAATACAATGCGCCGTTAATATACCAATCCCTGCCTATTGTATTACCTGAGCTATCGTGAAGGTTAACCTTAGCAGGTATAGCGCAAAATAAGGTTTGATCTGCATAAAATCCCAGGCTGGAAGCAGCATAAAAAACCAGGAAACCTGCTGGTTTGCTGATTGTACATTTGACTCCTCCTGCCTGTGTGATGTAAACAGTAATTCCGTAACTACCTCCAGCTGTATATTGATGATAAAATGTGTCTCCCCCCAGTATCTGACCTTTGCCATCACCGGCATCCCAATAATAAATGGTACCTTTGGGTAGTGCCGGGCTTACCACAAATCTTACCAAGGCAGGCAGGCAATTGCCAGTATGGTTTTCGATTATATCTTCACCCGGGCACTGGGCTTTAACTTTAAAATCTGGCAGAAAAGAACATAACAAGATGATAGCTATGATCAAATATTTAGCGTATGATCTTTTATAAGAGGCAATTAATGGTCTTTTTTCCTGGGGCATATCCGCCGGCAATATAAACTGGTTGCCTGTTGCCGTCAGAAATAAAACATCACTTTATGGATTTTGTTAATCA
>Ga0206925_1013_pt2 | contig 36343 bp, 33 predicted proteins | sample Alteio_BWOrgHeat_62_FD_152944 | JGI IMG/M metagenome (GOLD analysis project Ga0206925, IMG submission 152944) | Enriched cells from forest soil in Barre Woods Harvard Forest LTER site, Petersham, Massachusetts, United States -... | ecosystem: Environmental > Terrestrial > Soil > Temperate forest >...
AAATATACCTACTAATAAACTAAACCATATTGCCATGAAAAAACTTATCGTTTTACTATGTTTTTTTATTCTATCCGTTTATCAATTGCGGGCTCAGACAGTAACGGATTCTACAATTGTTAACAATATAGATAGCACAACCAGTTATAGGCATGATAGTATGCCAGCGATAGCTCCCCTCCAAATGCTTAAAATATTGTTTCAAAACCTTACTGGTACTGAAATAACCACGGGCATACTGATTGATAAAAGCCTGCCCTTTGTCAATTTTAACAACTATACTGGCGATACTGCGGTAGATTCAATGCCAACCTATAACAATACACTTAGGCTCGTCAATTGACGTTTTCGAACAAAGTTTTAGCATCGATTTCTAAAACCTCGGCTATGGCAAAAATAACGTGCAAACCAACCCCATACGTTCCGGCCTCTACTCTCACAATAGTTGACCGCTCTATATCACACATATCGGCAAGTTCCTGTTGGCTCATCCCTTTTTTATTGCGGATCTGTTTCAGGTTTTTGCCAAATGCCTTTACTTCATTGTCATATTTTTTCACAGGTCGAAGGTCAACCCGTTTAAAAAAAATAATTGAGGCAAATTTGCTTCTAATTGATTTTGTTCATATATTTGGCGGCAAAAAGATAAATATGTTGTATTTAAACCTAATATTTTGAAAGATATTTATATTTGATTGAATTTTAAACCTTACAATCATGAAAAAACTCTTTATCCTTCCCCTGTTTGCCCTTTTATTCCTTGCAGTATCTTGCCCAAACAACAATCCCCCAAAACCTGCACCACCTGAAGTTTTACCACCAATTACCCAAACTGGAGCAGGAACTTTTGGGTGCTTACTGAATGGCAAAGTTTGGTTGCCTTCTAATTCGGGCGCATTAATAACGTTAGATTGTCAATATTATAGGGGGTTATTTCTTTTATCAGCGGGAAGAGTCTTAAAAGATCCAGATGTAAGTCAATGGTTTTCAAGTGCTATAAAACCAGTATATGGCGGTGGTACATATTATTACAAGTCTTCACCCCCTCTAGGTGGGTCACCAGGCGCATCATTTTCTGATGATGTAAAAAATAGCAGTTATCAAACAGATGACAAGGACAGTTTAAATACTTATGTTACAATCACAAAGTTGGATTCAACAAACAGAATTGTTTCTGGAACATTTAGCTTTCTTTTTACAAAAATAGGATATGATACTGTACGTATTACAAATGGAAGATTTGATATGAAATATACCTACTAATAAACTAAACCATATTGCCATGAAAAAACTTATCGTTTTACTATGTTTTTTTATTCTATCCGTTTATCAATTGCGGGCTCAGACAGTAACGGATTCTACAATTGTTAACAATATAGATAGCACAACCAGTTATAGGCATGATAGTATGCCAGCGATAGCTCCCCTCCAAATGCTTAAAATATTGTTTCAAAACCTTACTGGTACTGAAATAACCACCGGTATTTTGATTGACAAAAGCCTACCTTTTGTGAACTTTAACAACTTTACGGGCGATACTACCGTTGACTCCATCCCCACATATCACAGCATCCTGGGCCTGGTAGCAGAAATGAATCGAGGCGCCATTGATAGCACCAGCCTGCCTTTCCCTTCTGTTGTTGCCTATAGGGATACAGTTGACCAGTATGTGGCACAGGGCTTGGTACCCATATGTATCTTTTCCGCAGCATACAATAAGATAAAGCCAAATTCAATTGCCAATAACAGGTTGATTCTAAGCAGCGGACAACTATATGATGTAACCCCCCGCGACAGTAGTCCTTATGCTAGCCAGTACGCCTTTGCAGCTGCATCAGGGTTGGCTGTGCAAAAGAGTTATGATGTCACCTTTATCGTACCCTCATTCCTAGCTCTTGACAATACGGGCGGGGGTTTTGGCAGCCTGCAGATTGATTTTGGGGACGGCGGTGGCCTTGTGGCCGTGGCATTGAACACGCCTTACACAATCCATTATGTACCAGGCGGCATGTCTCCAATGATTAAATTAAGGATTGCCGTTTTTCCGGGCCTTGGTACGCCAAAGGTGACATATACCCAAATATATATACAGCCATCCCCTACAGGCCAATATGGCAGTGGAACTACGTTAAATTGGAACATCTCAGCTACCAGCCGCCATTCTGGTGGTAAAGTAACCATTGGCCTGGGCTGTGGCAACGACCGCTTGATGCGGCCTTTGATCGTGGCAAAAGGATTTGACCCAACAAATTCGATTGATTATAAAGAATTTATTAAGGAATTTCTAGCTTTTAATTCTCAAAACCTTGCAAACGAAGTAAACAATGCTGGCTATGATATTGTATATGTGGACTATAACAATAATTTAGACAGCATAGAGCGCAACGCGCGCCTGCTGGAGGATGTCATTGTGCAGGTAAACGAAACGCTTGTTGCCAATGGCAGCCATGAGCAGCCCGTGGTGCTCGGCATAAGCATGGGCGGGCTTATATCCCGCTGGTGCCTCAAAACTATGGAGAACGAACATACAGCCAATAGCGCCAAGCCTGTGCACAATGTCAAAAAATTTATTTCTTTTGACAGCCCCCAACGCGGCGCCTATGTGCCGCTGAGCGTTCAGTACCTGTTGGAGCAATTGTATTATTTAAAACTGGATAAGGACAATTTTAGGGACGAAAACCCACAAATTGCCGAATTCTATAATGTGCTCACCAGCCCGGCAGCCAGTGAAATGCTGGTACTGCAGGTCCATGACTATAAAACCATGAACATGCACAAAAGCGAGAATATTGTGTATGCCAAATCCTCCTTCATGTCTCAGGCTACCCCGTTTTTAGCGGGGCTTGAGACGCTTGGCTATCCGGCTGACTGCCGCAACGTGGCCATTGCCAATGGCTCCCAGGTCGGCAAAGACCAGGGCTACGGGGGCGCTAATGTACAGATGGCCTCTATTGTGCCGGGTGGCCTCATGATGTTGTTTTTGGAATTACTCCAGACTGGCCCGTATATTACAATTACGGCCAATAGCCTGCCAACCCGTGCCATGGGTTCCCAGGTTATTTATGATGGCCATGTTGGTTTCATGTTTGCAGGGCTTGGGTACGATATTTCTACCTTACACGTAAGTGTGCAAAATACGGACGCGCTTGAAAACGCACCGGGTGGGCAATACGATATCAATGACTTTGTGGCAAGCAATAACGGGCCAACCATTACCCAGCTAATAAAAAATGAGGTAGCCAATTCTGGCTGCATAGCTACCATTAACCATACTTCTTTTTGCTTTATCCCTACCGTCAGCGCGCTTGATGTGCAAGCAAACACCTCAAACGATCCGTTTGTCAACGTCGGGTCAGCAGGCATCATCGCCAATAACCTTACTAAATTTAAAAACTATGTGGCCAATACTGCAACCAGCGGGGTGGTAAATGAATTGCATACAGATTTTTCTATAACCAATCAACCCCTTTTTGAATACGAACTCGGCCTGATTAACCGTACCCTTGATTCAATTGGCTATGGCGTAGTGCTTGCAAATATCAGCTATAATTTCGGGTACAATGCTACCTATGGGGACCAGACTCTGGACCGGATCGGCAGTACAGATGTATATAACGGCACCATACTGGTAAATTATAACACCCGCATTGGCCTGTATGCCGCTGGGAACAACAATCCAACCACAGGCTCAAATTTTGATGTATATACCGAAGGGGCTGATTGTTATGGTGGCCCAGTAACGGTAACCATTGATACCACAGGGGGTATATGGCTGGGAGACAGCAGTGTAGGCAATACTGGCACATTCTGGATTGGGGCTTCCTCAAGCCTCTGGCTCTATGGGGGCGCTAAAATAAGCCCCAATTGCCATATTATTGTGCAAAATGGCGGGGCCATGTACCTGATGGGAGGCACTATAAATATTAGCGCCAATGCCGGCATTACCGTGCTGCGGGGGGGTATTTTGATTGACAGTACAGGTGCCCTGATCAGGTTGTATGACAGTAGCTCAGTTATAGATATTGAAGGAAAATTACATATTGCCAGTGGGCAAACATTTTTTATAAACAGCGGCAACCAGGGCTATGTCCGTTTTGTACAAACATCGGTTGATGCAGGTACACGTAATATAACAGGCACTGGCGCTTTTGTACTAAACGGCAATAGTTCCTATCATAAAATACTTCAGATAGATGGTGGTGAGGCCGTTTACCCGGCAGATAACCAGGCAATATTTTCTGTAACCAATGGCAAAATAACCCTTGGGCATAGTAGCAGGCTTAATATTGGTTGCCCGCTGAGGCTCAACAATGTGTATGTGACATCCACCAATGGCAGTTTTAATGACCACAGGGGTGTCAATATTTACGGTCAGTCAGCCCTTAACATTGACAGCGTGCATATTGATAATGGAGATTATGGTATTTATGCACCCTTGTTCTATGGTGGTTATGGTGCTACCTTCCACAAAGTATGGGTGGAGCTTTGCAATACAGGGGTGTACACAGAAGGCGCATCACAATCTGTTGAATTCGATAGTTGCAGGTTTACGGACAATGATGATGATAACTGGCTTGGTATTTATTGCCCAAGCGGCTATTTAACAAACTGCTATCTGAACAGCGGTACTACAGGGGTTAATGTTGTAAATGATCCTGCAAGCGCAGCGACAGTTACCGTCTATCAATCCAAGATCACCAATATGGAAGAAGGATTGAACGGAGCTAACACCGGTTTTATAGTAAATACAAGCGAAATAGTTGGAAACACCAATGGTATCTATAGTACAAATGGGGATATAATTATGGATCCGCTAAAAGGTGGTGGATATGGCAATATTAGTGGCAATGATTATGGTTTATACTTATTTGGCACACCTGGAGATATATACCTTGAAAATGGAAATAATGATTTAATAAGTATTAGCCTCGATTTAGAAACGCATTTATCATATTGTGAAACCGGCACTGTAAGCGCAGACGATAATGCCTGGAATACCATGGGGAACCCGCCAACTTCAGGAATAGATTATGATGCGAATGATTTTTGCCTTCTACCTTCATTCTATTCAATTACAGATGCATCTCCCCAGTCAACATATACAGGCTTCTATACCGGTCCAACAAGTTCGACAGGTCAAAGTTACCTTCGTGATAAAGAATTTGCCTCATTCAAATTAAATAATGAAACCCTCGAACAAAATATTCATAATGGGATGATGGCTTGCCAAAACCTGGACTATGCGGAAGAAGGTAGAATATTCTATAATGTAGTAATGCAATATCTATCAATGGATCATCCTGACAACCGTTTGCTGCAGCACATGTACAGTCATATGATAAGCGGAGCATGTGAAGCCGTAACAATAAAACAAGTAAAACCCGAAAGTGAGCTAATTGATTCTATAATTAATATTCAGGATCTGATATTTAATTCTCTTAACAACGCAGATGAAAAAGATATCAGGTACATGGTAATGTTTGATAAATCAGGTTTAAAACGTTTGCAGGGCAAAAGAAAGGAGGCATTAGCAATAATGGAAAGTCTGGTAAACTGGGCTACACCTGAAAATATTGACATACTTAAATCACTCCAGTGTACTTTGAATGCAGAGGATTTAGTGCTGAGTGGCGTTGTGCCAAAAGAAAAATTTGGAGAACTCGTAAAAGGATGTGTGAAGCCAACCCCTCAACCCAATAATAGAACGAAAGGCCAAATCCTTTCACAAAAAGCACTCGATGAATCGCAATCTATGCCTGTTTTGTTCCCGAACCCTGCTGATAATACTTTTAGCGTCATCATAAACGCTAATAGTACCACTGACCTGATCACAAATATCACCAGTGCAGAGGGCAAAGTATTGATTGCAAACGTGATAAACCCATTAGCCAATGGCGAAAACATTTTTAATTTCAGTACTGCTGATTTTCAGCCGGGTATTTATATCATCAGCCTAACCTATAATGGCAAAGATTATAAAGAAAAATTGGTGATTACGCGGCCATAAAACCTCATTCCAGTTTCTCCTAAAGGAGAAAAGCAAAAAGGCATAATTTAGTTAGTTGAAATTTTTTGTGATAAAAAACCCCGTAAATGTCATTTGCGGGGTTTTTTATGATATGTGGATAACTTTTTCATTCTGCTTATCAACTTTTTAAAAAATATTTTCAAAAAAACACGCAACGATTTTGAGTTTGCTATATATACCTTTTGAAAAGTCGTCAGGCCCGCCCGGATGATTCCGATTCGGACAGGCATCAGTCGTCAGTCGTCAGAAAATGCAGGGAAGCTTTAGGCTTTTTAGGGATGATCTTTATTTTATTGGTGAATGTAAATGGTGAATAGGCGCTTCTATGTTTAATTTATGGTTATCGGCCCAAATCTCATGATTATTGCATGATTATTGGTATGTTTATTTTGAAGTTAAAATGTTGAAAAATAAATAATTAATTAAAAATAAATGGCAATAACCATAGAAACCATAGTTAAGAAACGGAATATGCAATTTTGAATCCGTAAGATTTTTTAAAAGCGGGATAAGAAAAAAAGAAAGAAACAGGCCTGAAATACCTGGTATTTTCGGCTGTAAGATTGAATTAGTCTCCTGTTATTTTGCCTGTTAATGGTCTGTTATTTTTAACAAAATTTATTCTAAAATTTAATTATCAATGTTTTATTAAAAATAAAAAAAAATAAAAATTTTTGAATATCTAAAAAAGTGAAAAAAGGAGGTTTTGAAAGCGTAAGAAAAGCGTCCTGAGTCTCCCTCCTTCGCCAAGGCTATGGCGGACAAAGTGTGTCTTGCAGTCGTGGGTAAAGGCAGCACAGTAGATTTTGCGGGCACGTTGCTTTCGGGGGATTGCGGGTCGCAGTTTTTCGTTCCTCAAAACTTTGTCCGCAATGACGTTCATTCAGTCTGCTTTTTTTACTGACCCCTGACCCCTGATGCCTGACCCCAGTTTCTTTTTGGAACAATAATTGCGATATGATGCGTTATTACAGTATCTTTCGGGTGTATTTTAAGATTATGAGAAAAGGTATATTTATCTTCCTGTTTTTATGTTTCGCCGGTATCAGGGCTTTTGCGGCTGAGATCTTTATCCCCATGGATGAAGAGCAGAAAAATCACCTTAAAGCCTATGGCATTACCTATTGGGTACTCAATAAAGGCATTTCCGCCGATTGGCTGCTGAATTATCGGGGTGGCAGTTTTGCCATGCCATGGTCGGCTGCCATAGAAGCAGAATGCAACATAAGGGGTGTTACGTACCAGGTAATGGCTGATGGACAGTATAACAAGATCAAACAGGAAATCGCGTACCCTGAAACCAACCAGGATGTGGTGAAGCTGGAGAAGCCGCCAAAAATTGCGGTCTATTCTCCCAAAGTAGATGGCAAGCCGCTGTATCAGCCCTGGGATGATGCGGTGACACTGGTTTTGAAATACGCAGAAATACCCTATGATGTGATTTTTGATGATGAGGTTTTGCAGAACAAACTACCGTTGTATGACTGGCTTCACCTGCACCATGAGGATTTTACAGGGCAATATGGTAAATTCTGGGCACAATATCAAAACTATCCGTGGTACAAAGCCGGGGTAAAAATGGACGAAGAAACAGCGGCCAAATGGGGCTATTCAAAAGTATCGCAGCTTAAACTGGCCGTAGCCAAAAAGATCAGGGACTTTGTAATGGGCGGTGGCTATATGTTTGCCATGTGCTCGGCCACAGATACCTATGATATTGCACTTGCAGCCGATGGTGTAGATATCTGCGCATGGCCATTTGATGGCGACCCGATGGACCCGCAAGCCAATGAAAAACTGGATTTTACCAAAACCTTCGCGTTTCAGAATTTCCAGGTGAAAACGGACCCTTCAGAATATGAGTTTTCAACAATAGATGTACCTGGTGTTAGACCAATGAGCCAGGAAAATGACCTGTTTACCTTATTTGAGTATTCTGCGAAATGGGACCCGATCCCTACCATGCTTACCCAGGACCATACGAGGATCATTAAAGGATTTATGGGTCAGACGACAGCATTTCACATGCAATATGTAAAACCCACGGTAACCGTAATGGGCCAGAACAAACAGATGAATGAGGCTAAATACATCCATGGGGAGTTTGGCAAGGGCATGTGGACTTTTTATGGTGGCCACGACCCGGAAGACTATCAGCACCTTGTCGGCGCACCGCCTACAGACCTGAGCCTGCATCCAAACAGTCCCGGCTATAGACTAATCTTAAACAATGTGTTATTCCCTGCTGCCAAGAAGCAGAAGCAGAAAACGTAGGCCAATGTGATAATGAGACAATTCGGCAATGTGATGATGAGATAATGAGGCAACGTGATGATTTGCTAAACTGACAAAAACAATCAATCTATATAGACCACCTAAATTGTTAACTGACAAAAACCAACAACGATCAACTTACAACGATCAACTAAATTCAAGCCATTGATGCTTCATTCTGCTTCAGCGCATTAAAGCCACCGGTGATATGATAATAGTTGTGCAGACCCTGGTTTTTGAGTGCGGAAATAATTGACAACGAGAGTTCTCCGTCCTCATCGTAAAGATAGAAAATGCCATCTTTCGGGAGATCATCGAGGTTAAATACCAGGTTTTCAACAGGTATATTCTCTGCATTCTCCAGGTGCATAGCATCGAAAGCCTCCGCGCTACGGATATCAATAACCTGGGGATCATCATATTTCATATCCATCATCAGTTCATCGGCTTCAATGGATATGGCTATATCAATCTTCTTGTCGGCCTCTTTCCAGGTTTCAAAACCACCTTTCAGCCAGCCAATGATATTGGAATAGCCCAGTTTCTCAAGCTCCCTGTGAATATCTGATATGGCATGGTTTGAGGCAATGAGGATGATTGTTTCCGTGGGATGGATCATTTCACCCCTTATATGCGACTTTAAGAACCTCGCATTCATGTAATAAGATGCGGGAATAAACCCATCTACGAACTCTATTGCCTGGCGAAAATCAAGGACATAGGCGCCGGTTTCATATTCGAGTTCAAATTCTGTAAGCGTCAGCTGTTTCATATCTAAATAAAGAAATTGATATTATAAATTCGTATTTTGAGATTGGTTTTGAATCATTTGCGCGGTCATAAAATCTTTGAGATAGAAAGGTTCAAAACTAAACAAATCTTCAAATGCCTGGTTTTGATATTTCTCCACTGCTTTGGCTGCCATATAATCCGCCCTCGGGTAAATGTCCCCTTCCAGAAACCGCGCATTGGGATGAGATTCCAGTATTAATCTGCATTTGGCCATGCCATTGCCAAAGAATAAGACCGGGTTTTCCAGAGCATCAGTGAGGAAACCTTCAGTAACCACTTCCGCTTTGGTTTCTGAGATCGGGTTTATTTCCAGGTCATAAAGGCCGTAATAGACTTCCATCCGCCTTGCATCAATCATTGGGCATAGCAGTAATTCTTCAGAGGGATTGATACTTGCTGATGCAAACCGGGCCATCGTTTCCAGGGTATTGATACTTATTAAGGGCTTATTAAGGGCATAGCACAAACCCTTTGCTGTAGATGTTCCGATTCTTAAACCTGTATAAGAACCAGGGCCTTTATCAATGCAAATAGCATCCAATTGGGTTATCTGAAGACCTGCTTTAGCTACTAGGTTTTCTATCATGAGTGTAAGCCTGGCTGAATGGATATTAAGGCCTTTCTCCTCGAGGAATAAAACCTCATTGTCGTCACCGCCAATCAATGCAACAGAGCATACGTCAAGGGAGGTATCAATACATAATATCCTGGTTGTCATAAAAAGCGCAAAGGTACCGATTCTATTAAAAGAAAAGCCGCCCAATGATAAGTTGAACGGCTTGTATTATTACAGTGTTTTGGCAGTCATTAACTCACCAAATCACTAATTCAAAACTATTTTGTGTTGTTACCCAGTGTGAGGATTTTATGGAATTCATCCTGGTTGTTGAATAAACGAACTGCTTCCTGTACATCCTGGTCTTTGCCAAATGAGGCCTGGATCCTTCCGGCTTCGTAGTAGTAACGACTGGCAATTTCGCCTTGCAGGATATCTTTGATGTCATCTTTATATTTGTTCACATCTTCGCCTTTGTCCTGTTTCAGCTTGGTTTCCATATCTTTAAAATCAGCTTCCAGGGCCGCGTAGTACTTGTCATCTTTGGCGGTCTTTTCCAGTTTGGTAAGGCTTTCTTCTGTCTGGGTGTTGTAAGTGTATTCCTTATCTTTTAAGAAAGCCAGGAAGTCATTAAAATCAGCGTCGCTGAGTTTAAACTTATTGGCAGGAGGAATGGATTCATGTTTAGCACGATATTCTGTTGCAAAATCGAACATTAATTGTTTCTGGCTTAGGCTTAATATTACATCCGCGTATTTCTTCCTTGGTAGCGCTACATCAGGTTTAATACCGGTACCATCATATACTGTTCTGCCATCTTTGGTTTTGAATGCCTGTTTGATACTGTCTGGCTTATGATATGCATTTCCTTCTTCATCTTTACGGGCATAGTCAATTTTCTGAATACAACGACCGCTCGGGATATAATATTTGGAAGTAGTCACCTTCATCTGGGTATTGTATGGCAGGGGACGGGTAGTTTGAACCAAACCCTTACCATAAGAATTGGTGCCTACTACTATGGCCCTGTCGAGGTCCTGAAGCGAGCCACTCACAATTTCAGCTGCAGAAGCCGAACCACCATCTACCAGCACCACAATTGGTATTTTAGTATCCACCGGTTCGCTTTCTGTAGCGTACTGCTTGTTCCATTCTTCCATTTTACCCTTGGTAAATACCACGAGCTGGCCTTTGTCTTCGAAGATATTAACCGTTTTAATAGCCTCGTCAAGCAGACCACCCGGATTGCCTCTCAGGTCAAATACAATACCATCCAAGCCTTTGTTATTCTTTTTCAGGCTGTCCAACGCTGCTTTTACCTGGCTGGCTGCTTCCTGGTGGAAACCGGTATATTTAATATACCCTACATGCTCATTGATCATGCCATAATAAGGTACATCTTTTACCTTTATTTCCTGGCGGGTAATGGTTTTTGTAATCAGGTCCGCTACCCCTTGTCTTTTAATAACAACTTTCAATTCCGTATTTGGGGAGCCTTTAAGCAATTTACTCACATCATCTGTTGATTTGCCATGCACTGATTTGCCATCAACTTCTACCAGGATATCCCCTGCCCTAAGGTCAGCTTTTTGGGCTGGCCAGCCTTCATAAGGCTCTGCAATCATTACATCATCTCCCTTTTTACTGATAGTTGCTCCTACCCCACCATATTGACCGGTTGTCATGAAACGATAGTCCTCTATTTCAGATTCGGAATAAAAATCTGTATATGGGTCTAATGATTTAAGCATAGCATCAATACCCGTCCGGAGTAGTTTTGATGGCTCTACCTCGTCAACATAATAGGTATTCACCTCATGCACCACAGATGACATGATCTGGAGGTTCTTCGAAATCTCGAAGTAGTTGTCGGCAGTCTTAAATACAAAAATGCCCGGCAGGGCAATCAAAACTGCAATGATGGCAATTTTCTTCAGTCTTTTCTTCATATATACTTTTACTCTTTATGTTTTTATGTTAATCAGGAACCGGGTCGTGGCCGTGGCCTCCCCAGGGGTTGCAAGATATAATTCTTTTGGTAGCAAGAAACGTACCTTTTATTACCCCATGCTTTTTCACTGCCTGGATTGCGTACTCAGAACACGTTGGAGTATACCTGCAGGCGGAAGGCAATATCGGCGATATAATGTATTGATAGCCTTTCACCAACCCAATAATCAGGAAGGAAAATAGGCTATTGAGCGGACTCAGTAATGTTTTTAATAATGGCACAGCAGGCATGGTCAATTTTAGTATAATTTAACTTTTCTTTCGCAATATATACCATAACAATGGCAAATTGTAAACGTTTCATAGAAAGCGCATCGTACAAAGTATTTTTTTGGAGGCGGTAGCTTTCCTTGATCTGCCTGCGAATGCGATTGCGATCATGAGCCTTTTTGAATTTCTTTTTGGGGACGGTAATAAGTACCTGTACAGGTGTGGGATCAGGTAAATCAATTGCCTTCCAGATAGCCATTAAGGGGTAATGATTTACTTGCCTGGTTTGATTGCCGGAAAATAAATCATCAATAATCTTTTTGCTGCACAACCGTTCCGCTTTGGTAAAAGTGTGCATTGCTTAAGAAGTTGATCGTTGTTAGTTGATCGTTGTTGGTTGACAGACGAGAGCAAACAAATTTAGGTTCAAAATACCAGTGATCATTGATCATTGATCATTGGTAAATGGTCATTGTCCTATCGTTTGTGCAGTTTCACATCAGAAACGCTCAGTCTTTTGCGTCCCTTTGCCCTGCGGCGTGCAATTACAGCCCTGCCACCGGCAGTGCTCATACGTTCGCGGAAACCATGTTTGTTTCTTTTCTTGCGGTTACTTGGCTGAAATGTCCTTTTCATCTTGCTCTAAAATTGAACCGCAAAGGTAAGAAAAAATATGAGTTGAGAAACATATGTGCTGAGATTTTTTATCAACGCTCCCAACGCTTCTAAAATTAGAGCTACCTTTATGAATATTGCTTAGATTCGGCTTTTAATAGTTTGAATGGATTTGATGAAAGAGATTAAAAGTCCGATACTGATAATTGCAATTATAATATTATTTGGCATTTATACGGATTGTTTTGCCAAATGGCAACCCGACACTCTTAAGGTCTTGTTTATTGGAAATAGCTTTACCAAGGACAATGGCGGAGTCCCTGACATTTTTAAAGATATGGCATTGCGGACAGGAAGACTTGTCAAAACCGACGCTTTTTTGAGGAATGGCTGGTCAATTAAAGACTTTATCAAAAAGGACAGTTGCTGGTTAAAAATAAAGTCAAGGAATTGGGATTATATTGTTTTCCAGGATTTTCAGGGCTTTTATGGAGACACACTGGGCGTATTTCCACCTGATATTGTTGCGTACAATATTGAATTTCAAAATAAAATTAAAAAACAGTGCAGCTGTGCAAAAATCGTTTATGTAGACGGTTGGGAGAAAAAAGCCGGATTTAAAGACAAATTCCCTAATGATAACATAAATCGGCTGATCAACCGGATAATGGCCAATTATAAGTATCTCAATGACCAGCATGGCGTTGGAAATATTATTGCCCCTGTCGGATTGGCCTGGCTAAGGTCTATTCATCAAAATACCTATATATCACTTTATGCACCAGAAGATAACAGGCATCCTTCCCATGAAGGCACGTATCTGTATGCAGCGGTTATATATGCATTAATTTTTAGATCAAATCCAATAAAAGCATTCGATGTTTATTTCAAAGACATGAGTGGTGAAGATGCACAGTTTTTATGCGATATTGCATTCAATTCGGTTAAGGATACCCTATCCTACACCAATTTAGAATCGTATTCAATTAAAATAAAGGTACATGGAAATTTGATGTTTGCACCTATTGGATATCATCATTATCAATGGTTTAAAAACGATACCCTTATGAAAGGCGCAACTTCCTTTTTCTTAAAACGAGAAAGAAACGATGCCATTTATACTTTACATGCTAAAAATTGGAAAGGATGTATGATGGAATCAATTGAATTCAAAAATCAATTGCAATCAAATTGATTTGACGAATGAAAAAACATTACAAATTAGCTGCTTTATTCATTTTATTTTCAGGTATCTATAATGTAGCATTTGGCCATATTCTGCTCGATACTACTTCTGTTCTTTTTATTGGCAATAGTTTTACCAATGATAATAATTGTCCGGATGTTTTCAGGAATTTAGCTAACCAGGCTAAATCGGCAATTCATGTTGAAACGGTTATCCACCTTGGTGGATCGGTCAAGAATTATATAAATAATGATACCTGCTGGCGTACCATTAAGTCCCGCAAATGGGATTATATCGTGTTCCAGGATCTGCAATCCTGTTATAGTGATACGGCCGGGATATTTCCAAAAGATATATTAGATGATAATATTAAATTTCAGGCCAAAATCAAAAAACTACTCCCCTGTGCAAAAATCATTTACGTAGCAGGCTGGGAAAAGCTTGATGCTTTTAAAGACCGGTTTCCGGGTGATAACATTAAGAGGCTTATTCACCGGATTATGATGAATTATGCCTTTCTCAATAATAAGCCAAATGTGCACAATATCATTGCACCCGTAGGTTTGGCATGGTTAAGGAGTTTACAAACAAACCATGATATCGCCTTATATGTAACTTCTGATTACAGGCATCCTGCAAAAAGAGGAACTTATCTTTATGCAATAGTCATATTCACCACCATTTTTAAATACAGCCCGGATTATAATCTCTTTTATTCAGGAATAAGCAGCAAAGACGCCCATTTATTATGCAAATGCGGATATAGGGCTGTTATGGATACCATCGATTATACCAACCTTAAAACTTCATCTTTAAAAATACATAAGATGGGCAATACCTGGTATGCAAATCCATTTTACAAGCATTATCAATGGTTTAAAAATAATTTGCCTATTCAAGATGCGCATCAGTTTAGCTTTATGAAACCGGATAAGAAATCAATTTATACCGCAAAAGCAATTGATTGGAAAGGTTGTATTAAAACATCATTTGGATTTTAACTATATGATGCTTAATATCCATTGAATAAATTTAAGGAAATACCTAATGTTACAAAAGGAGAACTATATAAAGGCCCGTAGAACCCGTCAATTTTAAAACCGTTGTTTTGGTAAGATAAACCAAAATCCGCAGTAACTTTAAAATCTTTATTCCCATAACTTATCGCAAAGCCCGGTTCAACAAATAACGAATTCCCTTTAAGGGGGATTATTTTCTGGCTTAGAAAATTATTAGTTTTTTGGTCAGTGTATGTTGCAAAATAATTTCCGTTTAAATAAAGGTTCGTAAATCGTAAACCAAATCCAAAACAAACGTTTTCACTAACATAGCCAAGATTAGCTTGTAAAGATCCACTAAAGAATTTAGCGATAATATGCAGGTTTTCATTTGAATCTGGTGCATTACTAAAAAACTCAATAAAATGATTGTTGGTCTGGGAATTGGTAGTTAGATAACCGGCTCCAGCCATAATATCAAGTCTTCCATGACCCTCAAATTTTGTATAATAACCAACTCCTGCACCTACTATTGTGTTTTCGGGATTATTAAGTTTCCAACGCCATCCATTCCCAATAAAACAACCATTTGCGTAAATTAATAAATGGCTATCCACTGCATATGAACCCCTAAAGCCAATGCCATCACTTCCGTAAGAAGCAGTTACTTTAAGCTCATGTTTTTCACTTGCAAGCGGCATATTCAATGCATTAGGGTAATATAAAACTGGAGTAGTGCGGCATGAATAGAACAAGACTAATATCTCAAGAAATATTAAGCACTTTTGAATTGGCGGCTTTTTAAAGGCATGCATTGCAGTCCCACTCTATTAATAAATCGAAAGTTACAACATATTTGGAATAGTTGCAATTACATTATCAGTTTCAAGGTTCGGTACTTCCCACTTATCCATTACTCCTAATATTTACATTGACAACGCCCTGTTATCAGTCGCAGCCAGGCACGCCTCCTTAAACGCCTCAGAATAGGTTGGATGTGCATGGCTCATACGGGCAATATTTCCTGTGGATGTATAAAATCTAATTACCACTGATAAAGCCAGCTCCCCTGTATGTAAATATGGAGAAGTAATAAACAAAAAAAAGTTTATGGGAACTTTCTGTAAATATCTTTGCGATTAAGAACTGCCGAAAAAATCGCAATATCCTCGCGTAACACAAAGCCAATTCTGTAATTTCCTGTTTTAATCCTATAGGCAGATTTATACCCTTTTAGCTTTTTAAGATTATGAATATCTTTGATTGATTTTGAAGAAATTACATTCTGAATACAAAGACCGACCTCTTCTAATAGTTTTTGATCCCTTATGTCAGAGAGTTGTTTATGAAAAACATTTGTAAACTCAACTTTCATTTAATATTTAAAAGCGTCAAAACTGCATTTTTGTCTGCCAAACCCGATTTCATACTTTCTTCTATCATTTTGGAGAGTAGTAAATCTTCACGCCTTTCAATTTCAGATTCTGCCAGCAACGCTATACCCTTATCCTTTTTGAACAAAGATTTTACCAGGCCTATTAAATGTTTTCCCGCGCTGGAACTATCATCTATTTCAAGAATATACTTCATGATTTGATTTCCTTTGATACAAATTTATTAAATATATAACTATTAATAGCAAAGCTTTGGTTCATTCTTCAATTGTCTATAATCATTTCTTACATCGACAACGCCCTGTTATCCGTAGCAGCCAAACAAGCCTCTTTAAACGCTTCAGAATAGGTTGGATGTGCATGGCTCATCCGGGCAATATCTTCTGCTGATGCCCTGAACTCCATAGCAACTACCGCCTCAGCAGCCAGGTCTGCCACTCTTGGGCCAATCATTTGTACACCTAATATTTCATCAGTGGTTTTATCCGCCAATATTTTAATAAAACCATCCATATCCATACTTGCCCTGGCCCTGCCTAATGCGCGGAAAGGAAATGATCCTGTTTTGTATTCTATTTTCTGCTCCTTCAGCATTTCTTCAGTCGCACCAATACCAGCCACTTCAGGCCAGGTATATACCACGCTCGGGATCAGGTTATAATTAATGTGTGGTTTTTGCCCTGCCAGCATCTCTGCAAGTGCTACACCTTCTTCTTCTGCTTTGTGTGCCAGCATGGCGCCTTTTATTACATCTCCAATGGCATAAATATTTGCAACCGAAGTTTGCAAATGTTCATTTACAGGCACTCTCCCTTTTTCGTCAAGTGTAATTCCAACTTTTTCTAAGCCAAGCCCTTCAGTATATGGCACCCTGCCAATAGCTAATAAGCAATAATCACCTTCAATGGCAATAGGTTTTCCGCCATCTTTAGGTTCCGCATTTACGGTTACCTTTTTGCCTTTCCTGGTTACTCCCGTTACTTTGTGTTTGAGGTAAAAATCTATATTCAATTTCCTGAGGCTTCGTTGCAGTTCTTTACCAAGACCCCTATCCATCGTTGGTATTATTGAGTCCATATATTCAACTACAGAAACCTTAGTCCCTAAGCGTGCAAATACGGATCCCATTTCCATCCCGATAATCCCCCCTCCTATTACTACCAGGTTTTTAGGTACTTCAGTCAGTTTTAATGCTTCGGTTGATGTTATTACCCTTTCCTTATCAATTGTTACACCGTGCAAACCAGAAGGTTTAGAACCGGTAGCAATTACAATATTGTTTGCTTCAATCTGCTCATCCTCTTTCTCTCCTTTAATATTGATGGTATTGGCATTTACAAATGACCCAAGGCCTGTGTAAACGGTTATTTTATTCTTTTTCATGAGGAAAGCGATACCATCCACATTCTGTTTTACTACATTAGCAACCCTGGCAGACATTTGTTTTACATCAAGGTTAGCGTCCTTTATCATGATGCCATGGGCGTCAAACTCATGCTGCATTTTGAAATAGAGTTCAGAAGAATCGAGCCATGCTTTGGATGGGATACAACCCACATTTAAGCAAGTACCGCCCAAAGTAGGATACTTTTCAATAATAGCCGTTTTCATGCCCAACTGCGCGCAACGAATGGCACAAACATAGCCTCCGGGGCCTGATCCTATAATTACAACATCAAATTTTTCCATGGCTGCAAAGATAGACAAAAGAGGGGACAGGAATCAGGGGACAGGGGACAGTTTTTGCCTCGTAGAGACGCATTGCAATGCATCTCTACAAAAGATTACCAAATAGCCCCGAAATCAAAATCAAAAGAACAGCTGGTCATTTCAAAATGATAGATGCCTGATACAAAGGTACCTTCGGATTTGTATTCCTTATTTTGAAGAGCAAATACTTCTGCACTTTTTTCAAGAGGATGAACAATGACATAATAATTGACACACGTGCTTTTATATAACTCAAATTTAAGAGACCTGTCTTTTTCAGCAGTTGAGGGAGACAATATTTCAAATATCATTTCAGGCGTCTTTGTTAGATACAAACCTTCTTCAAAAGGTCTAGCCACTACCACTACATCGGGCTGCACAATTGTATCAGGGGCTATTTTCCAGTTAACCGGCATATTCGCTTCGCAATCTGAGCAATCTATCAGTGCAGTTTCGATTAAGCTAACAATCCGCACATTAAGTTTTTGATGATACCAACCGGGTGCTGGCTCCATTACATGACCCATGCCTTGTTCAGGAATCATTGAATAAGGTATTCCCCCGATTAATTCCCAATTGCCTTCCCATTGTTCATAATCTTCGTGGGTATAATGTGGCAAGTATTTATGTTGATGCGAAAACATGGTTATTTATTAAAGCAAATATAAGGATATTTTAGTTTCAGCAGATTTCCTATTCTACTTCTCTTTTTCTTTTCCCCGCTCTTCGCTCTTCCTCAGCAGGGGGTTAACAGGGGGTTAACATTTTTCATTTTTTTAAAGAGTTAACACGAAATTTAAATTATTAATATTCAATTATTTACAAATAATTATCGATCAAAAAAGATCAAAATGTGTTAACCCCCTTTAGTGGATGTTCTCAGTATCTTCACGAACGAAACTCTTCTTGATATTAATACAATATCCATTTTACCCTATTTGGGATTATATTTGAAAGGTGATTTAAATTACATGATTTGAAACTATCCAAAACTATTTTCTGGGATGTGGATTATGATAAAATAGACTGGGCGGAAAATGCCCGGTATGTAATGGAGCGGGTTGTAATGTACGGCACAACCGAAGACTGGAGAGCAATCCAGCAATATTATGGAAAGGATCGAATCAGGGATGAAATGCTACAGTCCCGGGATTTAGACCCAAAATCACTTAGTTTCCTGAGTTGTATATATAATGTGCCAAAAGAGAAGTTTAGATGCTGGAAAGAAGTACATTCTACAATTGGTTATTGGATTTAGAAACAGTAAAAATTTGAAAATTGTAAAAATGACAATTAAAGAAGCAATTTTAAAAAGTTTAGAAGATTTGAATCGGATAGCTAACTATCAAGATATTTATAATCAAATCATTTCAAAAGAGTATTATGATTTTGGGCAAGCTAAAACACCAAATTCAACCGTTTCTGCCTTATTAGGTGATTTCATTAGAAATGGAGATTCAAGAGTAAAACGAATAAAAGAAAAAGGTGGTACTTACTCATACTATCTGGCTAAAAACGAACAGGATATTGGTCTTGAAACTATAAATCAAGTTTTAGAAAAAGACACGAAAAAACACAATAATTTCAAATCCTATGAGGAAAGAGATTTGCATAAGCTATTGTGCAGTTATTTAAAAAATATAGGGATATATTCGAAGACCATTTTTCACGAGCAATCAACTTATGGAAAGGACAATAACCAGATTTGGACACATCCAGACATGGTTGGTATTCGATTTCTAAACTTACAATCGAAAGTCAGCCAAAGTTTTTTAAAGGCAATAAACCGTGTTGATACTTTTAAATTAAGTTCTTATGAAATTAAAAAAGAAATTAACAGTGATTCTGAGTTGAAAAAAGCCTTTTTCCAAGCTGTTTCAAATTCAAGTTGGGCAAATTATGGCTATTTGGTTGCTTTTGAGTTTAGTAACAATTTGACTGAAGAAATGGAGCGTTTAAATCAATCGTTTGGGATTGGAGTAATAGAGCTAAAAGCAAATCCCTATGAAAGCAAAATCCTATTTCAACCAAAGTATCATGACTTAGATTTTAAGACAATTGACAAGCTATGTAAAATCAATAAAGAGTTTGAAAAATTTGTTGAACAAACAGAAAAACTTATGACGGCAGAAGAAAGATACTATAAATCAACTGAGAAAGAGCTTGACGAGTTTTGCGACAATTATTTTGCAAATGATACAGAGATTGAAAAATATTGTAAGGAAAAGAACATTCCGATTGAAGCCTAACTATTTGAGAGACAAAACTCAAATCAACTGCATCTTTGCTACTTTTGGGTCAATAACTACTTTCTCGGTATCGAAATCTAATTTTATGCGCCATTTCTGCATGGTGGCTGCACCTATAATGGCATCTTCAGAAAGACCGGGAACGACTAGAAATTCATCGGAGAGATGAACATCATTTACAAAAAAATCCAATGTTGCACGATGTGTAACTTTAATAAAATGACCCTCACCTGCTGTTGCAATAAGGCGAGGTTCATAGAGCTTTATTAGAGGTGTCAAGTCCTCAAGCTGATCAGGATGGATGCAAGAGAGATTTGCCCCGCTATCAAAAAGTGTATAAATTATTTTGTCACTTTGCTCACCTTCAAATCTTAATGGTAATTTTATGATTGACATCTTTTTCATTTATTAACGCGAATATACAAATTTTCCGATTTAAGGATTGAAGGATTTCGGGGCTACAGCAAACTTTTCACCCCCTACTCCCGCCAGCGGGGGACAGCGTAACACCCTTTCCTTTCTTGCTTTGTTTCCTCCCATCACACCCCCAGCAACATCCTTTCCGGATCCTCAATAAACTGCTTCACTTTTACCAGGAAGCCCACTGATTCACGGCCATCGATCACCCGGTGATCATAGGATAAAGCCACATACATCATTGGTCTGATAACCACCTGTCCATTAACAGCTACCGGGCGATCAATGATATTGTGCATACCCAAGATACCGCTTTGTGGTATATTCAATATTGGGGTTGACATCATGGAGCCAAACACTCCACCGTTGGTGATTGTAAAGGTACCCCCTGTCATTTCATCAATGGATAATTTATTATCCCTAGCCTTGGTGGCCATGTCGAGCACTGCTTTTTCAATATCAGCCATGCTCATAGATTCTGCATTCCTGACAATTGGAACTACTAATCCACGCGGTGTTGATACGGCAATGCCCATATCTACATAGTCATGATAAACAAATTCATTTTCATCGATAAAAGCATTGACAGCTGGGAATTCTTTGATGGCTTCGCAAACAGCCCTGGTAAAGATGGACATAAAGCCCAGGCCTACACCATGCTTTTCTTTGAATACATCCTTGTATTTCTTGCGCATCTCCATCACAGCCGACATATCTATTTCATTGAATGTCGTCAACATGGCAGTGCTGTTCTTTGCTTCTACCAGGCGCTTGGCAATGGTTTTGCGAAGGGTTGACATCTTTTCTCTTCGGATATTACGGCTACCCTGTAGAGGCACAATATTTTGTGTCTTTGGCTGGGTTTGGTCATTGGCTGCCTGGGGTACAATATTTTGTGCCCCTGCAGAGGCTGTTTGATCAAGAGCAGGCATTCCTGCATCCTGCCTGGCATTAGAAGCGGCATCTTCCGTTGGGATATTTGGTTTATTAGCCTGTACTGCATCATTTTTAGTGATACGACCATCTCTGCCCGTACCATTTACATCTGCCGGAGCAATATTCTTTTCATCCAATATCTTTTGAGCAGCAGGTGAAGGCGTACCCGATGCATAGGAAGTCGATTTACTTAAAGCTGTTTCTACTTCTACAGGCTTTTGTTCCGGCTGAGTTGATGCCTGAGGTTCAGTTTCTGGTTTAACTTCAGCTTCTGGTTTAGCCTTTGTATCGGCAGTTGGTGGTGCTCCTGCTCCTGCCGTATCAATGGTCGCGATTTTAGAGCCTACCTTCACGGTGTCTCCTTCTTTTGCTAAAATATGTAAGATACCTGCCTGTTCTGCATTCAGTTCAAAACTGGCTTTATCAGATTCTATTTCACAGATCACCTCATCCTGTGCTACCTGGTCGCCATCTTTTTTCATCCATTGGGCCAGGGTCACTTCAGTGATTGATTCTCCTACGGTTGGTATTTTTATTTCTAACATTTCTTGAGTATTGAGTAATGGGTATTGTGTAAATTCTAAAATGTCCTTTTAGTTATAATACCCTTTTTTAATTTATTTTAAGTTTTTAAAAATCATCCATTTGAATGAATAATTTAATACCTTATAGCTGATTTATTAATTGGCATTTAATTCAACATTCAAAATCCAAAATTCAAAATTAAATCTCAGCAAAGGCTTTTTCAACAAGTTCAATCTGCTGTGCCTGGTGTGCTTTGCTAAATCCTACGGCCGGTGAAGCGCTTGCCTTTCTTGAAACCAGTCTCCAGTTTAAATGTTCTGGCCGACGCAGCCAATAGGTCCAGGCACCCATGTTCTTTGGCTCTTCCTGCACCCATACGCATTCTGCTTTCGGGTATAACTTGGTTACTGCTTCAATCTGTTCTGCCGGCATCGGGAATAATTGTTCAACCCGGATAATGGCAACATCCTTTCTGGCATCAGCTTGTTGCTTGGCAAGCAGGTCATAATACACTTTACCGCTACAGAATAAAATTCTTTTTACTTTTGATTTAGTGACATATTTATCGCCAATTACTTCCTTGAATTTCGCATTGGTAAAATCTTCAATGGGAGAAACAGCCAAAGGGTGTCTCAATAAAGATTTCGGTGTAAATACCACCAATGGTTTTCTGAAAGGCCATTTCATTTGTCTTCTGAGCAAATGAAAGAAATTGGCCGGCGTTGTACAGTTGGCAATAATCATATTGAGCTCAGCAGCCATGTCCAGGAACCGCTCAGGACGCGCACTACTATGCTCAGCGCCCTGCCCTTCATATCCATGAGGAAGCAATAGCACAATGCCTGACATACGTTGCCATTTGCTTTCTGCGGATGATATAAACTGGTCAATCATTACCTGTGCGCCATTACTGAAATCTCCGAACTGAGCCTCCCATAAGGAAAGTCCCTGCGGATGCGTTACAGAATAGCCGTATTCAAATCCCAGAACCGCATATTCTGATAGTAAACTGTTAAATATCCTGAACTTGGATTGTTCTTTTTGTATAAAATTAAGGTTGCAGTAGCTTTCTCCGGTTTGCTCATCCCAAATCTCTGCATGCCTGTGTGAAAATGTTCCCCTGATTACATCCTGGCCGCTCATCCGAATATCATTGCCTTCAAGAAGCAAACTTCCATAAGCCAGCAATTCACCCATGGCCCAGGGCAATGCATTATTATCCAGGCTGGTTTTTCTGCGGGCCAGTTCATCAATTGCCTTCTTTATCGGGTGTATATTGTCCGGGATGAAGGTTAATGCATCCGTTATTTTTTTAATGGTTTCTAAGGACACAGAGGTATCGGGAGATTCCACGAAATCCTCCGGCGTGGCTTTTCTAAATGATAGCCAATCAACCTCTGGCGCTTGTGGAGTATATGGAATGGGCTGTTGTTTAACCATATTCAACCGGTCCTGCAACAAGCTCTTAAACTGAATCTCCATGTTTTTGGCCAGTTCCGCTTCTATTTCGCCTCTTTGTATTAGAGCCTGTGTATATACTTCCCTTGGGTTAGGATGGGTTGATATGATATTGTATAATGCCGGTTGCGTATATTTTGGTTCGTCAGCCTCATTGTGACCGTGCCTGCGATAGCATACCATATCGATATACACATCCTTGTGAAATTTCATCCGGTATTCGGCTGCCATTTCAACACAATAAATCACAGCTTCTGCATCATCGCCATTGACGTGAAAAACCGGAGATTCTGTTACCATGGCAACGCCGGTAGAATAGGTAGATGAACGGGCATCGTCCCAATCTGTAGTAAAGCCGATCTGGTTATTTATTACAAAATGGATGGTACCACCGGTATAATATCCGGGGAGTTGAGACATTTGGGCTATTTCATACACTACACCCTGTCCTGCGAGTGCTGCATCACCATGAATAAGTACGGGAAGCACCTTCTTATAATCTTCATCGTATATCAAATCAGCTTTACAGCGTGCAAAACCTTCTACTACTGAATCAACTGCTTCAAGATGGCTTGGATTGGCAGCAAGTTTCAAATAAACATTGTTGCCCTGCTCAGTTTGTACCGTTGAACTGAAACCGAGGTGGTATTTTACATCCCCATCGCCCATTGTTACATCCTTGGGCTGGTTGCCTTCAAACTCACTAAAAATATATTCATAGGTTTTGCACATGATATTGGCAAGTACATTCAACCTGCCCCGATGCGCCATACCTATTATGATTTCTTCAACACCAAGTTCAGATGACTTATTGATGATCGCATCCAGGGCAGGAATAGTTGTTTCTCCGCCTTCCAGTGAAAATCTTTTTTGGCCTACATATTTCGTACTCAGAAAGCTCTCAAATACTACGGCTTCATTAAGTTTGGCCAAAATGCGTTTGCACTTTTCCAGTGGGAAATTAATTTTATCGGCGGTACTTTCGTAACGTTGTTTAAACCAGTCACGTTCTTCCTTATTGGTGATATGCATAAACTCAACCCCAATGCTCTTGCAATAGAGATTTTGCAAGTGGCTGATGATCTCTGCCAGGGAGCTGTTTTCTAAACCCAATAGCCTGCCTCCCTGGAACTTTGTTTCCAAATCAGTCTCGGCAAGGTCAAAATCAGAAAGATCAAGATGTGGATGCCGGTTCCTGCGTTGGCGGATAGGATTGGTATCAGATAAAAGATGCGCCCTTTCCCGGTAAGCATTTATCAGTTTCCAGACAAGAGCCTCTTTTTCTACATTGCCGGATACTGCCGCCCCGCGGATGGCCTCCCTGGTTTTTCCGTTTAAATTTGATGCAAATTCAAAACCTTCAAAAAACTTCCGCCAGCCGGGGTCAATTGATAAAGGATTTTGAGTGTATTCTTCATATAGAGCGTCTATATATCCTGAGTCGGCGTTGTTAAGGTATGAATAACCTTCCATAATTTAATTATTTCTCGCGAATAAACCGCAAATATAAGCATATTTGAAGTGTTAAAAGGAACACGAGCGCCTATAAAATACCACGAATGACCGAATCGTTTACTTTACAAAACATTAAGGATTTTAAGGTCAAACTGTTGAATTGCCTTAGACCTGAAAATGTATTTTGCATTCTTGATACCAATGATTTTTACGAGGGTAAAGACCTTGCATCAAAACCCTATTACCATACTTATGACTATATTGTTGCTATGGGTGCAAAAGCCATCCTAAAATGTAGTGCGGGATATGCATTTGAAAAGTTAAAGGCCTTTAAAAATGAACATCAAAACGAATGGATTTTTGGCTATTTTGGGTACGACCTTAAAAACGAGATCGAAGTGCTTGAATCAGATAATACTGATCATTTAGACTTTGAGGATATGTTTTTCTTTGTGCCTGAAAATGTGCTTCTTATAAAAGAAAATCAATTAATAATCCATAGCGGAACAAATTCAAAACTTAATGAACTTCTTAATATCATTAACAATGAACAAACTAAACATAAATTAAGTAATACTAACCTAATTGAATTCAAAAACAGAATTGCAAAAGCATATTACCTGGAAACGGTAGAAAAACTTAGAAATCATATCATTGAAGGTGATGTGTATGAAGTTTCCTATTGCCAGGAATTTTATGCCGAAAATGCTGATATTGATCCTTTTCAAACCTTTGAAAAGCTTTCCCAAATCTCCCCTCAGCCATTTAGCAGTTTTATGCGAATAGAAGATAAATATATTCTATCTGCATCTATGGAAAGGTACCTGAAAAAAGAAGGCAATAAACTTATTAGTCAACCCATAAAAGGGACTATTCGGCGCGGGAAAGATGCAGAGGAAGATGAATTTATGAAAAACGCTTTGCTGAATGACGAGAAAGAACGCGCTGAAAACGTGATGATTGTGGACCTGGTTCGGAATGACTTGTCAAGAACCTGCATTCCCGGATCCGTAAAAGTCGAAGAGCTTTTTGGTATTTATGAATTCCCTGGTGTGTACCAGATGATTTCTACCGTTGTCGGAGAGTTATTGCCAGATAAAGCCGGGTTGGATGCCATCAAAGGATCATTCCCGATGGGGTCAATGACTGGTGCGCCAAAAGTGATGGCCATGGAGATTATTGAGCAATATGAACAGTCAAAAAGAGGGATATATTCCGGTGCCCTCGGTTATTTTGCCCCTAATGGCGATTTTGATTTTAATGTTGTAATCCGGACTTTACTTTACAATGCTTCAAAAAAAAATCTTTCGTTACATGTTGGCTCAGCAATAACCTATGATTCTGTCCCTGATCGTGAATATGAGGAGTGTTTGGTGAAGATAAGGGGGATACTTAAACTATTTGAGGATGTGGGAATTTGAGAATTTGGGAATTTGGTAAGATTTAAACAAGAGGATGGTTGGCGGCAACTTTATGAAAATTCAGATGCTAAAAAAATCCATTATTTTTGTTATTTAATGCAAAATGAAAATCATTTTTCTGATATTCCTACTATGCATTTTATCTATACCGGGATTTGGACAGGATTCTGATGCGGTTTATGCAAAAGAAAAATCAAAGGCAGACCTTTTGTATAAATCTGGTCAATTTCAATTGGCAGCACTTGCTTATTCAGAGGCATTTAAAGCATATGAAGGCAAAGCATATCCTGAAGACAGGTATAATGCAGGGCGCGCCTGGGCTATGGCAGGCAATGCCGATAGCGCTTTTTATCATCTGTTTCGTCTTGTAACAAAAGTGCCTGACTATATAATGTATGAAAATATTATTATTGACACCACTCTTAAATTATTATTCAGAGATTACAGATGGCCTGAACTCCTTGAAAATATTTGTAAAGCAGAGATCAATCTCAATGTACCCCTTATGAGACAATTGGAGGCTATTTATGATAAGGATCAAAAATTGCGCTTGCTACTCGACGATACATCAAAAACTTTTCGTGGATATTCTGAAAGCCGAAAAGAGCTTTTTCGTGTGATTAATAAACAAGATTCATTGGATTTAATAGAAGTGGAATCCATCATAAATCAATATGGATGGCCTGGAGAAGATTTGGTTAGAAGTAAAGGTAATCAAGCAGTTTTTCTCGTAATTCAGCATTCTAACCTCAAAACACAGGAAAAGTATTTACCATTGATGCGGGATGCTGTAAAGGCCGGTAAAGCCAAAGCAATGCATTTGGCATATCTGGAAGATAGGGTCAACATGAGAAAAGGTAAAAAGCAAATATATGGGAGCCAAATGATGTATGGGGTTATATTTGACACAAATGTTGCCCCAATTGTATATTGCAATGCTGTAGTAAAAACCTGGACATTCTATCCCATTGTAGATGAAGCCAATGTAAATAAGAGAAGAGCATCAGTGGGTCTTGGGCCACTTGAAGATATTGCAAAAATGTATAAAATTGACTATAAAGTACCCGAGAAGTGATTTAACTGGCTTGCCTGAAAACGACCTTTTCCAATTTTTTCAACCGATCTTCATAATTGGAAAAGTTTTCAATAGTCTCTGCAAGCCTCATTACAGACAAACGAAGTTCTCCTATTGCAAGTGATTGCTTTACTTGAATATCTTCCATTTGATCAAGTTTTGAACCAATGTTATCCACCCTTTGGTGAATACCAATTAGTTCAGTTCTCATCCCTTGATTTTCAATCAATAGCTCTGATAATATTTCAATTATTCTTTTTTCGCCGTCCATAAATCAGACTTTACTTACAAAAATACAAAAAAGTACAATTTTAAGTTTACGAAGGATTCAATTTGTAGTTCTAAAATCTCGCGTCAGCCAATTATCTCATCACCACATTGCCTCATTATCAAATAGCAGTCTACTTCTCCACCACAAATACATCCTCGCCGTCCTTCTTCATGTAGTACTTTTCGCGAGCAAATTTTTCGAGTTTGGCATTGTTGCTGAATAGCTCTTCTTTGTTTTTCTTTACTTCTTCTATTTTTTGCAGATAATAAGCTTTTTCCGACTTGAGTTCTGAATAATCCCGTCCATCTCTAAACAAGCGACGAACTAGGTTATACCGGTCAAAAAAACTGATCCATACCACCATGATGGCAGTCACAATAAAGTATTTGTTCCTTACAATCCGAAGCAGCTTTTCCATATTTGAATTTTAATTTAGTATTTGGTTGTTCCAGGGCCGAGGATATTTTTTACCCCAATTATTTCATCAATATCATCCCAAAAAACATGAACTCCGTTCGTATGAAAATTCTCTCTCTCTTTTAATGTTGCGTGGTCAAGCTTTGGGAAAGAAGATATTGGAATGGTGATTTTTCTTCCATCATCAAGTTTAAAATAAATATATCTGCCTCTGAAACCAATTGATGCAAATTCAGGAAAAGGGTTCATTTTTCCGGGATTGAAAATCATTTCAGTTTTTCTTCTTGTATTTTTTAGGCTCGGTTCCTTTGCAAGTTTCGTCCCAGGCATCTTTAATTATTTTAATATTAGCTACAATAATGTTGGATATTTCGTTCAATTCAGTTGTATTAAATCTCTTTTGCCAAGCTAATACAGGTTTGTTTTCTCTAATCCAGAATTTGCAAACGGAATTTTGAATTGAAACATGTACGTGCATTGGCTCAATGCAATCGTATGAAACGAAATAAATCCTGTATCCATCAATATTGTTAAAAATAGTAGGCATTAATATACCAACTACTTAATTATCGGTTCACATACAAAAAATCAGGCCCATAATACCTGGCACTATCCCCAAGCATTTCTTCAATCCTGATTAACTGGTTATACTTAGCCACGCGGTCAGTCCTGGATACCGATCCGGTTTTTATCTGGCCACAATTCAGCGCTACGGACAAATCTGCGATAAAAGTATCTTCAGTTTCGCCTGAGCGGTGACTGATAATGGCATTCATATTGTTGCGTTGGGCCAGTTTAATAGCTTCCATTGTTTCAGTAAGGGTGCCAATCTGGTTCAGTTTAATAAGAATGCTATTGGCAGCCTTTTCAGAAATACCACGTTCCAGTCGGGTAGTATTTGTTACAAAAAGATCATCCCCAACCAATTGCACCTTGTTTCCAAGCGCCTTGGTTAGTTTTTGCCAGCCTGCCCAATCGTCTTCGCCTAATCCGTCTTCGATTGAAATAATAGGGTATTTATTTACCCATTCTTTCCAGAATTCAACCATTTCGTCGCTACTTATTTCTTTGTGAGAAGATTTGTAAAAACGATATAACCCTTCGCTTGTTACCATTTCGGTAGCCGCAGCATCCATGGCAATAAATACCTCTTCGCCTGGTTTATAACCTGCATTTTCTATTGCACGAAGCACCATTTCAATAGCTTCTTCATTCGATGATATATTTGGAGCAAATCCTCCCTCATCTCCAACGTTTGTGGATAAACCATTTTTATGTAGTACCTTTCTCAAACTACTAAATATCTCAGCGCCCATTTGAAGGGAGTGAGAAAATGAATCAGCGCCGGTAGGCATGATCATGAATTCCTGGAAATCAATTTTGTTGTCAGCATGTTTACCTCCATTCAAAATATTCATCATAGGTACCGGCAATGTATTGGCTGCAATGCCCCCCAGGTACCTGAATAAAGGCAATCTTAGTTCTGAAGCTGCAGCACGGGCCACAGCCATTGATACGCCTAAAATTGCATTGGCTCCCAAAACTGACTTGTTTTCTGTACCATCCAATTCAATCATGAGCCTGTCAATATCTTCCTGGTCGAATACTGAAAAACCGTCAAGTTCGGTAGCCAACTGGTCATTTATATTTTCAACGGCCTTTAGAACGCTTTTACCATTATAATAATCCTGGTCTTCATCACGAAGTTCTACAGCTTCGTGTGCACCGGTAGATGCCCCTGAAGGCACTGCCGCCCTGCCCATCACATCACCATCCGTATATACTTCTACTTCCACGGTTGGGTTTCCCCTTGAATCCAGGATTTGTCTTGCGTTTATTTCTACTATTCGGCCCATTTTACAATTGAAAAATTAAAGATTTAAAAATTAAAAGATTGGCTACCAGCCCCTCTTTCATAAAACATTGCGAAATTATTAAGAATACCTGACAACTACAGGGATATATATCAACATTGCGGTGGATTACTTAATGAATCTAAAGTTTAAATCCTTTTGTTTGTGAGTTTATCAGGAATATTCGTTAGTATTGTTATTGAATAAAAAAGTAAGAAATGGGACTTGTACATGCAGAAATAGAATTAGTCAATTCTGGTGATATGTTTATGTTTAACAAAGGATTAATTACTGCTGATAAAGTACACCGGATAAAAGTAATTGCCCTGGTTGATACAGGTGCATACACCCTTGCGATAAATGAAAGTATAAAAAATCAGCTTGATTTACCGGTTATTGGAGAAGGACCAGCGACACTTGCCAACGGTGACGAAATACTCCTCGAAATTGTTGGCCCGGTAGAGGTAAGGTTTGAAAACCGGACGGCCAATGTAGATGCCATAGTGCTTCCCGGTGAGAATGAAATCCTATTTGGTGCCATCCCAATGGAAGCTATGGACGTATTGGTTGACCCAAGAAATCAAAGGCTTATTGTGAACCCCAAACACCCTTACAAGGCTGGTTTTGTTTTGAAATAATGTGAGTTGGGAATAAAATAAACCGACTTAATTTCTTATTTTGGATCTAGTTCCATTAAAAAAGGTATAATTGAAACAAGGTGACCTCATTTTCTTAATTATTCTATTAACAATGGGGCTTTGCTTTGTTCTATCAATTTTCGCTGCCTACAAAATAAAACTTACCAAAAGATATTTTTTTATTTCCGGAGTCAATATTGGTTTAGTCCTGAATATCTTTTTTATGTACTTATTAACCATAATATATGATAAATGGCCAATTGGCACAGATGGAATACTTTTTGGAATTGCCCCACTACTTTTTTTAATAATTGGTGCAATAATCATTACAGATATAATCTACCTGATCAACTTCATTGTAATGTTTTCTAAAAGGCAGGTTAATAAGAATTAGTTCTTTCTCTACCTCCCCACCTCCATAAAATTATCAACAAAAACTGATAATAACATTTTGATTTTAAACAAAAAGCGGTGGATTACTTATTACTTTACTTCTAAAACTTCCTGCTTCACTAATTTGTATTTATTGTTCTGGAAATGATAGAGGGTACTAAACTTAAAATGAAGGCTGTCTTTTTTTGATCGCAGAATGATTTTAACGAGGTCGGCGGGCAAACTTTCAAGAAAAAAGTTATTGGAATCTATTTTCTTTGGTGATAAAATTTTGCCTTCTGTAAGTACACATATATCAAAATAATACGTATTACTGCTATTTTTTTGGGTACTTATATTTGAAACCCATTGGAATGATGAATCAATGAAATTGCTATATTCACTTAAAGAATGATTCATTAACAAAGTCCAGTTTTGATTCATAAATCCCATCAAATATAAATCTCCTATATTTTCGCCTGCACTTCCAGAGGTATGAGTGAAATAAGCTGCAAAATTATTTTTCCCGATTTTTAATATTTTTAGATGAGGAGTTTCCGCCAGTTCACCGGTACAAATGGTTTTAGGGTCGAAAAACTGCAATTCCCATTTCGAGTTACTTTTTTTAAAAATGGCAATTCCTAAAAAAGCTCGTTCAAACCTGCCAACGAGCATTGCAAATCTTTCATTGGAAGTACTTAACACCAGTAAGGAATAATCCTGTCCTTTATCATTTTTGTAATATAGTACGTCCTTTATTCTAGTTTGATTAAACTCAGGATCTGGAAAAGGAAAGCTGTCAGCTTGTGAACCGTCCCAATCACCAGCACTTTTTGAATTGCCAAGCAGTTTCCAAGCAACTAATCTAACAGTATCTTCTTTTGTAGAATAATAATATCTACCAGGGATCAAAGCCCTTAAAGCACTATCTTGATTTATAGGGTCAGATAATAAAAGAGGTCTGGTTTTTAAATATTGAGCAGAAATTACAGAGGGAATAAATTCACCACTATCAGACTTATCCTCATATCCACTACTACTTAAAGAAGTATCATTTGCCTCTAATTTCTGCTTTTGATTTTGGTGCGCAGAATTGTTACATGCAAGTATCGTAAAACAAAAAAGCAGAAACAATAAAGAACGCTCCATAAGTCTTGCAATAATACGATATAAATAAAACTAATAAAGGCACCTACCCTCTCACCATCTCCATAAAATCATCAAACAAATACCCTGCATCATGCGGGCCTGGTGCTGCTTCGGGATGGTATTGAACGGAGAATGCTTTGAGATGGGTATGCCTGATGCCTTCTACTGAGTTATCGTTCAGGTTAAGGTGCGTAATTTCCACATCAGGGGTCTTATCAACATCCTCATGACTGATTCCGAACCCATGGTTCTGTGATGTTATCTCGCAATGGTTGCGTATGATATTTTTTACCGGGTGGTTTAAGCCACGATGGCCATTGTGCATTTTGTAAGTAGATATACCAAATACCTGCGCCAGGCATTGGTGACCAAGGCAGATGCCAAACAGTGGCCTGCGGTCGTGTATCATTTGGCGGGTTGTTTCCACGGCATAAGGCATAGCAGAAGGGTCACCGGGGCCGTTAGATACGAAATACGCATCCGGGTTCCAGTCATTAATCTCTGCCAATGTAGTTTTTGCCGGGAAAACCTTTAAAAAGGTATCTCGTTTCAGGAAATTATTCAGGATGTTTTGCTTTACACCTAAGTCAAGCACAGCTACTCTGGTCCGGGCATCAGCGCTTCCCAGTTCATATGCTTCTTTGGTTGTAACCAGGGATGATAACTCAAGGCCAGCCATAGAAGGCGTATCCGCCAGCATCTTTTTAAGTACTTCGATATCCGTTTCTTCTGAAGAGATAATGGCATTCATAGATCCTGCATGGCGGATATAGTTCACCAACCCACGGGTATCAATATTTGATATCGCCACCAGGTCATCATTCAGGAAAAAATCCTGGATGGAGCTATCGGCCATCTTGCGGCTATATTGCACATTGTAGTTGCGACATACCAGGCCGGCAATTTTTATATCTCCACTCTGGTTTTCAATATCCCTGATACCATAGTTGCCCACATGTACATTTGTAGATACCATAATCTGGCCATAATACGATGGATCAGTAAATATCTCCTGGTAACCGGTCATCCCGGTATTGAAACAGATTTCACCGGTAGTGGTACCGATCTTTCCGGCTGCTTTGCCGTAAAATACTTTGCCGTCTTCCAGCAAAAGGATTGCTTGCCGCTCTTCGAAGAATTTCATATTCTGGTGCAAATATTAAAAAAAAATCCTGAGCACCGATTCAAAAATTTGAACCTCTGCTCAGGATTTGCCTTATGATCTTAAAATCAATTTTTTATTCAGCGTTCTTGTTTTCTTCAGATTCAGTGTTTTCTGTGTCTGATGATCCTTCCACATCAGAAGCGCTTTCAGCCTCATTGGTTGCCTCAACATCAGATATCGCTTCTTCAGTATGTGCTACCCCTTCGGTATGTGTTTCTTCTACATGTACTGCTTCAGGTTCTGCTGCTGCAGCTTTAGGTGCTTTGGTCCTTTTAACCGGTGCTGCAGTTTCTACAGCCTCATCTGCTCCTTTTTTACCCGTAGCCCTTTTACGCCTTGTTTTCGTTGCCGGTTTCTTGCCGGTGGTATATGTTTCGTTGTAGTCAACGAGCTCCATAATACACATTTCAGCATTGTCACCCAACCTGTTTCCTGTTTTCAGGATACGGGTATAACCGCCTGGCCTGTCAGCCACTTTGTTTGCTACTTCACCAAAAAGCTCTTTTACAGGCTCTTTTACTTTAAGTGCGCTAAAAACAACACGACGGCTATGGGTAGTGTCGGTTTTGGCTTTTGTAATCAAAGGCTCAACAAACTTCCTTAATTCTTTTGCCTTAGATACCGTAGTGGTAATCTTTTTGTGCAAAATAAGGGAAGCTGCCATGTTACTTAACATCGCCTTACGGTGGCTGGCAGTCCTGCCTAAATGATTTACTCTATTTCCGTGGTTCATCTCTTTTTATAATTTTGAATTTTGGGTTTTGAATTTTGAATGATCAAAATCCATCCTCAAATATTTACATTTCCATTCTAAGAATATTGAAAGTCAAATTAATTCAAAATTCAACATTCAGCATTCAAAATTTTATCCTAGTCTTCGTCCAGCCTGTATTTCAGGATATCCATCCCGAAAGTCAGGTTCTTTTCACGTACCAGGTCTTCCAACTCTGTCAGTGATTTCTTACCGAAGTTGCGGAACTTCAGCAAATCAGCCACATCGTATTGTACCAGGTCGCCAAGGGTTTTGATTTCTGCGGCACGCAGGCAATTAAAAGCACGTACTGACAGATCAAGATCCGTAAGCGGGGTTTTCAACAGTTTACGCATGTGCAGGAATTTCTCATCCACACGGTTTTCTTCTTTTTTCATCTCGCTGTCAAGGGTAATATTCTTGTCAGAGAAGATAATGAAATGCTGGATCAGGATTTTGGCTGCTTCTTTCAAAGCTTCTTCTGGATGGATAGAACCATCTGTAGCCAATTCGATAACCAGTTTTTCGTATTCCGTATTTTGCCCTACACGGGTATTTTCAATATTGTATTTTACTTTACGGATCGGGGAAAAGATAGAATCAACCGCGATAAGACCTATTGGTGCTTCTTTCGGTTTGTTTTCTTCACTTGGCATATAGCCACGTCCTTTCTCAATCGTAAGTTCCATTTCAAGCCTTACTGATGGCTCTAAATGACATATTACATGGTTTGGGTTCAATACCTGGAAATAGTTGGAAGCTTTTCCTATATCTCCGGCAGTAATTTTATCCTGGCCGCTCACCGTTACAAAGATCTTTTCAGATTCTTCGCCGGCAATTTGTTTGAAACGAATTTGTTTCAGGTTTAAGATGATATCTGTTACATCTTCAATAACACCATTTATAGATGTGAATTCATGATCAATACTTGGGATACGTACCGTAGTGATGGCAAATCCTTCAAGTGATGACAATAAAATCCTACGTAAAGAATTTCCGATGGTTATACCGTATCCTTTCTCAAGTGGTGAAAACTCAAAAGTTCCCTCAAAATCAGACGCTTTTTGCATAAGCACCTTTTCAGGCTTTTGAAATGCTACAACTGCCATATTGTGATTTAAATATTAATTCAAAAAATTATTTAGAATAAAGCTCGACAATTAACTGCTCCTTAATGTTCTCAGGTATCTGATCACGCTCAGGGAAATCCAGGAATTTGCCTGATTTTTCGTTTGGATTCCACACCAGCCAGTTGAAGCCTCTTCCGATACCTCTTCTTGCTGCTGATTCATTTATTACTTCAAGGGATTTTGATTTTTCGCGAACTGCTACTTCATCTCCCGGTTTCAGTATATATGATGGAATATTTACAACACTGCCATTAACAGTGATATGTTTGTGGGTAACCAACTGCCTTGCTGCCGGCCTTGATGGCGCAATGCCCAGGCGGAAAACGGTATTGTCAAGGCGACCTTCAAGCATTTTCAACAGGTTTTCACCGGTAATGCCTTTTTTCTTGGCTGCTTTGTGGAATAAATTCTCAAACTGGCGCTCAAGCAGGCCGTATGTGTATTTTGCTTTTTGTTTTTCAGCAAGCTGAACAGCATATTCTGACTGTTTTGTTCTTTTCTTGCTAACGCCATGTTGTCCCGGTGGGTATGGTTTTTTGTCCAAAGCCCTGTCAGGTCCAAAAATTGGCTCCTTAAATTTTCTGGCTATCTTGCTCTTAGGTCCGGTATATCTTGCCATTACTTATTATTCTTTCTTGATTTATCTAAAAACTATCAACTATTATTACACCCTTCTTTTCTTCGGAGGACGGCAACCGTTGTGAGGAATCGGGGTTATATCATGAATGGTAGTAATTTCAATACCAGCATTATTAATGGTCCTGATCGCTGCTTCCCTGCCTGAGCCTGGTCCTTTGATCTGAACTTCTGCTTTACGCATTCCCAGGTCATAAGCCACTTTCGCACAATCCTGTGAAGCCTGTGAAGCCGCATACGGTGTGTTTTTCTTAGACCCTTTAAAGCCCATTTTACCTGCAGATGACCAGGCTACTACCTGTCCGTTTGCATTGGTGATGGATACAATGATATTATTAAAGGTAGCCTGGATAAATACACGTCCCACTGGGTCTACATGTACCTTTTTCTTCTTTGCTACTGTCCTTACAACTTTCTTTGCCATTTAATTTTTTGTTGATAGTTATCCGTGTTAGTTGTTGGTCACTGAAAAATCAATAACCGATTAACCTGATAACCTATTTAGTTACTTTCTTTTTGTTTGCAACAGTTTTCTTACGGCCCTTACGGGTACGTGCATTAGTACGGGTACGCTGACCCCTTACTGGTAAACCTTTTCTATGACGCTGGCCCCTGTAGCAACCAATATCCATCAATCGCTTGATGCTTAACT
>Ga0206925_1025_pt1 | contig 34896 bp, 25 predicted proteins | sample Alteio_BWOrgHeat_62_FD_152944 | JGI IMG/M metagenome (GOLD analysis project Ga0206925, IMG submission 152944) | Enriched cells from forest soil in Barre Woods Harvard Forest LTER site, Petersham, Massachusetts, United States -... | ecosystem: Environmental > Terrestrial > Soil > Temperate forest >...
CCCATTGGTTGTGTAGTAGATCGTCGCGCCGCCTGTGGCGTCGGTTATCGACACCAAAACCGAGTTCAAATAGGTGCCGGTCCCTGGGTTAATCACCGGTGGTGCCACAACTCCCAATGCGAGCGTCGCGCTCGTCTTTGAGATCACCCCGCCGCTTGTTCCAATAATAGTCAAGGGATAGAGTCCTGGGGACGCGCTACCCGTGACCAGGGTCATGGTCGTCGTCCCCGACGTGTTTACGGTCGTCGGGCTAAACGTCGCTGAAGCACCCGAGGGGAGGCCGCTAGCGCTGAAACTGACAGTTCCCGCGAACCCTGTCCCTGGTGTCACAGTGACCGTAAAGGTCGTAGTCGCGCCCGAATTAACGGTCTGCGTAGCCGGAGAAGCTGAAAGCGAATAGGAGGAGGAGGGGGTTACGGTGATGACCCTCGTTGGCGGGCTCGCGTCGGAGATGCCCGAATTATCCGTTACCGTTAACGAAGCCACATACGTTCCTGGGTTTGAGTAGGTTACGCTTCCAGGATTCGCGAGTTCACTCGAGGCTGGATTGCCCCCTGGGAAGGTCCACGAGTAACCGGCAATCGTGCCGTCAGAATCGTTCCCCGTTCCTGAAAAGTTCACTGCCTGACTAACTCCGACAGACACGTTCGAAGAGGGGCTAGTAATGACTCCCGTCGGAGGTTGGTCTGTCGGCGCGAGTGAGAGTTGGACGAAACTGGCCAGAGAGGGCACGCCTGCCGAGTTCAAAACGAAAAGCATGTAGTAACCGGGAGGGGCGATGTTGCTATTCGGAGGCGCAGTCGCATTCAACACTCCACTTCCGACTGTAAACGACAAGCCCACCAGTCTTTGATCCATGTCAAAAGCATGAGTCGGCGAACCCGGCCGAACCAACACAGCAGAAGCTATGTTGGCTGCATTCGGGGTCTGGATCTGGAAGTTGCTGCCATATCCAATCACTCCGGGCGTGACGCTCGTGATCGTTGGCCGCGTGGCAAGGCTTCCATCCGAGTTAAAGAGATAAGCTGGAGAGTAAATCTCCATACGAGGTTCGTAGGTGCCACGTGCTGGGTTTCCGCCCAGCAGTAAAACGGTTGCGTCTGGGAGCAGCAGTGCGCCAGAGTGATAAAGTCGCGCGTACGCGTTCGCTCCTGCCGAACTGAAGGTGTTTGCTGTTGGATCATAGAGGTCTGCATTTAAACTTGCTGTGCTTGCGTCCTCATCGTTCGTTGAGCCATTAACCGCCAACACCTTTCCATTGGGCAGGATGACTGCGTCCATCTCGATGCGCGGCTGGGACATGGGAGGCCCATATACGCTACAGCCGGCTTTTGGCTGCGCGATCGACGAGCACCACACAGGGTTGGCCGCGCCCAGATCTATGATTTCGGTCGTATTAGTGGCAGGATTTCCGCCTCCCATAATGATAACGCGCGGATCATAGTTGTTCGCTGGAGTCAGGGGCAAAAGCACCGAAGTACCATAGGTCCGTGAGCCGCTGTAATTCGTGCTGGCCACACCGGTTGTCCACTTTTGTGTCGTAGGGTTGAATATTGCCGAACTGTTCCCTGACCCGGAGTAAAAGACATTCCCGTTTGGCAACAGGTGCATGCGGGGGTAAAGGGGTGGCGTCCAACCAGCACCAAACGGCTGGCTCCAGCCTGAAGCTACTTTGTAGATCTCGACCGTTGTGTTTGTGTTGCTGTTCTCGTCCAGACCGGAAAAAACCATGATGCTGCCGTCGCTGAGAGTTGTTGCGGTGGGGTACCAACGACCATGCGCCATGGATTGGAGTTGCACGAAATTTCCAGTTGATGGATCGTAGGCTGCAGTTCGCGGATCACCCTGGAACGGATCGTATTGCAACGTTCCGCTCATAATGAAAGGGCGGCCATCCGGTAGCACAACCATCCCGTTGCAGAACATATCGAAGGGTACCGGCTGCGTCGTTACCGTGTCGGTTGCGGGGTCCCACACTGCCGCGAGATAAGTGGTATCCGACGGAAGGTTTCCGGATCCAGAGACGATCAACACTTTGCCAGTGTGCAGGAGGGACACGTGGACGGGGTTGATCGGCATCTGTGTTGGGAGAGTTTTCCACTGGCCTTGCACGTTGACCTGTGCACGGGCTGTGCCTTGAAAGCCCAGTGTTGATAATAAGAATACGATGAGGGTTACAACCGCGCTGCGAATCGTAAGAACTCTTGAAGGTTTTGTCATAAGGGCGGGGCCGGGCATGCACACACCTCTCATTGGGGTGAACGCGACCTTATCTGCTAAGGAGCATTTGCTGGTCCATCCGCTCGTATGCGTGGCATCATTAACTTATTGAAAAAAAAGCTCTTGCTCCACGTAGACTTGAACGAGGCATTGGCCCAGCGGGCTATTAGGAAAAGTTTTGCCTATATATGAACGCCAAGTTACCAGCTCGATTTTACCAAGCCCCCAGTACAAACTCTCCCTCTCGACGGCGTTCGATTCAGTCCTAAGCCATTTTGTGGGACATCGATGGCAAGAGGTCCCAAACACGCCAGAATTCTTTCATGTTTTCTTCGGTGCTGATTGCGACGCGTACATGGGTCTTCATTTCAGGGACAACCGGCCCGAGCATGATGTCATGTCGTTGGAAGTGTTCAATAACTTGGGAAGATGGAAGACCGGTCTTCGTGAATACAAAGTTTGTGAGCGAATCGATCTGTCGCAACATTCGGGCGTTGGTTTGGTTATAGAATTCCTGGCGTTGATCTGCATTTCGACGTGAGCTGAGCCGAGTGTAGTCGGAATCGTCAAGCGCCGCAACCCCCGCTCGCGCGGCAATGGTATTGACGCCTCTTTGCAACTGCATCGAGGACAGTTTGAGAGCAATTTCTTTCGAGGTGATGGCGTATCCCAGTCGCAATCCGGCTAAACCATATATCTTCGAGAATGTTCGGACCACGATCAGACGCTTATCGTCAATCGGGTGATCGATGAAAGATGCGTAGTCCGAAGTTGGACCCACGTATTCGTGATACGCCTCGTCAATCACCACTACCACCTTTGGGGGCAGCTTTTCCAAAAATGCTTCGAGATCTTTTCGTGGCGTCAAGCTGCCGGTTGGGTTATTTGGGTTGCAGACGTAGACCAAGCCTGTCGAAGGATTCGTACCGTGGAGCATCGCATCCAAGTCATAGGCATAGCGCTTGTTGATCGGAACAGCGATGATCGGGGCTCCTACTTGTTTGGCCAAGTCAGCCATCGGCTGAAAGGTGGGCGATGCAAGCATCAGTGTTGTGCCTCTAGTCAAGAAGGCAGCCGCAGCCGTGCGCAAAACCTCGCGCGATCCACAACCTAGGACCACGTTGTCTGACTCGACTCGATGGAAGTCTGCTAAGCGATCCACGAGCAGCCGGTAATCGGTATCCGGATATCTGTTAATGAAGTTAAGGTTTGCTCGAATCGCTTCCAGAACCTTGGGAGACGGGCCATAAGGATTAATGTTCATATCCAACCGAATCGACTCGCCAGGTTGCCGGGAGCTCGATTGGTCCGCAATAGGAAGGGATAGTTTCTGCAGTTGCCAAGGCCTCGCCGTTACCGCGGCGCCGACTGTTACTTGACGAAAGAAATTCCTGCGCGAAATAGTCATTCCGGCCTACTGATATCAACCGTGAGTGTGCAAGTCAAGAGCAGGTTCCCTTCGGATTCGTTCTGCGAAATCGCCAACGAAACAATCTCCCGCTCAGTTCTAATCGGCGATAGACTTTTCGGAATTCTTTTGTTGCGGCAAACTAACAAATGGCTGCATGAGGGGCTACGGAAGGTGTGCGATGAAAAGGATGACGATATTCAGGATCGCGGTCCGAATGGGGGCGATGTTAACGTTGTCCGCGGCGTGGGCGGTGTCAGCGAACAGCGGAAACCCGGAGGTACGGGTGCGGGTTCAGGACCCAAAGGGAGGCATGATTTCGAAGGCTTTCGTGGTAATGCATCACGAATGGGACGAACACACGAACGAAGGCGTCGAGGAGCACCGGCAGGATGAATTGATTCGAGTGCCTTTCGATGGCGCTGCTGATTTTGTTACCACGGTGAAGCCGGGTGTATACGACGTTTACGTCTCAAGCTTCGGCCATGATCCGAAATGCATGAAGGCAAACATCGAATACGGGAAGGATCGAGCCCTCGTTTTTCAGCTCAATGAAAACAAATGGATCTACACACCGATGGTCGAATAGCCAGCATTTGCTCGCCTTCGTTTCAACCTACGGCGACGGGAACTGTCTCGGAGAGCATTTTGATCAGCAGCAGGCCCTCTTAGCAACTATGCCACCGCCATTACTATTGACGATTGTCCCAGTAAACGCGCTAGCCTCCCAAGTTCGTAGTGGAACCAACCTTTCCGGTTTGCCGACAAATCGGGACTTGACTGGCTCATTGTTATCGGAGCGCGGTCGCATGAATCACACGTCTACGCCTCTGATGACGGAGGAATACTGATTGCAGGAGGGTCGAAGCTTTCAGTTGGGCGGCAACATGAGGTACGACGCGTATCGGCCGTGCAGCGATTCGCCTAGCTGAGATGGAGAGCTCGCAGGGCGATGAGCTAGTTGCGGTGCTCGCAAACGGCCAGGTCTGTATCGCAGCGACAGGCTCGGACAAACCGGCCCGAATTCGTAGGGGCAGGAGCGAGGTACGGCTGGACAATTTGACGTCTGGTCGATCGAAATCGAATCGGGCTTCTACTGCACGTTCGTTACCCTCAAGTTTGCTGGGGGCGCGGGATTATTGTTTCCGTTGTCCGTCGCTTGGAAGCTGCTGAATCCGTACTGCGTATCATCACTCAGAACTCCACCTTCATTGAACATTCCGATGCCTGGAGCGCCTCCCGTGTAAGTGTTCGTCAAGGAATTATTGGCGGTAACTAGGGTTGCAGGTGTGGTCGAGCCGTTCGGCGTTCGCGTGAAGGTCAGTGTCGCGCCGCTTCGTATGGCGCAGAGGACATCGCCATTTGCAAGGGTTGGCGGGTTGTTAACTGGCCCGACTCCAACAGTAAAGTTGTTGAACGGCCCATTCCATCGAACGATTCCCGCATACACCCCCGATGTCCGAACCGAATAGTTAAACTCGTACCCCGTGATATTGTTCGCAGAAATAGACGTGTTCAAATGGAGTTCGATCTCATAGAATCCATTGTTACGATTCAGGCTAGGACTGATATAGACGGTCCCGCAAGCCGTCTGATCCGACCCCCACGTACCTGTTAGTACAGCAGTGCCATCGTTGCATCCCGTGGGATTGCTGCCTGAACAAGTGGCAGGTGATACGTTCGTGCCGCTCGCGTGGCCTCCTATTGTTTGTATATTGCCCCAGCTCACTCCGGCCGTTTCTCCGTTGATCCAATTACCGTTCTCAGAGATGGGGTTTTCAGTCGCGGGGAAGTTGGTTTGATAGGTTCTCGGCTGCGTCGCAGCGAGTAGAACCGAAACGGGTATTATTATAAGCAACGCTAAACGCTTCATCGCTTCCCCTCAATCCTAAAGTTTCGCGTGACCTTTGTCCGCGCAGATGGTCAGCGTGAACAAGTCCGGCGGACGGCCCAGACCTCAACTAGCCAAACATCTCGCTAATAATAATAACGATCTCCGATTCCATCTGCCACTGGACTGCGGTGCAGGGTAGGTACCTGTCCTTTAGTTCATCTGTTGCCCTCGAAAATCGCCGTGGCTTTGCCCGTTTCGACGAAAGTGTCGACGCCGGCTAAGTTATTTATTTACTGTCGGTTACCAAACTCCAATGTCAACTTACTGCTGTAAAATGCTTCAGCATAGCCGCTTGGCGAGTTACATTCCATCCCCCGCAGACGCATGATTGAAAAGAAGGTCTCGGGGTCAAACCATCGCTTTTGATGTTGGGACACGAAGGATTCCATGATGTATCTAACCTTGTCCCGCGTAGACACTTTTTCCAGCGGCACGAAAAGGTTAGGACGTCCCAAGTCCCCATCATATTTAGGGATTTCGTATTCGAGAATCAGATGATCCCGAAAAGTATTCCACGTAAGATCGGCCAATAGACGGTGATCTTGGTGTGCATCCTCGCGGTTGTGGGTGAAAATAAGATCCGGGGAAATCGCTTTTAATTCTTCAAACGCTGATTTTACTTGGCTGCCAGCATAGGGCATGAATCCATCCTGAAACCCCTTGATCTCCGGACCTTTAATCGTTGCCGATTTCGCAAAGGAGGCCGCGGACCGCCGAGCCTCTTCAGCGCGAACCCCGTCAGCACTGAAAACGATCCAATAGAATATGCAACCCGGGTGACGTTCGGCTAACTGGAGAACTGTGCCACCGCAGCCAATTTCGATGTCGTCTGCATGCGCTCCTACACACAGTATTTTGGGAGACGACGTCGTATTCCAAGGTAAAATTACGTGGCGCATAGGATCAGACACCACTTTAGATATGGCATTCGATTCATGCCCCCTTGCGAGTACTTTCGCATAGCCAAGCGATGCCCCACGCGGAATTTTGCGCCAGGGTTCCAAATCTATGAAACTGAGGCGGGATTTCTCTCTTTGGGCACAGGTGCTGTCATTCCACGAAAAAGATCCACATAAAACCTCCTCTGCCCAGTAGCAAACAGAAGAACTGAAAAATACGAGATAAAAAGAATCGCATTACCTGTTGCAAGCCTGGCCAAAGGAGGTATCCTCGCGCCGACAAGAAGGACTGCTGCGAAACCCAGGCCTGCAGCCGGAATAATTGAAATTAGGGGCCGACCTACTGTGGACACGATGTCTTTGAAGGAAATCACCGTCCGGTGGATACACCAAAGGACACCAGGGATTAGCCACAGTGTCATCACAGCCGAATAGGCAAATGCGACGCCTTTCGGACCATATGATAAGCCAAGAACATAGCTCACAATCATCATCGGAGCCAAAACGAGAGTAATCATGAGGCCTCGTCCGACCTTTCCAATTGACGTGAGTAGCCAGCCGAGGGGGTTAGAAATGGCAAAAACTAACATAGTTGGTGCGAGCAAGCGGAAAATACTCGCTACCGCTTTCCACTTGGGTCCCAGAAGAATTAGCACGGTGTCATTCGCAAACAGAGCGCAGGACACCGTAATGGGAACCGTCAGAGCCAAAAACAATGAATAACCCTTAAGGAAGTAGTTACGCAGGCGGCCTGGATCATCTTGGATGCGGGAAAGAGCTGAAAACGCCACGTCACCGACGGTCGAATTGAGATTATCTATTGGAATCCTAATTAACTGATAGGCGCGACCATAAATGCCGAGAGCATCCGCCCCCCAAAAACGGCCTAACAGCACCTTTTCGCCATTCGACGCAAGATACATCACCAAGCTGTTCAACGTAAGCGTGCCGCCAAACCGCATCATAGAACGAAGTCCTGCCCTCCGATGCGGCATTCCTGGGATCCATGCGGCCGTGAACCAGAGGCCACAGGTGGTAAAGAGAGGAAGGCTCACTGTTGTTGTGACGAGAGCCCAAAGGCCATAGCCAGCCATGGCCGCCCCTATGGCGATTGCACTACTGCATACTAATGCAACCACATCTATCGAAGCTAAGGTAGTGAAACGCATCTGACGTTGGAGAATCGCAGAATGTTGAACGCTTATTCCGTTAACCAAGAATCCGATCGCCGCCACCGATGTGACCGCGTAGAGGCGAGGCTCGTGATAAAAACGGCTTATGGCTGGAGCAAAAGCAAGGGTTATCGCCGCAAGTATCAAACCTACCAAGGCGTTAATCCAAAACAAAGTCGAAGCCTGGTCTTCAGTCACATCTGTCCGCTGGATGGAAGCCGCTGATAATCCAAAATCTCGAAAAAGACTCAAGACCCCTGTGAAAGCGGTCACCATTCCCAATAGGCCGAAATCTACAGGATCCAACAGACGAGCCAAAATCATTAGGGATCCCACACGGACAAGAAAGTTGGTCGCAAGCGCGGCGGCCCGTGCGGACCCACCTCGGATCGTTTTCTCCTTCAAATGTTGCAAAGTGTCCTCTCAAAAAGGCTTGCCACATATCGCGCACTTCCGTTCAAGCCTGACGAATGCGCTAAGTCTTGTCGAACTTGCTTGAAAAGTGGACCAGTCTCCTAGACCTTCTCCACCTTTGAGACCATTATGCTTGACGCAGTCGGCTCGTCTGGTCCGACTCGCTCTAGCCAAATTTCGCGCCAGTACGGATACATTTCCTTAGGGCAAAATAATCGGCAGGAACTATATCTTGCCTGACAAACGACGGAATCCAATATTATGCAAGGGCTCTTCATAAGTTGCATTTTCCCGGTCCGCTCACCGATGATCTTGGTTACGCGGCTGAGGACTCTATAAGTCTTTCCACAATACGGCACCAGCTCCGCATCCCAGTGCATTCCCCGATTCCGATTGGAAGTGTCAATGGTTTGAAGAATCTGCTCGTGCGATTTGACGCGAACCAGCTCGCCAGGCTGAAGGTTCAGCGTGACGGTCGGCGTTAATCGACCCTCGGGGATCGTGCCCGGCTTTCTGGGGAAAAGCGTGCCCCCGAAAACTGGACTTATTCGGTCGTATAACCACCGCATCGGACGTCCTACTCCGATGCCTGCTTCACTTAGGCTATAATATGTCCAAAATATTAACCCACTGAGAATACGCCCTAAGCTGATGTTTCCGGAGAGATAGTCTTCTATATACTGGCGGGGATCCCACCACGCGAGAGGCTTCGTCGCAAAGGGGATTTGAGTCATTTGGCACATATATTTAGGCGCTTCACCTTCTGGCTGCGGCACTTTCACCCGATCGCGAATGTCGTTCTCAGTGCATTTCGCGCAAGACTCATGGTCGTCTGCTTTCTTTACGAACCCGGGAATTGTCTCTGATTCCATTTCTACGTTTTCGCCGACAGGTTTGAGCCAATCCTCCTTCCAGTAAATCAAGCAGGAAGCTTGGCAGCCATCGTGTGCTCCCCCGTCGCAACGCGTTTCGAGATGGACTGTGCCGTGAAGTCGACGATTGCGAAAGGGATAAACAGTGCTGTAGTCGCAGGTCTTATGCGCGATTTTGAAGACTCGAAACTTTTGTCCAACAAAGGCAAACATTTCCGGCATGAAAGGCATTCCTTCAACCTGTCCGTCGCCATCGAGGGTCCGAAGAATCTCCTCCTTGCTTCGAACCTGAACCCACTGCCCAACCTTTAACTTTTTCTTAGATTTCATAAGTGTCGTCTTTCAATTGCCCCGGAACGTCACCTCATTCAACATCTAAAGCGGTACCCTTGACGTAGTACTGCGTTTAACGAATCGGTGTTTCGATTTTGTTTTTTACCTAGTACCGTCAGAATGCGACGTCCAGCGTGGCGACGTCAGCTCTTAGATATTCAGGATTCCTTTGTAACGTGGTCACTCGCAATCCTCAAGTGCCGAACTCGATTGTCGTGCCAATTCGTGCAACTGTTGGCAAGCGTTCACGATAGTCGCTGGAAATCGGTCAATCGGGCTCGCACCAATTTCAAGCTAAGCTGGTGCTAGCAGGCGGCCTTGGCCAACACTTCGAAAAAGCCAGAACTGAAGGTGGATGATTGGATTGATTTCGAATGAACTGGGCCTGGGCTTTTATGGCAAGACCGGGGAGGGAAAGCAAAGCGGGGCTTGATACGAAAAATGCCAGGGATGACAACCATACCGTCGCTTGCGGCAATGTATCATGCAGCAACCTGCCCAGTGTTCGGGATCACTGTATCTGGCGTCGAAACGCTCCGGGCGTCTCAGAGTAAGCTCCGCTGAAAATGCGTTTTCAGCATCAACTCGCTTGTCGGTAGTACTGGCCTTCAATTCGTTCTCCTTTCTCCCATATTTCCAAGAGCCTCTTCCGACCTCGACTGGGGTTAAAAACTAACCTGAGGCCTTTCAATAAAACAGCTCTAAACAGCATTGTACGGCTAAATTTTAGACCCATTTCCTGTAGCTCCCTTCTTTGTTGCTGCCAAAATTTTCTATTCCTTGTATGCGTGAAGAGCGTGGGCACTAGGGCGCGGTAATATTCCTCCAGCAGGCCCGCAATGCGCTGTTTTAGTTCGATCGGACTCAGATACTTAGCGCCAAAACGAATAACGTCGCCGAGTGTAGCTAGGTAGATTGTTCCAAATCTCAGGCTTCGTGACGTTTGCGAGGCGGCGTGGATTCTAGTATATGAGAGAACCTGATGAACAAAGCCGAAATCCGAATCCTCAAGCGACTGATAACACGCCGTGGTATCGCAATGAGGACTACTGTTTGGATAAAAGTGCTTTTTCTTTCTAACAAGGTCGCCTCGATATAGCAGTGTTGTCGGCGACCCGAACACGTAGGGACCTCCGGCCAGCGTGGCGCGACATATCTCCGTGCCGCTTACTACTCGTCTCTCATACTCGAGTCCCTGATTCATCACTTTGTTTCCAACCACAGAATACGAACCCACTAGGCTAACCGTAGGGTTAGCTTCTGCGAGATCAACCATTCGTGTCAGGCATTCCGGGAAAATGAAATCATCGGCGCAGACCAGCTTGCAATATTTAGCATCCGGAGAGATCAGACTGAGAGCAATATTGTGGTTCTCCATTACTCCTACAAATTCTTTGTTCGTATGTATTCGAATGCGCGGATCTCTTTTCGCATACTCCAGAGCAATCTCCAGAGTTCGATCCGTGCTGCAGTTATTCACTATGATGTATTCAAGATTCTGATAGGTTTGCTTAAGGATGCTCTCAATGCATTCCGCCAAAAAATCTTCTCCGTTATACACTGGCGTTACGACGCTAACGAGAGGCTTCCCGTCCGAGTTCATATTCTCGTCTCCGGCTGAATAGCTCATCGAAACTTAATGGATGGAGTTTTCTTCAGGACGCAAACTCATTGCCATATCCTGTGAATATTTCCGAGGCATACCAGCGTGTAAACGCTGCAGTTCAAATTATTAGAGATACTAGATTCACGGCGGCGGATTCAAACTGATTTTCAGGACCAGCTCAGAGACTCTACTTCTCGACGCGCTCCTTTTGGTGCCAACGCAAATCGATGTCGAGGCAACCTGTATTTATGAGCTGCTGGATATGAGAGATCCGCATAAAACGCGGGCCCTCAAAATCTTCGAGCCGCAAGCCAACGCGCTCGACCGCTTCATACAATTCCACCGCGCCTTTCCGCGCGGTCCACTGGGGTTTGAAACCCGGCAATATTCGGGCGATCTTGGTGAAGTCGACGCGATAGCAGCGCTTGTCCGGCCCGCCATCCTTGGCGTATTCGATTTTACAATTCGGAACAGTCTCGTTGACGATGTCTGCCAAATCGCGGATTTGATAGTTTTCCTGGGTGCTACCGACGTTGAACGCTTCGCAATGAACTAGATTCTTGGGCGCGTTCAATATGGCAACAAAAGCACGGCAGATGTCTTCGATGTGCACAATTGGCCGCCAGGGAGTGCCGTCGCTTTTGATGTGGATGTGCCCTGTGGTGGCAGCCCAAGCGACGAGGTTGTTGAGCACCAGATCAAATCTCAATCGCGGTGACACCCCGTAAGCGGTCGCGTTCCGGAGAAAGGTTGGGCTGAAACTGGAATCTGCCAGCTTGGCAACATCCTGCTCCACGAGGACTTTTGAACGCCCGTACGCCGTGACCGGCCGCAGTTCCGCTTCCTCATTCAAGAGATCTTCTGTTCCGGCTGCACCGTATGTGCTGCAAGAGGATGAGAACAAGAAACGCTGAACGCCGTTTTCCTTGGCCAATTTTGCGAGCCGCACGGATGCAAGATGATTGATTTCGTAGGTCAGACCGGGATTTAGATCGCCCAATGGGTCGTTCGAGAGTGCAGCAAGGTGTATCACCGCATCGAACCCGGCCAGGTCCGACGATTCGAGATCGCGCAGATCTTTTCGCTTGCTCGGCGCCTCGGGCGACCAATCTCCAAACGTCGAGTCCTCGAACCAGTCGCAATCGAGTCCAACCACACGGTGCCCTTCGCGCAACAGCATGGGCACCAACACGGCGCCGATGTAGCCCTTGTCACCGGTAACCAGAATTTTCATTTTAAGAAAGCTCCTCGAATACTGAAATTGTTCTCGAGACTTTCGCGCACGCCGACAACATGGCGTTTGGGAAAAAACTACGACGAAGGAGTCAGTTTCCTGGGGTCGCGTTCGGTGGAACCGTCGCCATTTCCAGAAATTGCGTCTGCTTGACGCTTCCACAATTGCCAAGGAGCAATGCCCTTGGTGTCCAAATCATCCAGCTCCTGCTTTTCCTTGAATGTATCCATGCTTTTCCAGAATCCATCGTAGGAATACGCCATCAAGTCTTGTCTTTCGATGAGCCTTCGGAACGGCTCTTGAACGAGTTCCTCGCCTTCTTTCATGTAATCAAAGATAGAGCGCTTGAGGGCAAAATATCCGCCGTTGATACGAATATCGGATTGGCCTATCGCCTTGATCTCCTGCACGAGCCCTTCATTGTCCATCGAGACATAGTGGCAACTCAGGCTTGGCCGCACACAAAGGAATGCCGCCGTCTTGTTTTGGCGGTGAAAGCGTTCGATGAGGTCGGGAAGGTGAAAATCGGTCAGATTGTCGCTGTAATTGGCCAGAAACACTTCGTCTTCGCCCAGGTATTTCTCGACAGCTTTCAGCCTTTGGCCGATATTCGCTTTGGCGCCCGTGTCGACAAACGTGATGGTCCAGTCGTGAATATCCGAGTTGAATACGTGCAACTGTTTTCCGCCATTCGAAAGCACAAAGTCATTGGAAAGAAACTCGGCGTAATTGACGAAGTAATTCTTGATGGTCTCCGCGCGGTAGCCGAGGCAAAGTATGAAGTCTTTGTGGCCGAAGTGAGCATAGTATTTCATCACGTGCCACAAAATCGGCCGATCGCCGACGTGAACCATTGGTTTGGGAATGCTCTCGCCGGCTTCTCGAATCCTCATACCGAGCCCGCCGCAGAACAGTACGACCTTCATGTTCTCACCGCCTTCCCGCCAAACTTTTCGCCGCACTCAGACAATCACACATAGATCGTGGCTTCCGGTATGGGGACGATGAACTTCCCTCCCCATTCACGAATTTCGCCCATCTGCTTCATGATCTCGTCCTTCAGGTTCCAGGGCAAAATCAAAAGGTAATCCGGACGGGTTTCAGCGATCTTACTCGGGGCAAAAATGGGGATGTGCATCCCGGGGGTGTATCGGCCCTGCTTGTAAGGATTGCGATCCACCGCGTAATCGAGGAAATCTGTTCCGATCCCACAGTAATTCAAAAGGGTGTTGCCCTTTCCGGGGGCGCCGTAGGCAACGATCGTTTTTCGGGCCTTCTTAATTTCGATCAGCTGTTGCAGGAGTTCCTGCTTTGTTCGCTTCACCATTTCGGCGAACGAACGATAGCTCTCGACTTGCATGAGTCCGGTCCGTTGTTCCAGTTCTCTCATCGCGATCACCCGCTGGGTGATGGGCTTGGAACCATCTTCCTGATGGCGGCCGAAAATGCGCAGCGAACCTCCATGGGTGGCCAATTCTTCGACATCGAAGAGCACCAGTCCGAAGGCCGCAAAGATTTTCTCCGCGGTCAGGAAGGAAAAATACGAGAAATGTTCATGGTAAATTGTGTCGAATTGCTTACTCTCCATCAGCCGCAGAAGGTGCGGGAATTCCAGAGTCAGCACGCCATTGGGCTTGAGCAGAATCTTCATGCCGGCGACGAAGTCACAAAGGTCCGGCACCTGCGCCAAAACGTTGTTGCCGGCAAGCAAGTCGGCTTGTTTCCCGTCACGAGCGAGTTCTGTTGCCAGGCGGGTCCCAAAGAATTGGGTGAGGGTCGGAACTCCCCGTTCGACCGCCACTTCAGCGACATTTGCGGCAGGCTCGATTCCCAACACAGGAATTTTCCTCTCAACAAAATACTGCAGGAGGTACCCGTCGTTGCTGGCAACCTCCACGACGAGACTTTGTGCGTTAAGCCCAAAACGTTCGGTCATCTGGCCGGTGTAGTTGCGGCAATGTTCCAACCAGCTGTCAGAAAATGAAGAAAAGTAAGCGTACTCAACAAATATATTCTCCGGGTTCACGTATTCCTGGAGCTGGACAAGGAAGCAGCGATCGCACACGAAAACGTGCAAAGGATAAAACGCTTCCATTTGATTCAACTGGTCCGGCCTCAAGTAGCTTTCGCAGAGAGGCGACATGCCCAAATCCACAAAGGTGTGGCGCAGCTCTGCCTTGCAGAATCGACAGATAGGTAGGTTGTTGTTTGTCATGCTAATCCCAAGAAGTGTTTTTCGGCGATACCGTTTCTTCAGCTGCTTTTCTTCTCGAGTGCGCGTTCGATCGTCTTTTGAGCGGCATTTTCTCCGCTGATGAACGCTTCATCTGTCCAGATATATAGCCAATCGCCGTAGCGTCCGCAGTAAGCAACACCGACATCATCGAGATATCCGTGCACGGTGGCTAACGCGTCCCCCCGCTCCAAGTCGAAGATGATCTGGGCATAGCGGCTCACGTGAACATTGGTGTGCAGAATCTGATCATCCTCGCGCAGAACACCGGTACGTTTAAGGTCCGCTATCACAGGGGCGACATAATCCTTGGGAGATCCCTGGAGGGGACGGTATTTCTGTGAATAGTAAACCTCCGCTTGGATGCTGCCGCAGCCCTTGGGAACAACGTGCGGAGAAAACATATGGGGAAAGCTGAGGCGCGTGAAACATACGTCGCGGTCGTAAAAATAGGTCCACTGCCCCTCAGAGAGGTCCGTGCGGTTGACTCCTAGGTTGACCATGACACAACTCGTGCACGCCAGCTTCTTGGCAGCCTCGACCACGTCCGACGGCGCGCCAACCATCATCGGAATCAATTCCGTCAGGGGAACAGACGAAACAACTGCATCATAGCCTGCGACATCTCCATTTGAAAAATGGAGCTCTCGCTTCTTGGGGTCGAGCCGCTTCAACTCATGATTCAGCTTTATCTCCGTTATCTTTGGAAGCATGTCCAGATAGGACACGAAACCATTATAGGAAGGATAGCGGACGTAGGTTACGTAATGAACGTCGGGCGTTTCCGCGGAGAGTGCTCCTAGCAGCACTTCCTCCAACTTGGGCCGGTACAGGCGTGGTCCAAGCCAATCCGTGCTCATGTTGTCCGCGGTCGTAGTGTGATACTTGAACCCGTATTCCATGGGGAAAATCTCGGCAAAGGTCTTGCCATAGCTGGCGTTCAGCCATTCCGCGTAATTGCGAATAGGCCCCTGTGGCTCGTTTTGAGCTTGGACGAAATCACGGATGGCATTCACCACCAGTTCTGTGGGTAGGCCGTACAGATTGCATATTGCCGGATGCTTGATCCACTGCCCTTTCCAGTAATTATTGGGCCGGGAGCGAATCACTTCAAACTTTTGGTCGACGCTGTCAGCAAAAAGCTTCTGAAGGCGCTCATGTTTAGTGAACGAGACATGCGGGCCTTCGTCGAATATGAAACCACCATCGTGCCCAAACGAAGCTGTGTGGCCTCCGTGGTAGCTATTCTTATCGTAGACCACCGATGGGATTCCCTCTCGATGAAGCCGATACGCGGCTCCAAAACCTGCCATGCCTGAACCCAAAATCGCAATTTTCTCCATACCACCTTCCATCCCTTTTGATTTTTAAACTTTAACCAGCAGTAACTTGATAGCTCTCCGGCGAACGTTCCAATTCAGCGCGGTACCAGCTAACTGTGTTCTCCAAACCTTCCCGCAGCGATACGCGAGGTCTCCAACCAGTTCTGGCGAATGTTTCGTCTACTCTTGCTACTCGGGTTGGCTCGAGCGGCCTGTCGGGTAGAGCGCCAAACTGCGCGTTCAAGTCACCCTTTGCAGTTTGGGCCAGTTCCAGCACGATGTCCCGGATTGAAATCAGTGAACCAGACCCAATATCCAGAGTGGCGCCTTCTAGTTGAGGGGTCTGCGCCAGAGCCAGGAAACCGTCAACCACGTCGGAGACATATATCCAGTCAATGAGACGTTGACCGCTGGTTATGTTGGGCGTCCTGCCTTGAAGCAATGAGAGCGTGACGTAGGGAACGAGTTTCGTTAGGTCCTTCTGGCCGGGCCCGTAAACCATGAATACGCGAGCGATGAGAACGGGAACCTTGTAGAGAGCATGAAACATGCGCGCATACCCCGTGCTGGCCCACTTTGCAGCAGCGTAAGGTGCCGAGGGGAATGCCTCTCCATTCTTAACTTCAGGCTCGGCCAAGGACCCGGTCAATATGACGCGGCGGCACCCCAGTTCGGCAGCCAGGATCAGCAGGTTGATGGTGCTCTGCAAATTGCTCCGAAACGTAGGAAGCACGTGCTCAATATCGGGCGCGCCTTTGACGTGGCTCGCGAGATGAAAGATGACCTCCGGCTTGGTCTCGCGCCCGATTTTTCGAACCTCAGCCACATCCGCAAGGTCAGCTTGGCACCACCGTTGGCCCTCGACGTCGGTTGGTCGTTTGGACCTGTAGACGGCGTGTACCTCCGCGCCTTCCCTGCACAAACGGCGGCACAAATGAGAGCCAATGAATCCATTGGCTCCGGTGATGAGAATCCTTTGTCCCCTGAATGAGCTTTCCATCGTGTCCTGTCGCTGATAGATCTAGTTTCCCAGTTCTGACGTCATTAGTAAGCTGATGGAATCCGGACGATAGCGAGTTGTGCAACACTCATTGGTCTGGAAAAGGCGCGGAAAAATATCTGGAATAAAGACCATTGGTTAGCGGGCGATTGGCACCGGTGACGCCGGCAATGAATGTGGCCATTTGGCGGCTTGTTCATTCCAAAGCCTATCGGAGATGCGATCAGGAGGCAGCGAGACATCACTGAAGGAAATCGCCTGATCCTTCCCGATGTCGCGAGTCAGCACGCAACCCTCTGAAAGTCCGATGGGCAAAGCCGCCATCTCGCGAGCGGCTGCGGTGTTTTCGATAAGGCCGTAGGCGCAAAAGCCGCCTACACCATCCAGGTGCTCGCCCGTCTTGAGATTCCGCTTCGCAATGGATATTACCTCGCAGACAGGTCCTGCAATGGGAGCAACCGTTGCATCGCGGTGGATAAAGGCGCGGGCGATTGTTGATGCGATTTGAATATGTGGCAGGTGGTAGGGAGTATAAAAGACGTAGAAGGGCCCTTCGCCAAGCTTGTAGTAGGCTAGTTGCGCCTGCTTGGGTGCAGAATCTTCATAAACAATCACGAAGGCACCGGTATAAGGCGCAGCGCCCAGCGCATAGTCGACCAGCCCTGTGCTCAGCATTTGATCGGCGGGCAGCAGTTGCGCTATCTCCTGTACGTTCTTGCATGCAGGCCCGTACATGCCGCGACGGCCCGCTTGGAATCCTGTGGCATTTGAGAGAATGGTTGTTTCCATGGAAAGTTTTGTAGCGTCCGCAAACGAAGCAGTCTTCTTTGGGTTCAATCCATATTTTTCGGCGAATTCCCGTTGCGTTTCTGGCGTGCGGTAATGGTCGACCATACCCTTGAGGTTCCCGGCGGCGACTGGTCGAAGTCCTACTGACCGGAGATAGCGGAGCAAGGTCATCGCCACTCCCGGCTCATCTCCGTCGGTATGAGTTAGGATTGCGCCTGCTCGGTCCGCCTTCGCTTTTAGAATCGGACCAAGTAACGAATCGAGTTCAGCATTCACCAACACCACAGGTTTTCCATGTTCGAACGCCCGCAGACAAGTCCAAGCTGCGGCGTCTATGGTTCCGGTTACTTCTATTATTACATCAATGGCATCGCAAGCAGTCAGAACCGACGGGTCATCGGTGAGCACCGGGTTCCCGGCGGCGATCGCCTTCTCCGCTTCTATGGGAGAAGAGGAACGACGCCATCCGGCAAATCCTGCTCGAGAAAACGCCTTTTCGGCGTGTTCCAGAGTGCGGTTCGCGATCCCAACCAAGCGAATTCCGGGAACCGGAGATCCAAGTTGTAGCGCGATAGCCCGGCCCTCTGCTCCCGCCCCGACCATGCCGACACGAATCGGCTGACTCTTGGATTCTCTTTCTCGAAGGGTAGTATCGATCATAGCTATGAGTCGCCCATAGTTATTTCGCCCACGAGTACAGGTACTTTCGATGTAAACTCGCGGCTGCTTTTGTCGCCGATTGGCGGTACTTTCAGCGCTGGGGAACAATGACTTGCAACTCTTTCAGTAATCACCCAGTAGAGCTCGGCACTAAACGATGGCGCATGCCACGGAGCTTACATGCCGTCGCTGAAATCTGATGAAACGATGAAAATATCAGAAGCTTCCGCAGAAACATTCGCCCCATCGACATGGCTACCGTCCAACGGGGCGCTGATCTGGACTTTCGTGGCTATCGGCAGTCTACTCCGATTGAGAGAATACCTGTTCAATCGTTCTCTCTGGTACGACGAGAGTATGTTAGCCCTGAACATCATAAATCGTTCGCCAACCGATCTGACAAAGCCACTTAGCTACTTTCAAGTTGCTCCGATCGGATTTCTCTGGCTAGAAAAACTATCTGTGCATTATCTCGGCTCAAGTGAAATGGCTTTGAGGCTGGTGCCTCTTCTTTCGGGAATTGTTTCAATATTTCTTTTCGCGGCGGTGGCACGACATTTCCTAAGTACTAACGTCGTTCCAATAGCGGTCGGACTGTTCTCGATATCCCAACCCCTAATCTACTATTCAGCAGAGGCAAAACAATACTCGACCGACGTAGCCCTCACATTGCTCCTATACCTTCTGTTGAGCCCGTTTCTTGAAGCCAGCGTCGGATTTGTCCATGTAATCCTCGTGGCCCTCATAGGGGCTGTTATTATCTGGTGTTCACATCCGGCCGTTTTTGTCCTGGCTGGGGTTGCGCTGAGTGTGCTTTGGACTGCAGCTCGGAGACGCGATAGCTTCCTCTTGATTCTCACGGTTATTCCCGCTGCTGTGTGGGCATGCAGTTTCTTGCTCTTCTACACGTTTTCGCTTCGGCGCGCGAGCAATGATCCAATACTACTCGATTACTGGAAAGACGCTTTTATGCCTTTGCCGCCATCATCCCTAGCAGATCTTTCTTGGTTCGAAAGTGCATTCTTCAAAACCTTTTCGTTTCCAGTGGGACTCGCAGCAACAGGCATAGCCGCAGTGGCCGCTACCTTGGGGACAATAGAACTGCGCGCTCGAAGTCTGAGCAAGTTCTTATCATTGTTGCTTCCAATCGTGCTCGCATTACTCGCTTCATCAATGCATCTATACCCGTTTCAAGGGCGCCTGCTCTTGTTTCTGGTTCCCTCGCTTCTAATCTTGGTCGCTGCTGGGTTCGACTTGATCAAATGTAAGACTTGGAAGGCGTTCCCGTTACTCAATACACTATTGCTCGGATTTCTTCTGTTCGCCCCTCTAGCGGAAGCTGCTCGGCATTTGGTTAAGCCAAGAGGACTGGAAGAAATCAAACCTGTTGTCAAATATGTCGGTCAACATATGGTCTTTGGAGATACTCTCTACTGCTACTACGGAGCCGAACCGGCCTTCGAGTACTATCGCGAGCGAGGACTGATCGCCCCTATCAAACAGCTCATGGGCGTGAAATGGATTGGAAACTTGCAACTGTACAAGCTCGATTCAGACAAATTGCGTGGCCAAAAAAGAGTATGGGTCCTGTTTTCTCACGTTTCGTCTGCCGCAGGCGTCGATGAGGAGATTTTTTTCGTTGATCACCTTGACCAAGTCGGCAGGCGTTTGGACACCTTCCACACAACTGGAGCGTCTGTCTACCTTTATGATCTGAGGAGCGAGCGAGATCTGAGCTCCATCCCGGGATTCGAAGAACCTTCGGTCCGAACAGAATCGGCGAAGTAAACTCAGCTTGAACTCTTGCTTGGAATGGCCCATTTTTTACAGGATCGCCACCCGGTTTATCTTCCGAACTCAGGCCCGGCTATTCCTCTCGAGCCAACCTTGAGGGTGCATCCTGGTCGTTTGACACTTCCCGCGACACCGGTTCTAATACCTGAGATGCATCGCGTCTCTCGGACTTTTCAAACAAAAGGAAAGCTGGAAAAAGCAAAAGCAGGGCCAAAAGAAAAAACACAAATCCCCCATCACGATGAAGGCTGCCCGTTAGGAAACGAGGATCTACATACAGGCTGAGCAATGTCAGCGTCACGATTCGAATTCCATTTTTGATCACGGACAGCGGAATAACCAACAGAATAAAGACCAAAATTTTCCATGGGGTTCGAAGATACAAATATGCTGCCAGCAAGCATGTGATCAATAACGCGAGACTCGATCGGATTCCGCTACATTCAGCCGCAACCTCGATGCTGATGCCTGGCACAGTAATCACAAAACCTTGTTTCAGAGCCGGAACGCCAACCAAGTTAAAGAGCAGGTAAGAGACCTCCGTTGATCCACGCTGAAGTAGTTCTATTGTCCAGTTGAGGAACCGATCAGGCAAGGGGATCATTAGCGCAAGGAACAAAAGTGGGAAAGCTCCCGCATGAGCGGCGGTAAGGCCATAGATAGATACAAAACCACCTACCCAAATCAGTAGGACTGCCAGCGCAGAGGCAGACAGCGACTCGTCTCCTTTCCACGACGCCATACCACCAATTGAGATCTCGTAAAACGCAATGCCACAAAGAATCGTGCCTATGCCGGCAATCATTGACGGTCGTACGGATGAGAATATCCGCTGCCGCTCTCTGAAGATCAGGAAGGCGCTCACGAGCGGTATAAGAACAATGTGGGATCCTGATTGGTTGTGGAGCGAATAGTCAAACCACGCACCGATTATTCTCCAGAATGCGATTGTAGAGACAATGATGAACGCCCCAAAGGCAATGTGAGCCTTTATGGAATGGCTGCTATTTCTCTCTGTGATTATGGCTGTGTTCACGACTTTGCAAAATTACCGGAATTGATCTCAAATGCAATCAAATCCACATAGTGTTTACTTGACTCAAAATGAGATTGGCTGGGCGAAGGTTGGCGTGGCTCAGCCGGCTATTAATTTCCGTCTGACCTCAGCGAACGTCATCGGGCGGCATTCTCTCTACTAGAGACTTCAGCTAGCTCATAACCCAGGCGACCGCCCTCGAGGATCGCATATGCCACCCGGGCCCTATCTTTTTGTGGGCCCACGATCTCCCATTCGTTCCCTCGACGCACTAACTTCATCTCGCGCCTTGCTCTCCACCACAGGTCTACGTCCCTTGGAAGCGCAGTCCATGTTTGGCCGTCTAAAGCCATTTGTCGCAGATAATCGAGCAACGACTCATAAACACTGCGTGCGCGACGGCCGATCAAATAATCTGGATGGGAGATGATGCTGATAAATCCGTGTCGTGCTCTGATTAGATTAAGTTGTTGCTTCCATAGATCGATCGAATAGTCTTTCAAAATATAAAACAGCGAATAGTCTTGTGTCGTCGTGACAGGGAGCTCAACGATGTCGCCGATAAAATAAGGCATCACGGTGCAGCAGCCACCTCGCATCGGGTCCAAGTGCGCGACGTTTGGAACCGACATGTCATATGAAAATTCGAATTCGTCGTACCAGTCTTGGTTTCGATACATGGAGCCAGCGCGAAAACCGCGAGCGCCGAATTGACGCGCATAGCCGTTGATTCGCGCTGCTCGGCGCGAAAACTCCTGGCGATCTCGGTATAAACCGCCGTCATGGTTCAAATCATGTATATTGAACTCAAATCCTCGGCTCCGGATCTCGTTTACGAACTGGTCAGGAACCTGATAACGCGCTTCCGGAACAACCTCGAACGAAGCCTTGAATCCGTAAGAGTCATCGATGTCCATGAGTTGGGCAGTGAAATCACGACCTGCTGAAGTCTCTACGTCATGGGTCAAAACGAGGCAACTGCTTGCGGCCTCTGGCCAAAACCAAATGAAAGGGACTTTATTTACCCCACTCATTTCCATCAATAGTCGCAAGAATTCTTCGTGAAGATTATCCACCGTGAAGTCTACGGGCCAGTGTGGGAAAGCCAGGTCCCGCCACTCGCGGAAGTATAATCGCTGCACCTTGCGACGCACTGAAACCGGAAGAAGCCCTCTGACTAAGTAATAGAGATTGCGTGCTGCTGCACTCTCTCCGAAGGCTTTATTTTCAGATAGCCTTTGCCGATACCGCTCCCCCCTGAGATTTTCGATCACCTCCACGAAGTCAAAAGGAAATGTAACCGCTTCGCCGTTGCAATGAACATCTCTTGAAGCATCGAACTGCGAAGATCCTGCTATTGATGCGGCGACGGCGGATTGCGATATCCCGTAACAAACATTATTTTCGCCGAATCGGAAGAAGCCGACACCTTGAGACGCGCAGCTGGCCTTCGTCGTCGTCGGAAGTAGTGAATCCCCAGAAAGACGATAATAGTCCAAAAGGGCTTGGTTCACGGTTTACCTTAAACTCGAATTTTTCTGTAAAAATGATTATGTCTATTAAAGATATCGCACTCCGCCGATTTCCCTATGACTCGCTTTGGCCTTAATTCGCAAGAGGCAACCGCAGATGATCGCGTCATCGTACCTCTCGTCTTTATCGGTTCCACGCTTTCTATCCAATATGGCGATAGATCATTTTACCGACCTTGATTCGCAATCCGTCCGGCATAGACGAAAACACATGCCTCGCCATCCTCAATTTCCAGCCATTAGTTGAATTGAGAGCAGGAGTGTCCGGAAATCTCCAATAGACTAAGCGTCGCGGCTGAGGTACCCAATGGTTTTTGAAGGTGAGTAATCCAATATTTTCCTCTTCGGTCCGCCCCATGTCGAATTCTGTTGCTCCGTGCTCTTTCCCCGATGCGATGGCTCGCCATAGAAGCCATGGGATAGATCCGAACTTGTGGAATCGCGCTATGGAACATCCATACTTGTAGTAGACCACGTCCTTGAACCGCAGCGTCAGAATAGCAGAGATAGGAGTCATGTCTTTATAGGCCACGCGAATCTGTAGGGCTTCGCCCTGGCACTTAAGAAGATTTCGAAACCACAAATACGGGGTCGGAGGAAGGTGGTGCCGGCTCCGTGTTATTACGAATAAATTAAAAAACTCGTTCAGTAGGTCTTCAGACCGTCCGCATCTTTCAGTTAGACCGGCTAACTCTGCTCGGCGAATCCGACGCTGAACCGAATCCTCGTCGAGCCTGCTTAACACCTCGTCTAAGTTCGGACGCAGGTCAAGAACATGCAGAAAGTAAGTCGTTGGGGGCAAAACCTCTTTCGAGGCACTCGTTTCGTCAATATTCGCATCAACTTGACGAACTTCTAGGTATCTCCAATTTTCATGTTCTACAGTAGTTCGCAAGTATCGAATCAAGAAGCCGGTGTCCTCTTTTGAGTCGCAAAGAGGTTCGCAATGATCTGAAAACGGTAACGACACCAGCCGCTTGCCAGTGAGCCAGCTATTGATACGACAGAAAACTATGCCATTTTTTAACCCACCGGACGGGGGTGACGTCGTGAAGGCCACGGGCTCGTACCCGTATGTACATCGAAGTGCCTTGAGCCAGCCAACTGTGTGGAACACGGACGCTTTGGGGTGTCGTCCCACAAGTTCAGTCCACCGCGGGTCCTGCGTCGGATCAAGTTGATAGCAGCAGAGGTGAGAAACAGGCTGGACATTACTTATAGGCAATGGATTGCTCATACGTGAATACGCTTGGGCTTTGTCAGCGATCTCTCGTATATCTTTCTTGCCGCGCGACATGCCAGTTTCGAAAAAATAAGGGAGTAGTTTCCCCCCACACTTTTTGCTTGCCTCGTTTTCGCAAGAGCCTCAAAGAGCCTGAATTGATAGAGCTTGCGGATCGTCCAATCAACGTACAAGCTGCGCAGGCTCTCAGATATTCGGGATCGTATTTCTGGATCTGTCATCTCGGGCAGGTTGAGCCATTTCCGAAACATATGTTCTTTGCTAGAAAACATCTTTTCACTATTGTCAGAGAACAACTCGATCAATCTGGGTCGAGAGCTAGTCCGATCGATCTTGACGAGAGGTTCCGACACGAAGCAAAATTTTGTTTTCAGGCCGAGTCTTAGAAGCAAGTCGGTGTCTTCGGCAACGACCATGGCCTCGTCAAACCCGCCGACCTCGCTGATCAAGGATCTCCGAACCAGCAGGCTCTGAATATATATGCCGGCATGGCGTGCAAGCACGTAGTGGACCGGATTGTCTAGTACTCCAAACAACCCGTACTTCTTCAACCCGCACAGCTCGAAACTAGTTTCTTGCAAGTCGCGATCTCCGACGAACAGACAATCCGTGAAACACGTACCAAAGCTGTCACCGACCGCACCGAAAGCCTCGAGCTGGCGTTCCAGTTTTGTGGGGAGCCACTCATCATCGCTGTCCAAGAACGCGATCCATTCACCCCCGGTCTCTTCAAGAGCCCGCCTCCGAGCGGCAGAAACACCCATATTTTCTTGCCGGAATACTTTGACGCGTGATGCGTATCGGCTGCGAATCGTCTCAACCGATCCATCCGTAGAGCCGTCATCGACAACGATGATCTCGTCCGCGGGAACAGTTTGGGCGAGAACACTGTCGATCGCTCGCAATACCTGCGTCCTGCGGTTATAGGTTGGAATTACTGCAGAGACTTTCAACGATCAATTCCTTTGCTAAAGGTAACGCGAGCCCCATCAATTTGCTCGAAGAGACCGATGAGAGGGTGCTCCGCAAAGTCGTCAAGAACGCGAGCCAGCGGCGCCACGCCGTGCCTTGCAATTGCGAGCCAAATGCAATCGCTCTTAGAAATTGCAGATTCTTACCGAGCAGAAGAGTTCCGATCAGGACGTCAAGTGAGCCGTCTGAGCATGCTTGACGTTTCTACGCACACGATCGCCGCAGCTGAGAACGAATTCTTCGTTCTTAAGAGGGAAGTTCAACTCTAGCCAAATCGTCGGGCGCTGCCAGTCCAAGCACTCTCGCATATATACGGATTGTAGACTGGCCAACTGCTGACCATGAATTCCGTTTCATGGCGTAGTCGCGTATTTCCCGCCGCCGAGTACTCAAGTTCGAAAATAGATGACTCGAGAAATACGTTTCGATGACGCTCGCCAAGTCGACTGGATCTTCAGGCTTGAATACAAAGCCTGTCTCGCCCTCGACAATCTCCTCTTTTAGTGAGCCCACATCCGCTGCAAGCACGGGTAGCCCAAAGCTGTATGCGAGGAACAGGACGCCGCTCTGATAGATGTGCCGGTAAGGTAGTGCGAGAACGTCAGCTGCCTTGAAAAATACTTCCGTTTCTTCATCGGGAATGAACTCTTTCCGCAGAAGAATTTTGCCGCTTTGCACGTCAGCACGAATAGCCTCGTGAAGGTCGGTCCAGTATTTTTCGGAGCCTTTCGGTCGACCGGCAATGATCAATTTGCAATCGGAGCGCCTGGCGACAATCTGCTGATATGCCGAAACGAGATACTCGAGCCCTTTGTAGGGGGCAATGTTTCCAAAAAAGAGAACAGCCTTTTCATCTTTTCGTAGTCCGAGCAGCTCCTTAGCTTCGTCTGACGAGAGCTCAGTATTCGGGACTGAGTTGTTGATCCCAAACGGGATTACCGTGATTTTGGGTTCGTCAATCTGAAATTCCTTGCTCAGCTCCACCTTCATTTCCTGCGTATGAACGAAGATATGGTCTGCTTTTTGATATTGAAATCGCAGCGTTCGCCGATTGATCACGCTGTCCTTGGAATCTCTCTTGTTTGTATTCACATTGTGAACAGTGAGGATAGTTTTCTTGCCCAGAAGTTTGTAGTAGAGCATCAACAGGGTTCGATCGAAGAATTGAAATTTGTTGTTCCAAAGAATATGAAATATCTTTGGCTTCGCGTTAACTGCATACCGAAACAACTTGGCGTAAAACAAAAGAATTCGAGCTATTTTCCTTGGGAAACCCACATCAGGTCGTTGGCTGCCTCGCAGATTCAGAAATTTTAGTCCCGACTTATCCCGAAATTCGGGGCAATCGAGATCATCGCTACCGATCAGGTCCATCTCTACGCCTCGCGCGATCAACTCCGTGGCCAAACCATAAGCATACGGGCGATCACCGCCGCCAGTGAGCAAGGCTACTGCGATCCTCGAATCTTGGCCGTGCGATTCGGGATTCGGCTGACTTTCTGCCAAACGTGACACAGGTGCTGCACTCTCCATATTGAGAATCACGTGACCGCAACTCTTTCTTTCGGAAGCAAAACGTTCCATAGGGATTGCTCTTGTCTGTTCCCATGTCGGTGGATAGGTTGCGCCCACCGAGCGGTCAGTGGTCGGATCGACTTGATGGCATCGGATGGTTTGTAATCTGTTGTTATCGCCGCAGGTCCCTGGCAACAAAGAGAAGCAACGGAAGTCGGTAAGATTTCGGCTGAAGACCTTAACCGACCATCCGGAGCTTAGCGGGTATTTAGTTGTAGACAATCCTTAGCGGCAGCCCAAACCTGAGGCCGAATCGCTTCCCATGACCACCGTTTTTCGAATTCGATCCATGCGCGCTCGGCCATTTGCTGCGCGCCTTCTGGATCCCGAATTACCTTGATGCAAGCGTTAGAAAAAGCATCCGCCGAATCCGTAATATGCATTTCATGGCCACTAACGGCAGCGTAGCCCAACCCTCCAACGGAGGTTGAAACGATGGGGCACTTCTGACTAAATCCGTGGGCGATTTTTACACGGGTGCCACTGCCCATCCGAATTGGTACCACCATTACTGACCAAGTTTGGATTTCTTCTGATGTGTTTGGGAGATACCCTAAAACGTCGATGTCTAAACCTCTGAGGTCGTTTAACTTTTCGCTTGCACGTCCAATCAACCGTAGTCGCGCGTCCGGTATTCCGCGTTTAATAATCGGCCAACATTCCTTCACAAACCAAGTTACGCCATCATGATTCGGCATGTAGTCGAACGCGCCAATAAATCCGATTCTTGCGGGAGCCGCGGGAACCCGCAGGGGTTCATTAAGTGGCCTCTCGAATCCGTTCGGAATTACGTGAATGGGGGCAGCCACACCCATTTTCAGCAGGTAATCGCGATCGCGTTCGCTACATACCGACAGCACGTTGAACCGTTTTCCGAGCGTCCTCTCGCGACGCCGCCAACTAAAAGCATCTCTGAGCGACTTGGTTCGATTCACGGGCCCGCCTAAACGCGAGGATGAGAGTGCGCATGTGCTGGGAATGTCGTCGATATCCACGACCGAGCGTTCCCAAGCCCTATTGGGAAACATTTCCGCAGCGCGAAGCTTGAAGAACCAGATCAGATCAACGCTAGAATAGGTCTCAAGAAGCCGGCGTGCTCCTTCCGCATCGACGCTACAACCGAATGGGTAGTGACTTCGTTGATCGAATGTCCATATTAGTTTCGATCTTAATGTCTTATTCGGGAATGGTCGAACATCGAGCGTGTATGCAAATTTCGCCTCCTGGCTGGCTTCTCGGATCGGCTCGCAAACTCTGACAGAATCTCCGAGCATAACCACTTCCACGGTTCCGATTTGACGTAATGCACGAAGGATATTGAGTCCCCGAACTTGAGCTCCATGATCCCAACCTTCTGCGACGTAGAGGATCTTAGGTGTGCTTTTCATGTTTGAAAGAGGACAATCGAATCGCGCGAGGGAACGCGCCAAATAACCTCAAAACTTCGGACAGAAAGTCTCTTATATAATGACCTCGCAGGAATCTAGACCACGCCGCCCACGATCGGAATTTCTGCTTCCTCGCTGCTCCGACTCCAAATACCATTACGAATTGATACTCGTCCCGTGATTCCTGGGACGCCCCGTCAAATGAGACCGGCCGGGAGTGACCAGAATGGGAACCAATGAGTTCGCCAGACCACTTTTTCGTTCATGGCGAAAATTTGTCGCAGAATGCGCGCCGTTCCGAACTCAGCCGATGGCACGAACCACCGGCACTATCACCTTATTCCGAAACGCTACAGCAATCTTGCGGATATGACGCCCAGGGGGTCCGAGCGAATGAAGGATAAGCTTCGCGAACGCTCTTGTCATTCGCCAGTCTTTCCGTAGTCCACGAGCGTAAAAAGTTCTCGCGGCCGCCGAGTCGCCGCGCGAAAAAAATGCATCACCCAAGGCCTCATAGGTCCTGGCTCGAATCCAGTTTCTTTCCGCTTCATCGTCGGTGCTCCGGCAAAGCGAATCTTCGAACTGGTTGAGCGTCATGGTTGACGTAGAGGATCGGTACTGCTTCGATGCCAGATGCACCCCATACGCCTGGGCGATAGCGCGCAGGCAGTACTTGGACACCTTGCGAAGTCCGCACTCCTGCGCTTTCCGCATAATTAGCCAAGGTACTGCTATGTCAGCTGTTACACAACCCCCTACGTTTTCGTGCTGCGTGAGTGTGGAGGTTATGCTGAGCTCGTGCACACGGTAGCAAACCATGGGTTCCGCGAGATACCCGACGTCGAAGGACAGCGCAAAAAGGCACCACAAATACCAGTCCTGAGCCCATCTAAAGTCAAGCTCTTCACCGGCCCACACTGGGTCTGTCGGAAACGCTCCCATCCTTTCATAACATTCCCGACGGGCGATGGCTGTTGGCGCCTCAACAAGGTTGCCTTTGAGTAGGGATTTCAAGAAAACGTGACCACTGATAATGCGATCCCGTCCGTAACGCTCGCAAACTTCCGTTTCTTTTCCGTCCTTAACGTTAACAGCGGGGCAAAATGTGTATCCAACCCTGGGGTGCGTTTCCATCAACTCAACGTATCGTTCCAATATGTATGGCCGACGTAAGTAATCATCGGCGGAAATAATCCACAGATACTTGCCGCTGCTTAAGTCAATGCCTTTATTGAAATTTTTAACAAGGCCGAGGTTCTCTTCATTACGCACATACTTCACCCGAGGATCTTGAAACGATTTTGCCACCTGAGCTGTGTTATCCGGGGAGCAGTCATCCATAATGAGAACTTCCCAGTCAGCGTAGGTCTGCGAAAGTACCGAGCCGATGCATTCTGCAAGGAGGTGTCCCAGCTTGTAGCATGGAACGATGAAGCTAACGGTCGGCTTTGCAACCGCGCCTCGAATCTGATTTGAGGCCGGGAGCGTCGGATACGCTAGTTCCATAAAAATGAGGTTAACCGAGAATTTCTTAAAAACCTGGAAAAACCGGACGTAATGCGCCCAGCAATCGGCGGAACGGACCAGGAAGCCGTTCCAAAGATACATATCTCGACAGAACTCGAATGGAATACAAACCACTGAGGAGGGTTGCCAATGTGCCGAGGCAAGCGGCTCCAAAAAACGACAAAAGATAAAATCCGGAAAACACCGCGATGATTAAAGATAATAAGATAATGCCTATCCGCTTGTTTGCGGCCGACCAGCGAAAGCCGCTCAGTTGATATACGATCGGGTATAGCAATAAGCCATAAAATAAATATGATCCGAAGAACGCGATGCCAGCACCGTTCAACCCGAGAAATTTGATGCAGATCCACGCGAAGCCCAGACTGGCGACAGTCCAACTCAGTTCAGTAGCGAAGAACAAAGCCTGTTTGCCCTTGGCGACGATGATGAAACCCATCGGCCAAGTAATCACCTGCAGCGTTGTTCCCAGGCATATCCACCGTAGCACACTCACTGCAGCAAGGAATTTAGCACTGTAGAAAAGTCCGATGACCATGGGTGTAAAAGTTAGGGTCGCCAGAACACCCGGGCCTGCCAATAGGAAACCTACCTGAGTTTGCTCGTTCACCAGCCGATTAGACATGGCATTATCGTGCGCGCTAGCTGTCAAACGGGGATAAAAGTCCGCTCCCATGGCTTGAAGAATGAACCCCACGTACAGCCCGCCCAGCGTCCATGCCGACTGATAATACCCGGTCGCCTCAAAACCAACGTTTCGGAGCAACATGATTCGGACCGCATAGGCGACGCCGGTCGTCATGAAACCTGTTGCAGCGAACGCAGAACCCAACTTTAACAGCTCGGCCGCTTCGCGGCCCACTTCAGAGGCTGTTAGTGAAGGAGCTTGGATGTGGATCTTCCGACTGTACCACCACGATGCCGCAAGAGACATGAGGGCAACGCTTACAAGGGACGGCACAACTCCTTTGTCGCGCCAGAAATAAACCAGGATGACACTAAAGATCATTCCAAAAAGTGCGCCCAATACTTGTATCTTTGCCAGATCGGCGATGCGACGCATTCCCTGGATCAGGGCGTTTTGTCCCCAGGAAACCAGTTGAAAAAAGACTGCCACCGATAGCAGACATACGGCTGCGGCTTGTTGCTTATTTCCAAAGGTTATTGCGGACACTTGCCTGGAAGCAACGATAAGCAACAGGGCGCCAAGCGCACCAAGGATGATTGAGGTTCGGCGTAAGACTACGGTCGTGAGCCCGACCTGTTCAGCATCTCCGGACCCGACGGCTGCAGCGATTTGGCGAACGCCGCTGCTATTCACGCCCATGCCTGCAATGCTCTGGGTAAGATTGGCAATTGATCCGTAAAGACCGAACAACCCATAACCGGCTGGACCAAGCAGAAGCGCCATAGCCTTGGTCCGAACGATTCCGATTGCAATATTTATTACCGAGGAGCCGCCGACCAGTGCAGAGGATTTCAGAATTTGGCCGTAGGTCCCTTTTTCGGCCGTGGCCGCCTCTACCGCTTGTGGCAGCGCTTCCACTGTAAGACCCGCAGACTGATCCTGATCAGGACTTAAAGACACTTCGAGATCGCGATCAGATTGCTTGTCCAAAGCTCCGCCCGCAGGGGATTTCACTGAATAGCTCTCGTCAGAAGCCTTCAAATGACGTGCCCTCAGCTTCCGCTTTCGTTGACGCGTGATCCTCGGAAATACGGCAACTCTGCTTCATGTCTTAGCTAACCTCTCCTCCACAAGTTCGCAGATCGCGTGGCCAATCGTTATATGCATTTCCTGAATTCGGGCCGTCGATTTCGAGGGAACGCACAAGCACAGGTCGCAGGCAGAGCGCATCTTTCCACCATTTTCACCGGTTAGCCCGATCACCCGTAACTGATGCTTACGAGCCGCTTCGATCGCCCGCAGAATGTTCGGGCTATTGCCGCTGGTCGAAATGGCCAGCAAGACATCGCTTAGCCTCGCATGTGCCGACAATTCCCGTGCAAACACATGCTCATATCCGTAGTCGTTGCCGATCGCTGTCAGCGCCGACGTATTCCCATGCAGCGCCATCGCTCGCAGCGGTTGACGCTCGCGCTGAAAACGGCCTGTCAATTCGGCGGCAATGTGCTGAGCGTCGGCCGCAGACCCTCCGTTACCAGCGATGAAAAGTTGCCCCCCGTCGGTCAAGGAGGCGCAGATCAGGTCGACGGCGCTTGATACGTCGGCCGTCAGCTTCGGGAGACCGCCCGCAACGTCCATGTGCTCGTTCCAGATCGCTGCGATCCTTTTCGTTTGTTCCGTAGTAGTCGGCAAGGTTATGCACTCTCCCTTAGTTTTCGCCGAGATGACGCTACAGCCTATACCTGGTATTAGAGCCTCACTATTTTTCCAGCGTCAACATGGCTCGGTCCCACTCCCTGTTAACCCATGACTTTGTTTCCGGGATGACCCTCTGTGCCCACCTCGCCGCTTTCGTACCGAATACAGCCTTGATCCAGGCGTATTTCCAACGCAAGGAAGGTATTTCCAGGTGACCTTGAAGACCCTCCGCCAATGTCTGCAGTTCAGCAAACATATCAAGTTGATCCGGATAGAATTGGTCCGACCAGATGCGCAGGTAATTCAGGCACGCCTTTCGCACTCGCTCGCTCTCCTCCAGGGAGCGCAAATACTGAATGTGCAGCTTCATCGAACGCAGCATGGATGCTTTTTTCTTATGGGAGACGCCGATATAGCTGACACGGTTCGAGCTGCTCATTCGGTAGAATACTCTCCCTTCTGGTACGAACCGGGTTTTCTCGGATGCCATCAGCACGCGACTGTAGTACTCGCCATCTTGATCGTAGTGGAGATTCTCGTCCCAAGGTCCCGCAGCCTCCGTCACTTCCCTGCTCACAAGCCAGGTGGCATTCTGCATATGCAGGTTCTCGTTTAATTTACGAAACAGCCATTCGACCGGTGTCAGATCTTGCCACAAGGAGTTTTTGACAAAACAGGCCCGCTGAGGCCGATAGTGGAAGTGAGCCCACGGTGATGACAGAAGAATTCTCTTACTGTCCTCTGGGCCTAACGCTGCCAGTTGCCGCTCGATCTTGTCTGATGACAGCAGATCATCCGAGTCCAATTCCTGAATGTAATCGCCTTGACAGAGACTATATGCATGATTGACAGCCGCTGACAGTCCGCGATTAGTGGTCGACACGACCTTAACCTCTTTTGAGGCGAATCGTCGTGCAACCTCGGCTGTACGGTCCGTCGACCCATCATCCACAACAATTACCTCTTTGCGTGGCCAAGTTTGTGCAATCGCTGACTGCAGCGATTCGGCGATCCACCTTTCGGCGTTATAAGCAGGAATAAGGATTGAGACCAACGGGTTCATGATGTTGACTGTGTACCCTTTCAATAGGCTAAGTGAACGTGTAGCATCTTCTGCCAGTTAATTTTCAGAGGAGTTCCACGACCGTGCCCTGCCCTGCATGGCTGGCGCTCCCCAGAACGCAGGTACGACCCGAGAGACGAGAAGCCTCAATCAGCAGCAGATTGACCGCTGCACCAAACCTGTCCGCTGGTACAGTGGATTTTATTGACTTCTAGGCACAAGATCTGTCTGGAAGACCGAAAAGCGCTTGGTCGCTGGGTCATGAGGGATGGTGCCAATGTCCAGAACTGTCAACTTTCAATTGCTTCTGATTAGCCTGTTTTTGAGCTCCGTACTGGGGCGGCAGGCTCATGCAAATACCGTGAAAGCCGTTTCCTGCAGCGTGAGCGACGTGCAGGCGGCGATAAACTCCGCGAACGACGGAGATACGGTCGTGATTCCCAATGCCTCCTGCTCTTGGTCGAGCGGGATAACGTTCTCGAAACAAATTGTTCTTCAAGGTGAGACAGCTGGTGGTGTGACCATCACCGATGTAGACACAAATTCCAACGACAGCTTGCTGACAATCACGACTGGGGCGAGTTTCCATACAACCCTTGCCAACATCACGTTCTTGCCAGGCTCCGGGAAGGGACATTACGTGACCATACAGGGATCCGGACTTCCGCCTTTGATGCACGATATGACATTTAACCTGCCGAACTTCCAATTGCAAAATGCGGTTAATTGGTGGGTTACAGGCGGCGTTATCTGGAATACCACTTTCATCTCAACGAGTAATCTTTCAGGGGCATGCGGCACCCAAGTGGGCAGTGACAGCGGTTCACTCGCGGTTCGAAGTAACCTAAGCTGGAATGCGCCTTCCACAATGGGCGTTCTCGATACCACTGGAACCAACAATCTCTACATCGAGGATACGGTCTTCAGCAACGTCGGGCAAATTCCGGACTTGGACGACAACGCTAGAGTGGTGATTCGTCACTCCCAAATCATTGGCTCAAGTGGATTGACACACGGTCCCACCGGCGCGCAGGGAGGGCGAAGTATTGAATTTTATAACGACACATTTAGCTATCCGAATCAGAACCGTCCGCTCAACCGCTACTTTTGGATGCGGGCAGGGACGATGGTAGTAACAAACAACGATATCCAATGGATCAACGGTGGATGCTACCCGAACAAGAACTCTTTCACGGTTATTGTTGAGGGCGCTCGATGGAATACCGGCGGGCACCAATGCTGCACCGGATGGCAGTGCTGGCATCAGGTAGGTTCGGGTGCTTCTTCAGTAACAAATACACCGCCGATCCTGTCGGCGAGCCAATCGCCTACTGATAACTTCCAGATGTCCGACCCGGTCTATATATGGAATAACAGAGGCACTGGACAAGGATCTTCCCATTACGGAACGAACGAAGTCGACCCAGCTCAAGATAACTGCCACAATATAAATCCGTCGACTGGTCAAGAGTTTAGTACGACCGACTTTTACAAAGCAGGCAGAGACTATTTCTACGACGACACCAGCAATCCAAACAACGGTGCCAGACCGGGTTGGGCACCTTATCCGTATCCACATCCGCTGCGAGGAAACTCCTCGACCCCACCACCGGCTCCTCCTACTGGAGTAACTATTACGGTCAAATGAAAACGGTACTTATCCTTTAAAAGGGGCTTTCCAAAACACTTCAACGCTTTCAGCGATGCAGGAATCGAACTTGACCAAGAATTCCTTTTGAGGAAGCCATTGCTGTAGCATAAGACCTGTCCGGCAGTCAGCTGCGTAGTTGAAGTGGCCGTCTTGAGCTAGGCGTCCGAGGACTTCAATACACTCCCGACCCTCGGATTGAAATTCAGGTAGATTAACCTCGAATGAGAGGTAAGGAACGGGTCGCCGCATGCCGCGCAAAACGCTCAGTTCGTGACCCTCCACGTCAATTTTCACAAAAAACGGGGACCCATATTGAGTAACAAGATCTTCGATTGAGAGTGTCGGAACTTCCTTTATCTGACCAAAACTGAGCTTTTGACCAAAGCGCTTTTCATCAGCCTCCAACGTCTCCGCCCATTTTTTGCTCAGAGTGTTCTTAGCGCTCCCGGGGGTCTCAATCCACATCGTTTGGATCGAGCATTTGTCACTGACTGCCTTGGAGACGATGGCGACCTTCTTCTTGTTTAGCCGATATTCGAGAAACTTCTGTTTCAAAATGTCTTGGCTCGCCTCATCTGGTTCAACCGCCACTACTCGAGCGCCAAGGCGCAAGAAAATATCAGTCTTGTAACCTTGATTCGCACCAATATCAAAAATCAGATCACCCTGGCGAAATCCTCTTAAAAGTTCTCCGTAAAATTCAACCTCTCTCTCTCGATCAGCGATAACACCC